>BNJU01001286.1_pt1 | contig 17447 bp, 23 predicted proteins | sample 8539281 | NCBI WGS metagenome assembly BNJU01 (sample SAMD00202456, study PRJDB9452) | human saliva metagenome | isolation source: human saliva | place: Japan
TATTTGCCATCTGTATGGCGTATCCATCACGCACCTTGATAGCAGAGAGAGGGTGTTGATACTGATTTATCAACACCCTTTCTACCCGATTATATTCTGTTTATTTGCAAATCTTATATTTAGGCTTCCTTTATTTTTATTTGCTCACATTCCATGGAAACTCATATTTCGCTCCATTTATGTCCACCAAAACTGTCATAGAAGCACCTTTTATTCGCTTGATATTTACATATCCTTGTATTGCATCTCCTGGATATATAGTAGCTTTTCGTAAATATCCTTCTTGTTTTATCGCCCTATCCTGAAGTAGTGCATTTTCATAGTTTGCTATTCGATTACTTGTTATAACTTGTGCCTGATAGGCTGCTGCCGCATCATAAGTTACCGTTGTGGAAGTTGTTGTTGAGTTACCATGATAACTTCCCGTCCCGCTATATCCGCCATAAGCATAACCACCAGTTCCATAGGCGTATGCATTTCCATACGAATTTGAATACCCATTATAAGTTGAGTTTGTCTGTGTCGTAGATTGAGAATATCCTGTCTCCTGCAGCAGCAAGTCCCTCGCCAATGCCTGCCAAAATCATATTCACCTTTTGCCTTCTACGAACTTCTTTACGCATATATTGGTCAGAGGAATACACCTCAAGAGCTACTTCCTTTCCTTTCAAATCTGTCAAAGTTGATGTAATTTTCTCAGGGTCAAATTCAATAGGGGCAATGGAATGATTGGAAATGATAAGCGAAATCTGATACCATTTTCCATAGTCTTTTATTTTGATTATTAGTCATAGCAACCATTATTCCATTCTTAGTATAGTACGGCCATGCTTCTCCGTCTCGATATTCCGTCTTCTTTTCTTCTAAATCAGGTGATTCCCAAATCGGAGTATTGTCCTTTATGCTTATCTTGTTGCTAGTATCCGTCTTTGTTTGAAACAATATAGTAATCGTATTTAGGTTCCCCATTTAACATTTCTATTTGGGTACACATGCCACCATCCTCATTGAATTGGGTAAGAATCCCATTGGCTTTTCCATCAAGCATCGTTACATGTGTCTTTACCAGCCCATTCTCGTAATAGGCTGTATATTCTCCTTGTTCGATACCATTCTTACGGAATCCTTTTTGCTCTACTTTTCCTGATTTATAATAGTTTATCCATTCTCCATCAAAGACAGAGTTTTTGTCGTCGGATTTGTCTATACTCGATATATCCTCCTTCCGATTGTAACTCTCCTGTGATGTAATAATCTCGAAAATGTTTTTTGAAGTAGATTTGTCAGATAAGTCTCAACACTGATAAAATGAAGCAAAAAGCCTTGTTAGAAACACCTTTCCACTCCTTTGTCATAATAGAGAGTGTCCAAGGACCTCTTTTTAGGGCAGAGATGTACTGTACAGGCATAAGTAACAAGAGTAAGAAAAACACTGCCTGTTAGCTTTGCGAATTTGAAATCTGCTTTTTACAAGTAATGATTTTCATATAGACCATCAATTTGCTCACCCAGTTCCTCTCGACTATTTGTTTAGATTATGAGAAGCGTGGAACTGACTAAGTTCACGTCTAAGTCGGAGGTCGTAGGAAAAACCTTATCCAGCAGAATGGAGATAGCAGCCCCACGCCTATGCGTGAGAACCACTATGCTGTCTCTCGGATTAAGTCTTGAATTTCCCTACGTTCCTGACTTCGGAGATGAGCATAACGCTTTTATTTTCAATATGTCTTGTGTCTCCGAAGAAACACGATGCAAATTTAAGTTTTATTGAAATATCAAGCGAATAGAGGTATAAATTGTTAATTCAAGAAGAAATTATTTTGCAATCGATCCGGAGGAAGGTGTTAGTTGAGTTTCAGAAAGCTACTAAGTAATATTCAAAAAGCTCTTAAGCTTTCTTCAAAAAGCTCCTAATCCTTTTTCTAAAAAGCTTAGGAGCTTTTTTCCCTGTTGATTCTTGGTTTGATAAAATTTTTATTACTATCTTTGCTGTTGGTTGCCCATGACAGCCACCTTTGTGGGTCTTATGGTCTCGAACTCACGTAAGGCTACACAAAGCAGACCAACTTTGTATATACTATGGCAAACAAGCTTTTTGCTAATTTATTCTGACTGAGCGCAAGCTCAATGTGAGCAAGGCGGGTGAGAAAACCGTACAGATTGCCCAACCTACGGGACGACACCGTGTAGATTTCCGCAACTTCTGCGAACGAGTGTCTAAGTCTACTACTTTCAATCCACAGGAAGTGGCAGCAGTTCTTAATCTTGCCACTGAAACCGCACGCGACATCGTGGCTAACGGCGACATCGTGGACTTTGGTGACCTCGGTACGCTGAGCCATCGTTCAAGAGTAGCCGTTGAAGTGGGCACACCTTTCCGTGCGCAGGTGCATATCGAAAAGCCTGTGGTGCGACTGGTGGCACTCAAGAGTATTTTACGCTGACCGATGTTGCCTATGAGCAGGTAACAAAGAAGGAGACTAAGAAGAAAGAAGAGAATGGCAGCGGGAAAAAGAAACCGGGACCAGAGCCTGAACCTGTCCCAGAAACGTAAAGGGTGCTTAACGGTTGTTGTGAAAGAATCACAAACCTTGTGTGTGTGAATTGGCTGCTCGGGCAAAGTTAATTGCTGGAGCAGCCTTTTTCTTTTTAACTTCAAATGTGTGCATCCATGCCCATAGAAGGGTCTAAACATCGTCTCTCTGCAGGTTTATGGAGGCAAGTGCATCTGAGATAACGGAGACGATGCGCGTATCGGTATAGAAGGAGGTTAGCACGCTTGCCTTGATGCTCTCCCAGTACCGTTTGGCGGTATTGGCATCTACGGATTCACGATAAATCATCTGTTTGAGCTGTTGGGTAGGTTCAAAGAGATTCTGCTCTGACTTGCTCCAATAGCGTATGTCATCGGGGTTATCTGTACGGTTGAGTACACATTTCAGCCACCGAAGCCTCTGATATTTTAGTAAGATACTTTTTTCAGCTTCGGTGGCTTCACGGCGTTCTTTTTCTCCAGGCGCAAGACCACACGGATAGCTTCCGTGTTGACTTGCAGAACTTCTTTCTTATTGTATGCCATAGTGTTTTCTTTTAATAAGTGGAGGTAAAAAGGTCGGAAGGTAATACTGGTATCTCTCGACCTATATCTGTTCCTCGTTGTTTCTGTCAGGATTATCTCCCTCTTTGTTTTCCTTTCTTGTTCTCAAACTCAAAGGAAGTGGTGTAATCTTCGCCCAGAACCAGTCGGGCATTGAATTTCTTTTCCCTGCCTTGCTGGTCAGTCCTTTACGATAGGCGTACGACCGTAACTTATCAAGTCACGGATGTTATCTCTCAGAGAGAGTATGCCGCAGACTTCACGAAAACACGTGGAAACCACAGGTTTCATGCCTGCACTTGGCTACCTTGGCATAGATGCCGACACTCTGCTGTCCGCATTTTGGGCAGCGGTAGACAGGATAGGACTTTCTGTTCGGGAGAAGTGAAAGGAGTTCCTCGCAGATGGTATTTACATAAGAGTTGATACTCCTGTGAGAAAAACTTATCCGCAGGCATTTTTCCCGCCTCGATGGCATGCAGGGCAAGTTCTCAACTTCCCTGTCATTTCTGCATTGGTAATCTTCTTGTCCTTGACAACTCATAGACCGCCAAGCCTTTTTCGGTGGAATGATGGCTTTTTGTCCCTTCGGATATAGTCACGGAGGATAAGTGTCTCGATGATGTTGGCACGGGTGGCTGGTGTACCGATACCGCACTCTGCCATTGCTTTCTTACTTTCAGCATCTTCAACCTCTTTTCCAGTCGTTCTCCATAGCAGAAAGCAGTGTCGCTTCCGTGTAGAGAGGTTTAGGTTTGGTCTTTATGCTCGGTGACTTCTGCATCGACAAGTGGCAGGATCCTCACCTTCAGTCAAGGTCGGCAATGAAGACAAAAATCTGTTCGTCATCATCTTCTTTCTTATCTGCCTCCGCTTTTTACCTTTCTGTACGGCTTTTCCCAACCTAAAAAGATTTGTCGGTATGCTTTTCCAAGTAAAGGTATTGGTGCCGTCAGTAAACCGCACCTGCATACGCTCTTTCCCTCTGAATTGGGGGAAAAGGCTTCGACAAAGTGATTAACTACCATTTGATAGATAGTTGTTTCATCTGTCGACAATCCTGATGGTGTTTCACCTGTCGGTATGATGGCATGGTGGTCGGTTACTTTTTGTATTGTCCACCGAATGGCGATTAAGTGTATTTGATAGTGGCATGCCTATCTTACGCAGCAGGGCGGGTGTTTCTCGAAGACATCCTCACTGATGTATCGGCTGCCAGTGCGGGGATAGGTCGTGATCTTCTTCTCATAGAGACTTTGGAGGGTTGAGAGAGTTTTATCTGCTGAAAAGCCGTGCTTTTTGTTGGTTTCTTTGTAAGGTGGTAAGGTCGAACAAGAGGTGGCGACGTATGCGTTACCTTTCTTGCGGCCGATGTTACTCTGGAAGCCTGTTCTGTTCGCGAAGCAAAGCGAGAGCGGATTGTGCATCGGCTTCACTCTCGAATGCACCACTGCTCACGGCTTTCAGTGATATGCCCTCTTTCTCTGCAGCTACGAGAGTTTCCAATAAGGAACGGAAGAAAAATTACGATTTTCTATGTACCGACGGCAGACCATAGCGAGTGTCGGAGTCTGTACTCGTCCCAAAGAGTAACAGCCTTTGCGAGCGATGGACAGGGCACGGCTGGCATTGATGCCCACGAGCCAGTCGGCTTCGCTTCTCGCCTTAGCGGAGTGATAGAGATTGTCATACGCACTTCCTGCTTTTGAGATGAACAAGCCCATCACGGATGGCTTTTGTCTGTAAAGCGAGGAAATCCAAAGTCTTTCAAAAGGCTTGTGGCAGTTCAAATGGTGATAGATATAGCGGAAGATGAGTTCACTTCACGCCCTGCATCGGTAGCAACGATGATGCGGTCAGCCTTTGTCAAAGCAGGAACGTATCACCTTGAGTTGCTTCAATGCTGCAGGGTCTGATATATCTCCTTGTCCTTACGTACTTGTCGTACCACTAACTGAAAAGGATTGGGACGGATGGGTAGGTCTTCAGCTTTGTAGGCAGAAAAACCGTAGGTTTCGGGCATGGCAAGGGTGATGAGGTGTCCCATCGCCCATGTCACCATGTAACCGTTTCCTTCCAAAAATCCGTCCTGTCTGTTGTTTGCTCCAACGATGTGGGCAATGTCTCTTGCTACCGATGGCTTCTCGGCAATAATACAAGTAATCATAGTCGGGTTTGGGTTTAAGGGTTACATCTTACGTCCACGGCGTTGCTGTTTCTTTTCGTCCTGCTTTTCTGCTTTTGGTCGGCAGTGGGCTGTGTCTGCCCGGACTTTAACGGCTCGTTCACGTTCTAGGTGGCTTCGTTGGTCTTGCCTTGATTGTTCACGGCAATCTGTGTCTTGTGTTCTTCGGCTACGGCTACCACTACCACCTTTTCCTTGCCGGTCTCCTGCTTCTTGTCAGGATTCCACTTGTAGAAACGCGGGCGGTTCTGTTCCTTGTCCATGCGAACATAGGCGTTGAATGATTGTCCCTGTTTGTCCACCATATTCTTAGATATAGTGTACGACCGCTATCCAATGCTTCACGCTGTTTTTTTCTGATAGTTCCAGTCCGCAGAGCTTATGGGGTACGCCTTGTTGCTGAGCCTGTTTGTGTTCCTGTCGTTCTTTAAACTCTTGTTGTCGCTAAAGATAAACTCAATGCCCTTTCGCTCGGCATTGACCTGCAGGGTTGCATTGAATGTCTTACCACTCTTGGTAGTCATGCCTTCCACCTTCACGGCTTTGCCTTCCACATGTTCTTTGTACTGGGCATCAGAGAGCGTTACGCCCTTAATCTCCTTAGGGATATTCACACGGTCGGCACGCAGGGCTATGATTTCATTCGTTTGCGGATCGATGGAGACGTAGGCGGCAAACGTTTCTCCGTTCTTTGGGGTTACCTCAATGGTTTTGCCAAGATTACCCGTAGCAAGGAGCTGTTCTTTCTCTTCGGGAGAGAACTTGTAACCCATATAGGGAAAGTCAAGCTGTGGTTCTTTTTCTCAGCGATGAATTGCCAAACCGATAGTGCCGTTATCGTCCGTACGGAATGCAAGGCGTGCTTCCAGTGTAGATGGTGGTGTCGCCGATAGGAACAGCAATTGTGATGAGATTGCTCTTCTGCCAATTGAGCATCTTTTTCCACCTCCGCTCCTGCTCCAATCGCTCACGGGTAAGTCCGAGGTTGTCGAGCTGTTTCAATCAATCTTTGACTCGTCAATGGCGGTGGCATTCTTCTGTTTGGGCAGGAAGTCGTGTGCGCACCTGACTGTCTGCCACCGTTGCTTTATTCTCCGGCTTCTCACGGTTTGAAGCATGGTGTGGAGCGATGCTACACCTTGTTCTACGTTGTTAGCTACTACTTTGTAGAGTCCGAAACGGGACGGCTCGTCAAACTGTTAGAGGAAATTGGTCATGAAGTTCTTTAGCAAGCCGTCCTTGTTGTTGAACTTTAAAAAGGCTGCCTGATGCACGTCTTTGGCTTCCGTTGTTTGGAGCTCTTTGTCGTCAATACCTGAAACTACGGAGATTTTTCCTGTTTCTTTCTCGTTCTTCACTTCCGTGCGGTCTTCCAAGACCAGCACATAGTTGTCCATGTGATTGTTGTCCATATTGATGCTATTGATCTGATATATAGTATTCTAAATGGCAAAAATAAGGACTAGAAGAGCCCATTCCAACCAGCGATGATAAATAGGAAACAATAGGGATAAAGAGGAAAATGAAAATAGTTAGAAATTTATTCGTTAGGCCTCATTTGTTATCCTTATCTTTGTAGAGTAAATCAAAAGAAAATCACCTTATGGCTGTGATAAATAGATAGAAGTCTGTATTGGCTGAAAAGCAATTGACCGTAGGAAAATGGCTAGTAGAGCACATAGGAAAATCAGAAAACACGATTTCTAAATGGTGCTCTAATAAGGGCAACCATAGTTGGAAAACCTCGTAGAGAGTTGCTAATACTTTAGATATTGACATGAAAGAATTGTTAGTTTCTACAAATGAAAAAGTTATGACTGTTTGACAACATACATATAACTGAGGATTTACTCACCATCCTCACCATCCATTGCAGTGCTTCCAGATTTTTCGCAAGATCTGCCAAAAAGAAATTCAGTAAGCGTAGACAATTTGGTTTGTTTCAGCAAAACGAAATTTTAAGAATGAGTTGAATTTGCTGGAGATATTGAACAATTATATTTTAGTATATCAGACAATGGAGGTAGCTAAATATGCAGTCCGTAAACATGGCTGACGAGAACTTCCGAAAGTTAGTGGAACTGTTCCCTAATGTTGTTACAGAAAACAATTGATGAAAATGGCGAGATTGTTCGTGCCATCGACAAGGATATCCTTCTTCAAGAGATTTTCTGCTAAAGTCGTTGATGGGCGAGACGAGCGTTATCAGTTCACTTGGCCGGGTAAACGTGAAGCCATTCTCGCTGCCAATGCCCCTACAACAAATACTCTTCGCCCATGCCGTGAAGAGAGTGTAAGCTTTGATACAACGGAAAAACCTTTACATCGAAGGAGACAACCTGAAGTGCTCAAACTTCTGCAAGAGAATTATCTTGGCAAGGTCAAGATGATTTACATTGATCCTCCATACAACACAGGAAAGGAATTCGTATATCCTGACAAATTTGCACAATCTATTACCGAGTATATGAAGCGCTCTGGTCAACTTGACGAGCAAGGGAATCAGATTGCAGCAAATACTGAGACTAATGGCCGCTTTCACTCCGATTGGCTCAATATGATGTACTCTCGCTTGAAGATTGCACGCAACCTTCTTTAAGAAAGATGGTGTCATCTTTATCAGTATCGATCAGAATGAAGTTGAGAACCTGAAAAAGATCTGCAATGAAATATTTGGTGCATCTAACTTCGTAGGCGAGATTATTTGGCAATCTGCAACTGACAACAATCCTCGCCAAATTTCGACTGAACATGAATACATTCTTTGCTTTGCAAGGGATGTGAATTGTCTTACTCCTTGGCTGATTGAATCTAATAAGGCTCAGAAGATTATCACTCAGTACAATATCATAAAAAATAAGACTAATGGTATTGCTGAACAACAAAAAGAACTGCGCAAGTGGATTAAGGCTACAGAGGCAGACCTAGGGTGTTGCTCATTATAAGCATGTTGATGAAAAAGGGGGTTTACAGTAATTCAACAAACTCTTCAAACACTAAACCAGGTGGCTATACATTTGATATCATTCATCCTAGTACTGGACTTCCATGTGCTAAGCCTCGCCTTTGGTTGGCGATGGACAGAGCAAACCCTTCCGAACTATGAAAAAGGTTGGCGATATTGAATGGGGAAAAGAACGAAACGACTCAGCCACATGTTAAGAAACGTATTGAAACTGTGAAGGAGCAGTTCAAGAGCATCTATTATGAAGATGGTCGTGCTTCTACCAAGCAACTTGAACAGCTCTTGGAGGGAAGAAAAATCTTTGATAACCCCAAATCAGTCCTTGCTTTCTAAGTCGTATCATAGGTTTTTGTTGCTCAGGGTGACGATTGCATTATCATGGATTTCCTTCTCAGGTTCTCATACCACAGCTCATGCGCCGTTATGGAGATACGAGCGGCACTCACAAGAAGTTCATCATGGTTCAGCTCCCGCAGCCAACAGATGCTAAAAGTGAAGCTGCAAAAGCTGGCTTCAAGAATATCTGTGAAATGGTAAAGAAAGAATACGCAAGGCCTCTGAACTTATTAAGTCAACATATCATGGTGCAAAATTCGATGATGATTTTCTGTGTTGAAACTTGACTCGTCAAATATGGAACAGGTTTGCACACCTTTGTTGAATATGTAGAACAAGATTTGTTCAAAGATACCGTTGAGAACGTGAAGTCTTCCCGTAGGCCTGAGGACTTATTGTTTCAGGTTATGCTCGAACTTGATTGTACTCTTTTCAAGTAAGATTGAAATATTGGACGTTAATGGTAAGTCGGTATTTTCTGTTTCAGATGGTTATTTGATGGCATGTTTCGAAAAAGGGTGTGACTGATGACGTCATCTCTGAAATAGCCCGTAAGAAACCCTCACTATTTCGTGATGCGTGATAACTCTATGGCAAGCGATAGTGTTGCTGTTAATTTTGCGCAGCTGTTTATGTCTTATAGTCCTGATACTATTCTCAAAGTTTACTAAGCCATGGTAAAACAGAAAGAAATGAAATTCAGTTTTAAGATACAGTCTTATCAATCAAATGCAGTTGATAGCATCGTAGGTGTTTTTGCAGGTCAGCCAAAGTATAATGAAGATAGCGATGACGTTCTGTACATTCGCGACCTTGGCAAGAAGTCCAAGAACGCTTCTAAAAGAAGAGGTGAACCACTATGAATGCATTTCTCAGATGGGGGATGATATTGAAGAAAATGATGCCGAAGATCAAATTAACGAAGTTGGTTATCGTAATGCTGACATAGTTTTATCTGATCAGCAACTATTGGATAATATAAACAGTGTTCAGGCACAACAGAATATTCAAAAGTCAACAAAGTTGTTCCCTGGTTTAGGTCGAGTCTCGTTGGATGTGGAAATGGAGACTGGTACTGGTAAAACGTATGTCTATGTTAAGTCAATGTTTGAACTTCATAAGCAGTATGGGTGGAGCAAGTTCATTGTTGTAGTACCAAGCATCGCAATTCGTGAGGGAGTGAAGAAGTCTATGGAAATGACTGTTGAACATTTTATGGAGCACTATGGCAAGAAAGCTCGCTTCTTCATCTATAATAGTAGCAACTTGAACGAACTTGATAACTTCTCCTGTGATGCAGGTATCAATGTGATGATTATCAATACTCAGGCTTTTGCTACTTCAATGAAGAAGGGAGCAAAGAACAAAGAAAGTCGAATCATTTATTCTAAACGAGACGAATTCAATAGCCGTCGTCCTATTGATGTTATTAAGGTCAATCGTCCCTATCATATCTCGATGAACCTCAAAAGATGGGCGGTGCGTTACTCAGACTGGTATCAAAAACTTTAATCCATTGTTTTTCGATTAACTTTTTCTGCAACCCATAAAAATCATCCAATGAGGTTTATGTTCTTGATGCACTTGATGCTTACAATATGAAGCTTGTCAAGAAGATACAAGTTAAGGGCTTTGAAATCCATAACTTGCGTGGTACAGACCGATACATCTTCTTTGAGAAGATTGTCGTATCGGGGCGAAAGAACCTATGGCGCGATTGGAAATCGAGGTCTCGTCAGTCAAATGGTATTGTTCGCTAAGACCAAAATTTTTGGGTGAAGGCGATAGTCTGTATTCAGCATCGAACGAACTTTCCAGCAATATAAAGAGGGTTACACGATTAACCATATTGATCCTGAGATGAATACAATTGAATTTGTCAATGGTGAAATTATGAAGGTTGGTGGTGTTATTGGTGATTTGTCCCGCAAGGACATTCGACGTATTCAGATCTCGTGAGACCATTCAATCACACTTTGAGAAGGAAGAAAGAGCTGTTTTCGTCAGGATATTAAAACTTTGTCACTTTTCTTTATTGATCAGGTCCCTTTGTATCGTCAGTATGATGCAGATGGGAAAGAGCAGCTTGGTGAATATGGCAAGATTTTCGAGCAAGAATACAACCAAATATTGAATGAGCTGCTTGTCTCTTTCGAACGCAAAAGGTCAAAATGTAGAGAATGATAAGTATGTTCAGTATCTGCAAATTTGAAACACCTAAAATCCATAGAGGTTACTTTTAGTATAGATAAAGAAGGGCACAGCGTTGATAGCGAAACTCAACCGCACTGATGTTTCCGATGATATCTCAGCATACGATCTTATCTTAGAAAGAACAAAGAACGTTTGCTTAACTTTGATGAACCTACACGATTTATCTTTTTCTCACCAGCACTTCGTGAAGGATGGATATCCTAATGTGTTCGGATTTGTACTCTGAAACATTCTGATAGTGCAACCGCAAAGCGTCAAGAAGTTGGTCGTGGTCTCAGATTGGCTGTCAATAGCTCTGGTACTCGTATGGATGCTCAAACCATAGGAGAAGAGCTTGTTCACAAAATCAACAAGCTTACTATCGTTGCAAGTGAAAGCTATGCTAATTTTGTCTCAGACCTTCAGCGTGAAACAAGAGGAGTTTTATATGACCGTCCTAGCAAAGGCTACTACCGAGTACTCAAGGGTAAGTCTATCAAAGTGGGCGATACTGTTATTACTATTGACGACCAACAAGCTGCTAGTATCATTTCTTACTTAGCTGACAATGACTATATTGACGGAAAGGGAAGTATTACTGAGGCATACTACAAAGATCTTTAAGTTTGAAAACTTGGAACAATTGCTCAAGAAACTACGAGATATGGCAGAACCTATTCATAAGCTTTATGTTGCTTTCCAAATAATTGGGAAATATTTGTAATTTATTAACTGTTCATTATCAATCACTTAGCGTGAAGTTTGTTAGCACGATGACTTTAGAAGAAGCAACAGGCCACCAGCCCGGCATAGGGGAACACCGGTATGGAAAGGCTACGAACAACAGACCTATCAGACAAAACTTCTATGAGTTGACACGGACGTATCCGCTCAACAATTTACTTCTTCAGAATATAGGTAAAACGCAACAATCTTATCGGAGATGACACCCGAAGGTCCATCAATTATGAAAAGGAGTCGTTTTATGAAGTTGTCCAAAAAGTCTGTATGTTATTCTTTATCCCATCTGTATGGCTCATATTTCCTACTATTCTTGAGTACCGAGAAAATGATGTTGGACATCTTTCCGCTATTTTTGACTATGGCTTCCTGCGGTTTCATGGACTGCTTGTATCCGCATAGGCCATTCCCAGTCCGTAATCTCTGTAGATGGCTATCCATGCAGCCTCTGGCGATCATCGGTCCGAGATGCTTGTTGCCACGGAAGGTCTTCTTCCGCTTGCGGTTTTCTCCACTATTATGACAGGTCGGTATGGGCCGAGATAACTGGCGAAAACTGGTTCTCGTTACGAATCTTCACATCGTAGATTTCTGTCAGTACACATGGCTACACTTACACCTATGCCAGGTATCGACATCAGAAGCTCGTAATTGTTCCCTATACCTGTTGGTCTGCGCAAGCCTTCGGCTGGATTTTGTCGCATCCAAGAGTGTCCGCGTATCGTCTCCACCTTGCTTGACGAGCAAGTCCAACGACAATCTTGAGGAGGAAAGCAGCCGACATCCTCCTTGAGCCATTTGATGGAAAAGCCCTTGACCAGTGCGTCCTCGGTCTTGCGAACTGTTTCCGGGTATCTCCACGCCATTGCAGTGCAGCAGGTGCTTCACCCTTGCCTTGTAGCCGAGAGCTGTTTCTGTATGGTCTTCCTTATGCGGATGACTGACCCTGTCATCGATATTCTCTTTCTCACGGATGTATATGGGACGGATGTCACCGGCGCGCAAGGAGCGCAAGTTTGGCTGCATCACCTGTATCGGTCTTCATCACCTCTCGTACTGGGTGGTCGGAACATCTGCGGCATGGGTCACGACACAGTTGATGCCGTACTCTTGAGAGCGTAGTATGTGGAAAAACCACTGGAAGCCTGACTCATGCACGGCATGGTACTCGCCATCAGGGAAATGCTTCTTCAAAAAGTCAAAGAGCGTCTTTTGCGGAGGCTTGCTGGTGGTGCCTCTCTTTGTAACCTGACTCGGTCAGCACACAGACCTCAAGTTTTTGCGTGCACATCAATTCCGATGTAAATCTTTTGTCCTTTAAAGGAAATTTTGTTTTTTAGTATATCGGGTACGGTTCTAATTGTTTGTCATTTGTCGTTTGCACTCACAAATATACAATCCATTATTATCGTACCAACATTTTCCTGCAGACTATGAAAAACACGCGGTGGTTTGCTATGCGGCCGGAGGCGCGAAGCCTCCGAAGAGCGGCAAGCATCCGACTTGTCCTCTGTGTGTGTAGCCTTGCAAACATAGTAACTTATCCAATCTATCTTTGATGAGCATGCTCTTGATGGAATGTTCGAGGATGGCAATAAAACCACTATTGCAGAAAATTCTCTAATGATAATTTCTACAAGCATGAGTTCCAAACCCTATGGAAGAAAATAAACCATAAATATGCTTATTCTGTTGATTTTGATAGTGAAGAATTAATAGCCAAAAGCCGCAGAGTCTATCAATTCAGACTTACATGTTGCCTGTGGTTAGATACAGCATAACATCTGGTCAGCAGAACGACGAAATTTCTCAATCACAAATGGAGAATGGTTCTTCGTTTGGAAACACCAAGTCCAAAACTCAGAACCTTAGAAACGTTCATGCTTGTACTACTCCTTATGATTTGGCTGGTGATATAGCCAAAAGGCGCAATTTTGACTCGCTTGACCGCAAGTCGCATTTTGAGTAGCCTTACTACTGAAAAGAAAATGATGTTTGCTGTAAATCCAGAGGAGTTCATTACAAAAGTCATTAATTTGATCAAGGCAGCAAAGGCTACAATGATTGTTGATCATATCTCCTATAATCAAATTGAGGGAGAATATGATAGTTCAATCTTTACAGCTGAGAAGCATACGTCATTTGATAAGGCTTGTTTTGCAGCGAAACGACATATCACAGACTATGTCTTTACTGATGGTACTATGGAAGACAGTGTTGAAAAGAGATTTGTGAGAGCCTTGAAGCAGCACAAGAAGTGGAGGTCTATGCCAAGCTGCCAGTAGGGATTTCATATCCCCACACCCAGGTGGAAAACTATTCTCCTGACTGGGCAATTGCTTTCAAAAAGACTCTGTTAAGCACATCTTCTTCATTGCAGAAACCAAGGAACTATGGAGTCATTAGAACCCGTCCTATTGAGAAGTCTAAAATTCGATGTGCATTATTTAACGAGATTTCTACAGAGAATGTGAGATATCAGTGACATAGATAGTTTTGAATCACTTCTAATATCATACCTATATTAGATTAAGCATTATGACATTTGTTAACTATCGAAAAGAAACATCAGAGAGAAGTGATGCCTCCAACTGGGCAAAGAAGATTCTGGCTGAAAAGACAGGGCTCTTCTTTGACTCCATTGAAGGTTGCAACGAGAATAACGCTAATGTTGCTACTCATATGATGATGGAACGTGCAAGGGTGGACATTGCACAATGCGTTTGGACACAGAAGTCTTAGATGCAATTATCAATCTTTGAAGGCAAAGATGTACTTCAAAGAAAAATCAACTTTGCCAAAGCCTTTCAGCTGCCTTTGACCTATGTACTATATTGCGATGAAGAGGAAGCAGTTTCTGTCTTTACAATCAAATCTCTTAGCGAAATTGATTATACAGCCTCTTACAATAGCTACAGAGAGTTTTCAGAATGGATTCAGTCAATCAAAGGGTGGAAGTCTACTAAACCGTTCCAGCAGCGTGAAGATCTCACCTTATTTTGATAAAGCTCTGCGTAGGCTGGATGCATGGCCAACAAATATTGACTGCTTTATCTCCGACAAAGACTTCATTCCTATTGGCATCTTGGAGTTTCAGAATGCTAAGAACACCGAAGTCCTAAAGCATTGTAACAATGAGTTCTTCTTGGGAAAGCTTGTCCGTTATAATGAATGGGGCTATCCAAAGTACGATAATGATATTCGTCGCTGGCAGTCCCAAGAAATTCTTCGAGTTCAATCTCGCTTACGCTTGTTCATTGTTACTTGGTCTCAACAATCAGATGACTACATCTTGAAGGAAGTTGATATTATATCTTTCCCTGATTTACCATTTGCCAATGACTGGAAAAGGCATGGAGAATATCAAAAGTTGATGCATGATTATGCAAATAGTCGTGACAGTTAATGTCGCATCAAGGATAATTTTTCCACATACCAATTGGTATACGATGATGCAGCGATACATCTAGAATATCATCAACCTCCGCTGAAAGGAAAGGAAAAGACCTTTCCTCTAATTTATTATCGTTATAAGAATAAGGTTCAAGGAAGGAAAGAACGTCTTCCTAAAGATTTTCTTGACCTTCTTAATCAGAAATGAAATCAATTGATACGCTGTAAGGAGGTAAAATATTCAACTACTAGTCCTAACTAGATGACCGAGCAGTGGGTCTGCCTTAATCCTTTCAATCTCGCTTGAGATAAGGGTTAGGATGTCCTGCTTCACACACTTATAGTTGGCTTCGATGATCTTTTTGAGATTATCGGAGCCATCTTCGTTTGTGAACTCAGCAATGATGGGGATAGGCTGATAGGCTTTCATTGTAAGCATCCAATATTAGCCGCCTTTGCGTGGTCTTCCAGCTTTACTACCTTTGCCCGAAAAACTTAGTGTTTGTACTTAACGAAACAAATGTTTTCGGGTTTGTTGCACTCTGTGACATGCGTCAGGGGCCTCCTTCGCCTCGTCCCAAGTGGTCCGCAGCCATGATTTCAACCCTTCTGATGGAGTAGTCTATGTTTCTACAACCGCTCCCGTAACTCGAATCAAGTTGCTGCACTGGGAACGCTGTGGTTTTGTCGTCTATCATAACAGATGGCACAGGGTTGCCTGAGTTCTAAAATCAGCATGGCGAGTACCGGCTTCTATGCGACCTTCTGCTGGGACGAACTGGTACTCTATATTGAAGGTATAAATCCTAATTGCTACCGGAAGAAAAAAGATATAATAAATCTTAGTATGGTAATGTCAGATATTTTTGTATCTTTACATCATATAAAGAACTGATAATATGATGGATACGTCTCGCTGCACAATGAGATATCGCGACTACCATTCTCTAACTCGGGAAGCTGTTATTAAACTTCTTGAGCAAAGGATGCAGAACTTAAGGATAAGGATGCAGAACTGGAACGACAGTCCCGTCGCATTCTTGAGCTTGAGCGCATGGTGTATGGTAGGCGCAGCGAAATGCTCACCTGGAGTGCGATGCGACTGGACAGGTACGCTTTTTGAGGAACAGGGCCAGGAAGGGCTCCCTGGCTCAGGTGGAAGCCCTTCCCATCATCAAGGAGATAAAACAGCAGGCCGGACAGCGCAGAGCATCACGCCGCACGAGCCGTCCTTCCGGAAAGGAACAGCCTACGCCTCCTATGTTCCCGAGAACATAGAGCGACAGGTGACGGAGATATATCCGGAGGGTTATGACGCTGAGCGCATGTTATCATCGGACATGACAGAAGTGAGCATCTGTGCCTGCGTCCTCATCCTTTTATGTCAGGGTAGAAGATCGCGTCATCTCGCCGCCTGGAGGAAGCCTCGCCCAACGGATGCGAAGGTCGACATCCCTAGAAGTCCCCTTGAAAAAGCAGGCAGTGGATTGTTTTTGCCGACGCTTCCCTGCTCGCTGAAATCATCACCGCCAAAGTTTGCCCATCACCAGCCCGAGTACAGACAATGTGCCCGGTGGAAGGAACTGGGCGTGAACATCCCCACCCTCAACCGTCAACAGCTGGGTTCACGATGCCGCCGATGCACTTTATCCGCTTTACAAGATCCGGACGAAGCAGATCGCAAAGTCCTTACCTTCAGGTTGACGAAACCAGCGTACAGGTTGCTCGACCGCAAGGGAAAAGACGCGCAAGGGGATACCTGTGGGGCGTGCGTGACGCCATGCACTCCCAGGGCGTGTTCTTCCATTGAAGGACGGTTCGCGCTCGGGCGCTGTGGCAGATGGAGTTGTCTGAGAGGCTACCAGGGTGCCATGCAGTCTGACGGGTATAGAGGCCCATGCAGGTTTGAGAACGTTCAGGGCATAGTGCTACTGGGATGCGGCACATGTGAGACGCAAGTTCGAACATCCGGCGGATGACGACAGAAATGCAGCTCACATCATCGAAACGATAGCCACGCTGTATGAGTTGGAGGAAAACCTCAGACACAGGAAAGCACCACCCGAAGAAGTGGAGGCTGAGCGGAAGGCCAAGGCTCTACCCCATACTGGAGAGTATCTTGAGACCTATATGCTGGATGTACACAAACAGTACACCCCAGGCGAAGCTATGGAGAAGGCACTGCGTTATGCCTTCGCCGTATGGATACGCATTGGCAGGTAGTGCAGGACGGACGCTTCGAACATAGACAACAATCTCATGGAGCAGGCCATCAGACCCATCACGCTTTGGAAGAAAGAACTATCTGTTCTGCGGCAACAATGAGGAGCGGAGAACAATGCCATCTTCTATACCTTCATGGCGTGTTGCAGGAAGCAGACATGAGACCCATATGAATGGATGAAGGAAACTTTCAAAACCGTTGCTCGACATGACAGAGGAGGAACTCACGAAAAATACCTACCATCTGTCAGAATAACAAACAACCCTTATTTTGCTGCGGACATGTAGGGTTGTTTGTTAGTGGAAAGACGGCT
>BNJU01002278.1_pt1 | contig 17385 bp, 26 predicted proteins | sample 8539281 | NCBI WGS metagenome assembly BNJU01 (sample SAMD00202456, study PRJDB9452) | human saliva metagenome | isolation source: human saliva | place: Japan
TGCTGACGCTGTTATGATTGGACGCGCAGCTATGGGGAAATCCTTTCACCTCTTCAATCAAATCAATCATTACTTTGAAACAGGAGAAATCCTGCCTCGATCTGACCTTCGAAGACAAGATGAAAATCGCCTACGAGCACTTGAAACGCTTGATTGAACTCAAGGGAGAAAAGGTTGCTGTCCGTGAATTCCGTGGACTGGCTCCTCACTACCTCCGATGGAACATCTGGAGCTGCTAAACTCCGTGGAGCTATTTCACAAGCCAGTACTCTAGCTGAGATTGAAGCACTCTTGCAATTAGATAAAGCATAATCTTATCTCTCACAAAAAAGGCAAAGCTCAAAAAGAGCCTTGCCTTTTTATATATTTTCATCTTGCAAATCTAGTTGCTTCACTCTAGCTATATAGTAGGACATAATCAAAAATAAATTGAAGCTGACAATCCAAATAGACCATTCATGGAAAAAATGCATCGATACAGCCAAACTAATTGCCCCCACTACAAAACTCCCTACAACAATCCCATAGTTTAAGGCTTGACGACGATATTCTTGGATGTTTCCTTCTCCCCTAGTTATGCGATACAAAGCGGTCAACATCTTTCGGTAATTTCCAGAAGTCATAAAAATGACATAAGGATGATCTTCAATCAAACTACCCGTAAATGTTAGCATCATCATACCTGTTCCAAAAGCAATAAAAGGAACTTCTAGTAAGGGAAATCTCGAAAAGAAGGGCAGAAGAAGAGTTCCAATAAATAAGGGAAGCAGCATCTTAACCCGCCAATAGGCTGTTTTACGATATTCCTTCACGTGTAAGGAAAAAACAAATCCTAGGGAAAAGAAAATAATGGAGCAGAATCGCAACATGGTATTGATAACATGTGAATCGTGCCAATCTGATATCAGTAGGAGAATATTTCCCTGTCTGTGTAGCTACCAAACTATGGTACTGGATATGACAGAAATACATCCAAAGAACCACCTATAAAGCTCAGAAACACTCCCATGAGTCGTGTATTTTGAGGTAAAATTAATTTATCTGCCATTGATTTACTCACTCATTCCCTCTTTGATGCATTTATTATACCACTTCTCTTTGAGAAATTAAGTGAAAAACAGTCGAACTACTCTTTTGTAAACTAAGTCTAGACAAGACTTTGAGCAGTCTTTCTATGGTTGAATCAGACAACACTAGAAACCGCTACCATCTGCTCCTGTTGTAATTTGGATGACTTTTTCCACCACCTACTTTAGCATTGTATTTACCCATCATCAAGAGTATAGAATAGCTTTCGGATAGAGATAGTTTTTCTTTCTTACCATCAGCAGATTCTACTGTAACTGACCACTTGATGAGACAGTGATGGTTTCGCCATTAGCACCCTTCCAACTTCCAGCTGCAGCTGAAAAATCTCTATCGACCATGGTCAAGACACCTTTTATAACGTTTGTTGTGTTCTGCCTGCTTGTCTTGAAGTTTTGCGATCAGTTGTTGGGATCATAAGTTGACTGATTCGGTTTTTGCTTGTGTTCTTGTTGATTGGATGGGGATTGAGAAGGGGCTTTGCTTAGCAGAAGATTCTTGAGTCTGCTTTTGTTTCTGGTGCTGTTGTTGCTTGCGATTGATTAGGAGTAGACGTCGACTGATCAGAAGATGACGACTTAGTGTTTTTCTGATGAAGTGCTTGATGACTTCTGAGTTTTTGTTATCTTTACTTGAAGAACTTGCCTTAGAACTAGAAGATGCTTGTGTTGTCTTACTAGAACTATCACTTGCAGTGTTTTCTTTCTTATTACCACAAGCTCCCTAATAGCAAAGTTGAAGCGAGTACAGTTGCTGCCATTAATTTGATAGAAGTTTTTGTTTTTCATTTTACACTCCTTTGTAACATTTTTGAAATGTTAAGAAATATTTTTGTAACATTATTGTAATATTTGTTTTTGAATCTGTCAACTATTTATATATATGTAGAATTATTTTTTTAGTACATTTATCTTCTTACTCCTCCTATCTCTTTTATTCGTAAAAGAATTTAAAAAAACAGAAAAAGTTCTTCCTACTGAAATGCTATATTTTAAAAAGTGTAATCGCTTGCATTTTTTTCTTGAAGGGCTATAATAAAAATTGAAATAGGATATTGGAGGTGTAGGTTTATGTCAAAGCAAATATTACAAATATCTTCCTTGGATGATTATTAGGTGCTTTCTCTTCTTATGGAGTTGCTACTCATTACGCTCAAACAACATTTGATTTGTTCTATTTAACCACCATTTTCATGATTGTCTATGTGTCTCTAATGTACTTACACGAACATTATTTGAAATACAAATACAAAGATTTATTCATTCGTTTTATGAGTAATCCTAAAAAAGATAAACATCCTTAAACAAAAAATAACAACAAAAAGAGGCCGGAAATTTTTCCGACCTCACTTTTTATTTTAATCGATAAATAGTGATAACTTCCTTCTGAGGAATCTGTTTAAAAGCCAACTTCCTCTAAGCTATGACCATATTTCTCTAAGAAACTATCACTTGTACAGGATTTCTCTGGGCATAGAGTCTCAATGAGAGCTAGGCCGTCATCCACTGTGAACTCATCCTCTAGTAGATAAAGGAAACGAGGGTCATAGTCGATAGCTTTTTTAATTTTCTTGATGGATGTTTGAATAATGGATAAGTGGTCAAATGCAAAGTCCTTCTCTTCCAGTTCTTTTCCATCCAAATAACACTTACCTGTGTGAAAATCAACATCTACAAGAACGACTTCTTTTGCATCGTCTCCAGCCTTAGCTAGATCAATTGCTTGTCTCGGTAGGTAAACCAAGTGGGCAATGGTAACCGTCCAACCTCTAGGATCACGGCCAGGAGTTGATACTGTCACTAGCTGTTCAATCTTTTCTAGTGGAAGTTCAAGATTGATTTCTTCTTTTACCTCACGTTGACAAGCATGGGCAGCATCTTCCCCTTTATCCATAAATCCGCCAACTAGCGCTAAACAATTTTGAAAAGGATGTGCCTTCCGACGAATCAGAAAGAGTTTCATTTTCCCTTCTACAAAGCAATAGGCTACCATATCCACAGTCACGCTTGGTTTTTCGTACTGAGGGAGTGCTTGCTTGTGGTACCAGTCTAAGAATTCAGCTTGACTAGCATGAACTTCAAAATACTCTTTTTCTGTCATCCCGGTTGGAATAGTTTGATTCATCATCTTCTACTTCCTTTCTGCATTGATGGCAATGAAGGGGTCTCTCTACTTTAACTGGAGTATCCTAGTTCTTGTTTTTATACAATGTCAAATTTCAATTGACCAGCTTTGACACCAATCTTAAGTGTCTTACCTTCTTTCAGTTCACCTGTAAGAAGGAGTTCTGCTAGTTTGTCTTCTACTTCTGTTTGCAGAGTTCTGCGCAGTGGGCGAGCTCCCATCTCTGGATCATATCCCTTCTGAGCTAGAAGCTTCAGAGCAGAAGCTTGAAGTTTCAAGTCAATTCCTTTTTCTGCTAGGCTTGCAATCAGTGGTTTGACCATAATCTTAACCACTTCCTGCATATCTTGACTTGACAAGCTATGGAAGACCACTTTTCATCAATACGGTTGATGAAACTCTGGACGATAAGCTTTTTTTCAACTCTTCAAACATTCGTTTTTCCATATTTTCCTGGTCAAAACGAATATCCTTAGCTCCAAAACCGACTGTTTTGTCATCACGAAGAGCTGTCGCACCAAGGTTTGATGTCATGATAATGATGGTATTTGAGAAAGTCAACCTTGCGACCTTTACTATCCGTCAAGACACCATCATCCAAGACCTGCAAGAGTACATTAAAGATGTCTGGGTGAGCCTTTTTCTACCTCGTCAAAAAGAAGTACTGAGTATGGTTTATTGCGAACCTTCTCGGTCAACTCTCCACCTTCTTCGTAACCTACATAACCTGGAGGAGCTCCGTTGAGACGGCTGGCTGCAAATTTCTCCATGTACTCACTCATGTCAAAGCGGATAAGGGCAGATTCGTCATCAAAGAGGACTTCTGCCAAAGCCTTAGCCAATTCAGTTTTACCAACACCAGTTGGTCCTAAGAACATAAAGGACCCAATTGGACGTTTGTTATTGCGAATACCCTGATTGATTTCGGCGAATGGCACGACTGATACTAGAGACAGCTTGTTCTTGCCAATCACACGCTTGTGCAGTTCAGCTTCAAGGTTGAGATACTTCTTGGCATCCGTTTGTGTCAATTTTTGAACTGGAATACCTGACAAGCGACTCAAAGGTTGTCAAAATATCAGATTCTTTTACTACATCTTTGTAAACAGGTGCTTCCTGCTCTTTGAAATGAGTTGCGCTGCTTGCTTCCATTTGCCATCCATCAACGCCTTATCAGCTGGAGATAGACCTGACTCGTCTGCTTTCACATGCTTCGATTTGTTTTGGACTGTCGCTGCTGCTTCATCCAAAAGGTCAATCGCTGAGTCTGGCAAGTGACGACTTGTCAAATAGCGATGCGCCATTTTAACAGCTGTTTCGACAGCATCGTCTGTAATTTGGACATGGTGGTGCTTCTCATAAGTTGCTTTTAATCCTTGTAAGATAGCCATACTATCAGCCACGCTCGGCTCCTCAATCATCACTTTAGCAAAGCGACGAGAAAGGGCTGCGTCTTTTTCGATGTGTTTTTGGTATTCTTCCTGAGTGGTTGCTCCGACAGTTCTCAGAGTTCCACGTGCCAAGGCAGGTTTTAGGATATTGGCCGCATCCAAGGTCGAGTCAATCCCACTTCCTGAACCCATAATAGTATGAAGCTCATCGATAAAGAGGATAACCTTACCATCTTCCTCGATATCTTTGATGATATTGTTCATACGTTCTTCAAAATCACCACGGAAACGAGTTCCTGCAACCACATTCATCAAGTCAAGCTCTAGAACACGCATCTTAGCCATTTCAGCTGGTACATCTCCATTAGCAATTCGCTGTGCAAGGCCAAGTGCCAGTGCTGTTTTACCGACACCCGCATCTCCAACTAGAACTGGATTATTTTTGGTCTTACGGCTCAAGATTTGAATCATACGAGAGATTTCTTGATCACGTCCGATAACTGGTTCCAATTTGCCTGAACGAGCTTGCTCTGTGAGGTCATGAGTGTAATCTTCCAAACCACCACTTGGAGTTTGAGGCATGCCCATCATATTAGCCATGGAGTTTTGCTTATCTGCTGCTGAGCGATGGCGCTGACGTAGAGCCTTCAAATCTTCCTTTGTCCAACCAGCACGCGCTTCAAGGCTACGACGAAGTCCAGCAATCTTGACTTGGTCCTTCTGGTCTTCATAAGAAAAACCTGCTTTTTCCAAAATGCGAGTAGCTAAAGCATTCCCGTCATGCAAGATTGCGTAGAGAAGGTGCTCAGTCCCCAATGCTTTTGCATGTACAACCGAAGCAACATGTTCCGCCTCCAACATCAAGACGTTTAAACGATAAGAAAAAGGGAGTTCCTGATAATCTTCCTTGTGGCTATAGTTGGCCTCTGTTAATTCAACAGCGACCTCCTCTAAACGATCAATTTCATATGGAAACTCGTTCAAAGTTGCTCCAGCAACACTGTAGCTATGATTAGCCATAGCAATCAGTAGGTGCCAAGACTCCAGGTAGTCTGCTCCAAAGCGACTCGCCACTAGAAAGGCACTGTCTATACATTCTCTCAATGCTTTTGAATATTCCATTAAATTTTATTTTCCTTTTCTATCTACTTCATGCAATATCTGACGAAGCATATTCGCACGAATATAATCAGCTTCCTCGCCCAAAAAACACGATCTGAGGCCGTTGCAACTAACAGATTCATCTCCTGACGAGTCAAGAGTTCTTGTTCAAGTAAAAAGTTTTAAAAACATCTTCAAAGATGACTTGGTTTAACTTCTTCACCCACTGAATACAACAAATCACGGAGCATATCATGGTGGTTGGAGAATTCAATTCGACCAATCCGAATATAGCCTCCACCTCCTCGCTTACTCTCAACTAGATATCCTCTACTCTCTGTAAAACGAGTTTTAATCACATAGTTAATCTGGCTAGGTACGACTTGAAAGGTATCCGCTAGCTGGCTACGTTGCAATTCTACGATACCAGATTGTTCTAAAAATGCCTTGATATAGGCTTCAATATGATCCGATGTATTTTTTTAAATTTCATAGCTTGCTACCTCCTTCTTAAACTTTGACTATCTTTGACTATACTATCATTTAAGACTCTATAAGTCAAACTTTTAGGGCTCAATCCTTGAAAATACTGACTTTTAAAAATAGCTATCGGTAACAAACTATGCCTTATTCCATTTTCTATCCTACAATTTATGTTATAATAACAAAAGTTACACCTAGCTTTCAAATCCTTTGAAAGTATGTTATTTATCATCAAATTTAAGAAATATTTCGTAAAGTCTAGAAAAAAACTTCGGTATCATTAATGGTATACCGAAGTTTTTTTGTAAAGTGAATTTTTTTCACAGTTTTTTCTACTATAGTTCATATTCTATCACTGAGAAAAAAATCTCTCCAGTAAAGGATTTTTCTCTATCAAAAATTTCTAACTTCTTCTTCAGTCATATTGTGAGGATAATCTTTAAAAAGATTATAGAACTTCTTTTTTATCAAATGTAATTAACATCAACTCTCTAGCGAACCAGGCTGTATCAACCCACCAAATTTATCACCATCATTTCTTTATAGCAATCACTCGACTTCAATTGACTTCTTCAAAAATCATCTTTCATCCCTCAGTCCCTTCATTTGTTTTAGAATCTGTTGTATTGATAAAACTCAATATCTTGTGAAATTCAGGATTATTTTTTCAATTAGTTCACATCAATGAGATAACTCTTTACATCATATTTCACCACTAACAGCTTCGATTATTTGTTCCTCAGTCATTTTACGGCTTTTTGATAGGATTTGAATAAATATCCGTTCTGTAGAGCTAGCTTAACTTTCGCTCATCGAAATTATTTATATCCTTCCTTGCTTCAATTTTATCACTTTCATCTTTTCTTTCATCACAACACCATACGTCAATTATATCACTTTTTATCTATCAGAATTTCCATTTTATAGACAAAAAGAGCTGGCAAAGAATAATCTCACCAGCTCCTATGATTTTCTGATTATTTAAGCCCAACTCTTCTAATATCTGACGTTTATAAGCAATTTTTTGAACTTCCTTGTCTTCACTTTCAGACCAGTCAAGTTTGATTTCAGAAACAATCTGCCCAGGGCGATTTTTTAGGATGTAGATGCGGTCGCTAAGATTAAGGGCCTCCTCGATACTATGCGTGATGATGAGTGTCGTCAACTCTAGCTGTTTGTGAATATCAAGATACCAGGCATGAAGTTCCATCTTTGGTCATCTCATCCAAGGCGCTAAAGGCCTCGTCTAGAAGAAAGAGCTTGTGCCCGAAAAAGGTAGGTGCGGAGTAAAGCCACACGCTGGCGCATCCCACCACTGAGTTCATGAGGATACTTATCCCTTACAGCCGTCAACTGAAAGGTAGCAAGAATTTCATCTGCTTTTGGCAATAGCTTCTGCCTTATCCACCTTTTGAATTAAGAGGGGCAAGATGATATTTCCTAGCACCGTCTTATGTTCCAAAAGCAAATCCTTTTGTAGCATATAGCTCACGCGCCCCTTAGGGAATTTTCCTCTCCATCAAGAATGATTCGCCCTGACTGGACTTCTAAAATGCCCTGCAATCAGGTTAAAGAGGGTAGTCTTTCCTACACCACTGGGGCCTAGGATAGAGACCACTTCACCTGAAGTCACTTGCAGGTTAATATCCTCTAAAATCTTTTCATTGTCGTAGGCATAGCTTACGTGTTCTAGTCTAATTTCTGTCATTATTTTACAAATTCGTTAGTGAATCCTTTATCAGTCAAGTCTTCCTTGAGGATACCATTTTCTTTATCCCATTTGTAGAAGGCATTCCAGCGATCAGCATCAAATTGTCCCCATTTTTCCTTGTCGCTTGCATATTCTTTTGACAAGTATTTCTGAGATTCGATGACAAAGTCACGTTTTTCTTTTAGTTCAGGGGCATTCTTAATGAGGATATCTGCAGCTTCTTCTGGGTGCTCCATAGCGTATTGGTAACCTTTTTTGATAGCTTGGATGACTTTACGAGCTTCTTCTTTGTTGTCTTTCAGATAGTCGTTGTTTGCGATGATAACTGGTGAGTAGTAGTCAAACTCTTTAACATAGTCTTTCAAATACATAAAGTTAGCATCCACACCTTGTGATTTAGCTAGAATTCCATCCCAACCATAATAAATCCAAGCAGAGTCAAAAAAACACCATTGGCAATTGGTGTGATCGAGTTTGAATCGTTGTTTGGTACTTTTTCAACCTTCTCAAAGTCTCCACCTTGAGATTCTACCAAGGTTTTCAACATCGCAAGCTCAGTTGGGTCATTCCAGGTTCCGTATTTCTTACCAACCAAGTCTTTTGGACTGTTGATATTGTCAGACTTACGAGAGATGATCCCTGATGTATTGTGTTCAACGATAGCTGCAACGGCAGTAATGCCTGCCCCTTTTTCTAATTTCTTAGCCATGTAGTCTTGGAAATAGATAGCAAACGGGGCCTTGCCATTAATCACTAAGTCTGATGAGCTTTCTTCTGGTGGCAATTTCAAGTCAACATCCACTCCAGCTTCCTTGAAATATCCTTTTTCTTTGGCTACATAAAGTCCAGTGTGGTTTGTATTTGGTGTCCAGTCTAAGATAAAGTCAATTTTTTTGAGTTCTGCCTCTTTGTTGTCCTTAGAAGCAGTTCCTTGACCACAAGCCACAAGCACGACAGCTAGAAGAGCTGTCACAAGCGTTAAAAACACTTTCCATGTTTTCTTCATTTTTATTTCCTCTTTTCTTTTTTCAAAACGCTCTATTTTAAGTACGTTTCCATTTAATCACATATTTTTCACTGATATCGACCAGCTTCATACCTAGAAGACTGATCAGCGATACCAGAATAATAATCGCGAACATGGTGTCATACTGAAACAGTTTCTTGGATTGAATCATGTAGACACCTAGTCCTTCAAAGCCTCCCAACCACTCAGATACCACTGTTGTGATAAAAGCATAGGAGACACTGACCCTCAGACCGGCATAAAAGTAGGGCAGACTGACAGGGATTTTAAAATGCCACAGGATTTGCCAAGGATTGGCTCGCATCAGACTAAACAAGGTCAGCATATCCTTATCACAATGCCTAAAACCATCTAAAATACTAACGATAATAGGGAAGGTTGTCGTCAAGATAATCAAAACAATCTTGGGCAAGATTCCATAACCCAACCATAAAACTAGGATAGGAGCTATGGCAATGGTCGGGATGGTCTGAACAACCACCATCATGGGGTAAATCAAGTCATTGAGCCAACTCAGACTATCCATAAGGACGGCCATGATACAGGCTATCAAGACACCCAGCACCAAACCTAGTAAGGCTACTCTCAAGGTTGCCCAACTATGGTACCAAAGAAATTCTCTGTCACGAACAAAAGACTGGAGGATTTCAAGTGGAGTTGGAAGGATAAATTTAGGCAATAGTTTTAAGAATCCCTGCCACCTGCCAAACGGACAAGACACCCAAAAATCCTAGCAGACTAATATGCCGTCTCATTATACTTTTTCAAGTTTCTCATCGATGCTTAAAATCTCTCCTACATTTATTTTCACATTGGCAAAAACATTGTCTGCTCCTTGACCTGCCACTTCTAACGCTTCTTTGAGAATGCGCATGAGCTCATCAAATTCTCCCTCTAAAACTGTTTCAAAGGGTGTCACCACCATGGTCACTCCTTGAGCTTGCAGATAGGCAATGACTTGATCGATAAGAGCTATGCGGTCAATCCCTTGTGACAGGGGCAGGACTTGTAAAGCAATGCTTGCTTTCATTAAAACCTCCTTCTAAGTTACAGTTTTTCTTTGTAAAAAGAAAAACCTCTTTCATATATGAAAAAGGTGCAAAATTAGGCCAAGTATCGTTCCCTACGCTGGCATTACCCAGATCAGGTGCGGTCGAAGTTTAACACTTCCTCTCAGACTGTACACAGACTCCCATATATTATATGGACATATGATAACGCAATAAGATGTCAAGGAAACTGCTTACAGAAAAAAAGAGACGGCAAAACCGTCTCTTTCTATTAAAGCATCAGGTGCAAATAACTGCGTGACTTCTTTAATCATCATTTGATACCAGTAGGATTTATGGTATCCGAGAAAGATTTCTTGTGACACTTCAAAAATATCTTCAAAATCTTGGCGAATATCTGCTATTGACTCTGTTTTGTAGAGTAGTACTGCATTTTTCATAGTGGTGAACCAAGCTACGATAATCCAAGTTTATAGTACCGACAGCCGCAAAATCGATCATCAACAATCATTTGCTTACTATGGATAAAACCAGGTGTGTATTCAAAAATACGAACACCCAGCAGATAAAAGATCTGGATAAGCTCCCCGTGTTACAAGTTGAATGAGTTTCTTATCCGGTATATAGGGGCGTGACTATTCTCACATCTACGCCTCGCATCGCCGCATTCTTTATATCCTCTGTCAAATCATAATCGATAATGAGATAAGGCGTTGTAATATAGACAAAATCTTCTGCTTGATTAATCAGATTTTGATAGACATTTTTACCCACCTTCATCTGGTAGATTGGTTTCGGTCCACTACCGTATGGGATACAAAGACCGCTACCAGATCGTGTCTGATTTTTCCAAATGATACTGATCAAAAGTCACTGATTTCTCCACGGTTGATGTACCAGTTCATGAGAAATAGTCTGGTAAAGGCTTGAGTCGCCGGACCATCTATCCGAATTCCACTATCTTTCCAGTGTCCAAAACGTTCAATCTGATTGATATATTCGTCTGCAAGGTTGATTCCACCAGTATAGGAAATTTGTCCATCAATCACTAAGATTTTCCGGTGGTCACGGTTATTATAGGCCACTGTCATACGAGGAATCACCTTATTAAATTTATGAGCATCAATCCCTTTAGAACGCAAATGAACAGTATAATCCCCAGGCAAAGTCACCATACAACCGATGTCGTCATAGAGCATCTTGACCTCGACTCCCTGAGCTGCCTTTTTCTTCCAGAATTTCGAGCATGCTATCCCACATCAAACCTTCGTCGACAATGTAGTATTCTAGAAAAAAATAAATTTTTCTGCTCTTTTTAAGATCCTCCAGCATCTGTTGCCACATTTCTTCTCCACTTAGCAAAAGAATTGTGAGTCTGTATGGTCATAGACTTCTGCATTACTATCCATATGTAGCAAGGCATTGATAATTCCGTAAGCTGGTTTGTCTGTCTCCTGTAGTTGCAAATGGAGTTGGCGCCCATTATTCTCATGAAATGCAATAGAATTCAATTCCTGGAGTTGTTTCAGTTCTTTTTTTGATAGTCTTCTCTCACCGAACATGAGATAAAGCAGTGGACCAAACACCGGTACAAAGGTCACAATCAACCAAGTCACTTTGCTTTCAGGTGACATCGAACGATTGACAATCGCTATAACGGTTGCTACGCTAATCAAAAATACAAGAGTCACCCAAATAATCGGAGCAATCTGGCTCATGTAAAGAATAATTCCGAAAACAAGAAATAATTCTATCAGGATAATCGCAATACTAAAGCCATACTTGGACATTAATAAGCGAAATTTTCTTATTCCCATATCTCCCTCTCAATTTCTAAGTCTACTCCCTGATTCAACGTCTGAAAACGCTTGTTACCTTCTAGTATACTTAGTTTCATAAAACTTATCAAGCTTTTTCTGTATAGGCCGATAGTTCTACGTTTAAAATTAATTTAAAAAGCAGGCCACTTATATGTGCCTGCTATTATTTTACAATTTCAAAGCCAACATATTGACCGTCATACCAGCTGCAGTTCCCATTAAGAAGATGGTATCTCCTTCCTTCACATATCCATGATCGAGTGCATAAGCCAAACCAAAAGGTACCGCAACGGAAACCATATTCCCATAATCCGTAACGAGATTAAGGTACTTGTCTTCATCTACACCCAGTTTTCCCATGACCAAAGGAAGAGCGCGACTGGCTTGGTGGGGAATAATATAGTCTACAGCATCTTTAGAAATGCCAGATTTCTCTTGGAATTCTTGGAACATTTCTGGGATGACACGAGCAGAAAGCAAGAGAATTTTCTTGCCTTTCATATCAAACATAAAATTTGTCTTGGTCTCTTCAGAGTACTCTTTTGGCTGATAAGAAGTTAAGCCTCCACGAATCTCTGTATCGTGAGCTCCCTCTGACCAAGTACGTTGAAGGCTTGCTATCACTCCCTTATCCTTATCACTTGATTGGAAAATAAAGGCAGCTGCTCCATCACTAAAGAGTTCATAACTTTCTTTTTGCTTTGGATTGAGACCCAAGCTACCAACTTCACTGGATACAATCAAAACACGACGGTATTCTCCCAGCTTCAATCAAATGTGACATGGTTGATAAAGCAGAGATAAAACTTGTACAAGTCGTATTGATATCCATAGCTGGGATAGAGAGCCCTTTTGCCACACGTTCATGAATCAAAGCTGCCGTACAAGGAATCGGCTGAACACCAACCGCACTAGCTGATACAAGGCAATCAATGTCTTTCATACTCAAATTTGCATTTTCAAGTGCAGCTTGGATAGCTGCTTCTGCCAAATCTAGTTGCGTTTCTTCATTTTCAACCACACGATGACGGGTCTGGTCTTTAAATTGCACTGTATTTTTTGGAAGGCAGACTCCATAACCTGCAATTTCTACATGTCTTTTTACTTCTGTCATAATTTTTTGTCCTTTCATAAACGTTGGATACGTTTGAGCTTACGACTTGTATCCCAGTGATAATCTGAAAATTGTATTTCAGGTTCTTTAAACTCTTTTTGTTGCGCCAAGAGTCGAAACTGCTCTGTAATCGCTGTTTCAACTTGCTCGTCCCTTCGACTCAGACAAACTTCCACTAACTTCTCAGAATGTTGTTTGACTTGGTAATCTCCGACATTCTCCACAAAGAGAATACAACGTCTGATAAAGTCAGGATAAAATCGTGACTTGACCTCCATCTAGCCCATCAAAAGTAGAAAATATCGTCAGATCGACCCTTCGACCTTGTCAATCCTTGTGTAATGAGATCCACATGGGACAAGGTTCAGGATTTTCAACTAAGATATCGTTGAGCTGATAGCGATAAACAGGCTGACTGCTTCGTTTTAAAAGTCTGTAATCACTGGATAAAAACGTCGATCGTCCAGATAGTGTTTTTCTACAAATATGATATCTTCATTGAGATGAAGATTTCCAGCAGGGCAAGTACAAGCTAGAAAACCTTCGGTTGCCTGGTAGACTTGGTCAATAATGGATAGAGAAAAGCATCAGCAATCCGTTCTTTATCACTATCTTCCAATATTTCTGCCACCGATACGATTTTTTTGCGGATGAATCTTTAGCTCTCCGGCTTTTAGGCGCTTGCTCAATTCAATCAACATAGAAGCAGGTGCCACTACAATAGTCGGTTGATAACTATTGAGACGCTCTATATGCTCATCTGTATTCTTGAAAATATCAAAGTATTCTAAACGAATGAGTGCCGTATTGATTGTCTGATAGAGTTCATTATCCGCTCTGAGGGAAAAAGGCGATGCGGTGTCCCAAAAAGTTGACCTTTGAGGCAACATCTTGGCTAGGATTGCCGCCCCACATACTTCGCTCTTTTTCGGTTGTAATAAAAGATTCCCCGATGCCCGGATGTCCCTGAAGAAAGACCGACAGCTATTTCTCCTTTAAGTTCTGTGAAATTTCGAGTCTTTTTCACTTTCGATAGCCAAAGCCAAGGCCTCGTCTCGATCCACTTCTTGGGTGTTGAGCTCATTGAAAATGAGCCATCATAAAAAGCTTTTGTCCATATGGTCAAAGTCGCTAGGTACACCCATTTTTTTAAAATAAGGCGACTCACGTTTAAGAAAGGCCATATAGGCAGCTAGTTGCTTTTTCTGATAGTTTTCTAAAGCGTCTCGAGATTTAAAATGATGAAGCCACCGAGTTTGGATAAACGTTTTAAGAAAGGTTATTTTTTTCATACAAAATCCGCTCAATCCTTTCTACAGGGTCATGGCTGACAACTACCTCATATTCGTCTCTCAAGACTTCTTCCAGTAACTCTGTTCCCTTGATATAGTCAGTCTTGCTATCTTGAACCAAGGAAGGAATCAGATGCATCTGCTTGGTATAAGGCAAGAGGTCTATTCCCCAACAAAGATCTGCCGCGATAAAGAGATGATAGTCTGGAATAAAGAGACAAGCTTGCCCTTTGGCATGACCATCTATCGAAGCTACGAGGATACTTCCGTCTCCAAAAAGATCGTGGTAGGCCGATAGTTAAAGTTAGCATTTTGCTGATCTGCCTTAATAACTGTCAACCTCTCCTCAAAAGTAGCCGGTAAAAATTCTTTAAAAATTAAATCTTTTAGTTTTGGTTTCTTATAAACATCATACACTTCCTGAGTCAGGATAAAGTTTGCATGAGGAAAGAAGCTAGCCCCTCCTAGATGATCTGGATGTAGATGAGATAGCAAGACATAGTTAATGTCTTCTGGCTTTATTCCTTTAGCTTCCAGCAAATGTGAAATCTGATCCTCCTCCGTCATTTTGAACTGGGTTCCTAGACGATAAAAACCATAACGAAGTTTCCTCTTAATATCATAGTGATAGCCAGTATCGTAAAGCAGATAGCCCTTTTTCCCTTATGCTTGATTAAAAAGACACCTGCTGGAAAAGTCATCTTTCTATTCTTGACACCTTTAAAGAGCAAACCGGCATAACTCAGTACAATATCCTGCTGGGAAATACTCAATGCTTTCGATAATCTTGGACATATTGTTCAATCCCTTCTGAAATACTAATTTTCGGACGATACTCAATTCCCTCTCAGCCTTGCTAATATCCAGCGTTTGACTATAGCGAAGCTAAGTAATAGGTATATCGAGTTAGAGGTGGCTCCCCTTTAAGGTTCAAGGTCTTGTATAGAAATTCTAAACTACTTGCAATTCCTGATAATGAGAGATGCTGGAATTTTTCTATATTTGATTGGATAACCCAGAACCTGTCAAACTTTTCCTCTAGCAAATCTCTAAAAGCCCTCGAGTTCACCATTAGTATGTTATAGACCTCACCTTTTGCTTCTGGGCTTCAAAGGCTAAACGATTGCCAGAGCAACATTTTCCACGCAAGTCATGTCCATGAGCTGACGCCCATCTCCAATCAAAGGAATACCAATTTTTGACTAAGATTGATCACCCGTGGCAAAATGCTGGTATCTCCAATCCCAAACAGTCCCTGAGGTCTCAAGATGATACTAGGAACATCTGGATAATTCTTTAAAGAGTCTCTCCGAAGCCAATTTACTACGGATATAGTTATTGAGATTATTTTTCCTCTAGAGCATCATTTTCTTTGATAGCCAACTGATCCTTAGGGAGCTGCATAGATACTTGGCGAAGATACATAGACTAAGCGATGAATACCTACTTGACGACAAGCATCGAGAACATATTTGGTTCCTAAAACATTAGCCTGATAAAAATCTTCCCATGGCCCCAAACTGTTGACAGAGCTCCCGCATGAACAACCATATCCATCCCTTGACAAGCCTCTAATACATCTTCTGCTTTGTCAAATCCCCTGAAAAAAACTGACAGAAAAGTCTTCCAAGGGATTGTACCCTACCTGACTATTTCTGCCAAAAGCTCTTACTTGATAACCATGTTCAACTAATTCTTCTACAACATATTTACCCAAGAAACCAGTGGCTCCTGTAACTAATACTTTTTCATTATTCTTTCTCCTTATCTGTCTAACCAGACGTTGGATTTCGCTTTTCAAAAATTTCTGTTGGATGATAGGATTGTGCAGCCTGGCGTAAAAATTTCTAATTCTGACCAATCTTCTTTAGCTAATTAATTTTCTCAAATGCCTGTCCCAACGCTCCTTGCTATTATCTCTTTTAGCTGTGAAAAGCAACACCTGCCTCAACCCCCGAACAGCATAATCAAATTGATCATAATCATGAGGCAAAAATCAAAGCTGTTTTACCATAAATGATACACTGATAAAAATCCCAGCTCCACCATGATGAATCACATAATCCATCTGAGAATGTATTCTTTGTAAGGAAGATAAGAAACAAGGACAGATTCTCCATCAGATTCTCACACTGAAAAGGTTCTCCACCAACTCCACGAGTCACAAAAAAGTGACAATCAGGATGAGCTTTTGCAAGTTGCTTAGCTTGATAAATAAGATTTTCTTTTGCCCAAGCTAGTTGTGTACCGCAAGTCATCAAAACTTTCTTTCGCTCCATAAAAAGGAGACAAATCTAAGGATAATCCTCTCCTGCCTCAACTGAAGCTCCTGATGGGCCCACCCAACGAAAATGCTCTGGAAATTCCTTTTTAAGTTCTAATTCTTTCATGCCAATAGCGAGAATGGAATAAGGAGAATAAATTGTCTCCTGACCGAGTTGGTTATATACTTTGAATTTATATCTCTTTAAACGATCGCGGAATGAAAAAGATACAATACGTTTTCACTATACGAGTTGCTTTTTCTCCCCAAAAATTGTATTGTAGCCTGCCAAAAATTCTTTGGACTCCCATGCCACCAATAAAAACAAGGAGGCCCATCAGTCGTTTCTAAAACAAATTGTGTAGCCATAGTAGTTATCCAGGGAATTCCAAGTTGATTATCACCAAACCACCAGACAAAGTAATAAAAATCAGCAATGACAATATCTGGTCGATTTTTACTCCCTCTTCTAATAATTGATCCGAAACTAAATTAATTAAATCAATACTTTCAGAAAGTTGATGATAGGCTGACAAAACTCCCTAATTGCTGATCGTTATTGCTGCGCGTTCAAACTCTTCGATGTGATTCTCTAGTATAGGAACAACAGTGAAAACCAGCAACTTCAACACTTCTTTTTCTGAGGACCTGTGAATAAACGAATCTCATACTGAGGGATTATTCAGTAAAGGTACTAATAAATTCATTGTTGGATACAAATGTCCACCTAAAGGAACAACAACAACATCAATTCTGATTCTTTTCATATGTCTAGAATACCAAAATAAAAAGAACTATCATTAGGATAATTCTTCACCAGATTATTAGTTTTTGAAATGGAAACGAAACAAAACATATAAGGAAATGTAATGTAATTTTACAGATAAATGATGATTTAAGAACATAATTACTTTTTATTTAAAAATAAAAAGGCATCTGCCTCAATCAAAATGTTGACCAATC
>BNJU01003730.1_pt1 | contig 17334 bp, 24 predicted proteins | sample 8539281 | NCBI WGS metagenome assembly BNJU01 (sample SAMD00202456, study PRJDB9452) | human saliva metagenome | isolation source: human saliva | place: Japan
TGACTTTTGTAAAGGTCGGGGATGCCTAATCGTTTGAGGTCTGTTGGGGAAGCTCTGATGCCCTCCGTCAAAGTTTGGACGAACAAAGCACTAAAGAGTTCGTTGTAACGATTAGCCAACTGTTCTTTGAAACTATCGGGACGTCTGCCTCAACCAATCCACAAACCTTTGTCTGATTTCAATCTTGCTATTGGCTTGTTGAATCTCCATCACGCACTTTGATGGTGCGTTCTTCTCCGGTGATGGGATCGATGACTTCTTTGCTTTTGCTGATGTCGGGAATGGTATTGTGCAAGGCGTGTTTGAGCAGATGCAAACCATCGTATTTGCGAAACTCTCCCTGCACGGCGTATTTGTGCAAGATATTGCTGTTCTTGTGGTCGCAACCGATGGTATACTCGTCCATGTTGGGATGATAGCCCACTCTTAGTTCTGTACCGAAAAACTCTGTGGCAAATTGTCCATAAACGCCTGCGGTATCCAGCGTTCACCAAGGCTGAAGTCCAATTCTGCAAAGGGAATGGGAGTGGGTTTTGCGGCTATGAGGGCTGCTAAACTCTGTTGGGCTTCTTCGTGGTTGGGATGGTCTAAGAGCCAAGAACTGATGCGCTCTGCTTTTTCTACGACATTGCCTGAAATGAATTTGTCTGCGACTTCGTAACCTTCGATTTCTGGGTTATAATAGATGCGTCCCTCGAGAGCGGAGATGATATCACTTTCTTCCATCTCGGGGAGTAGCGAAGACATATAACCGAGCTCGACACTGCCATACTTATTGAGGGAAGCACCCAGCGCTTCCAAAGGGTCGGAAGCAATGGTGAGTTCTGAGGCTGAAAAGGCCGTGGGATGGTCGAAGATGTCGGCTTTTGGCATACTTTTCCTTGTTCGGAACGCTCCAGAAATAGCATTTCTACCCCGTGGCATCCATCTTGATGAGGTCGGTATTGGCTTTTTTGTTGAGTGCTCCCCAGCGTGCTACGAAGTTATCGTACAAGCGATTGAGTTTCTCACGCCTTCTTTATCTTCTGCGTGGTTGGTGGCTTCATAATCATAGAGACGGTGGTAGCACTCACGAATTTCCACATAGGCTTTTCAGGCGTGGATTTGCGTGAGGGGCAAATCCATCGGATGAAAGGTGGGTTGTCGCTTGAGGTCGGAGAGATAGCCCACTTGTCCTTTCTGTACCACAATTGAGCCATCACGCAGATGACTGTCGGGGGCAGAAAGAAATGGTCGGGGATTGGCATCAAAGGCTTGTTTCACCTCTGCTATGGGCTGTGGTTTTAGCGTGGTGTCTTCATGGACAAAGTCAAAAAGCGAAGGCTCGGAAGTCGTGCTTTGCGCAGCTTTCCCGGACTTAGCGGTTGTCTGTGGTCTTGTCTTTGACTTTGTTTGCGTCTTAGCGCTTGTCTTCTTGGGGGTATTGGCTTTTAGTTCTGCACTGACGCGCTCTACTTTTGTGTCCACAGCGTGTATTCCTCGGGAGCAAAGAGCAGATACTCCTGATCATTGTTGCTTTCTACAATGGGATGGTGGTCGTCATCGAAATAAACAGTTTGCCCATTCATCTCGCGTGGGGCTTCCACGTCAGGGCGTTTCTCTGCTTTCTCTTCATATTGATGGAATAGGGTTAATGTCGGTACACCTTCGGGAGCGGGTTCTTCGGATATGGATGTTTCTCGTATGTTTGTAGAAACTTCTTCCTGCTCCTTTGTATCTTCCTTAATCTCTTCCTTTATTTCCTCCGCAATAGCTTTCTTCTATCTGTACTTTTTCCTTGGTAAATTGTCCTTGTACCAAGTCTTCTAGTTCTTCTATTTCGTGGAGTTTGTAGGGTGTGAAATGCAAATCGCGTTCTATACCCAAGCCGTGTACTCTTCACTTTTTGCATTTCATCGAGCGACATATTTCCGTTCTCAACCATAACCCATCGTTACGGCTCCAAAGCTCTACTCGGGTTTTTGGGGGTCGTATTCTAATATGTAGGCGGTGTAAGCACCCATCGGAAAGAAATAGCGTGCATACGCTGTTTTATCACCAACTAGTTCTTTTTGTGTGGAATAGAGTTTGGGCAATTGCTTTTGAACGGCCTTGGGCATCAAGTTGTAAGCATCGTTTGCTTCCTTTTCTTCTTGTGGAGTTGATTGTTCCTTCTGTTCTTTCTGCCCCGACAATCTTGCGGTCACACCCAGTTTTCGCAGTTTCTTTTCAGCTTCGGCTTGGCGTTCTTCTTCACCATCGCAACGCCCTGTATGATAGAGTTTGCGGTCAAACTCGTTCTTCGACATCGTGAGAGTTGTTCACGCAAACTGTCAGCCATTTCTTGAATTCCACCCTCAAATTGATACTCCCACGGGTTTGCCATAAGGGTCTGTTCCCATTACTCGAGTAGTGGCGATAGTGTGCGATTGGATGTCCTCCCAACTGCCTTCAAAGAGGGCACTGTGTGTGAATGCCATTGAGAAACCATCGCCTTTGGGCACTGCAACGGTCTGTACAAACTTTTCTTCATCCGATGTTGCAATGCCTTTTCCACTTTGTTTTTGCAAGACAATGAGGTCGCTCCCTACCTCTGTTCCTGCATTTTCACCGAACATTCTCCGGGCAGGCGAATCGCTGAGATGAGTTTACTATTTTCCATCAACAACGGCGGAAGGCTTCATTGCGTGGGGCATCTAATAAGCTTCTGTGAGGTGATGAAAGCTAGTACCCTCCTTCGCGAATGCTGTCGAGTCCTTTGATGAAAAAGTACTAGTGAATGGCGCGTGGATTCTTTCTTGATGACGTCTTGTCCTTTGTTGTAGGCTCTATCGTAGACCATAAAGTCACCAAAGGGGATATTGCTGGCGATAAGGTCATACTTGTCGGCTTCTGCGCGTTCTTCTATACTTTCAAAGGGGGCTTGCTGCACAAAGATGGTGCTTTGCCCCAGGGGATGTAGACTTTGGGCTATGCGGGCGGTGAGTAAATCTTTTTCAAAGGCGTCTACCCGACTTACGTGTGGGGCGAGGGTTTCGGCAAATGCCCCCATTCCTAAGGAAGGGTCTAGGCAAGTGCGAAAGGTTACACCTGGTTTCTCTAAGGAGTCGGCAATGGCATTGACGATGCGTGTGTCGGTATAAAAGGAGGTGAGGACGCTTGCCTTGATGCTTTCCCAATAGCGTTTAGCCATATCGGCACTGTGAGCTTCTCGATAGATGAGTTGTTTGAGTGCGCAAGTGGGAGCAAAGAGGTCTTGTTCGGACTTTGCCCAATAGCGGATGTCTTCGGGCTGGTCGGTTCGGTTTAAGATGCACTTCAATCCGCCAAAACCTTGATAGGAGCGCAGTACTTTTTGTTCTTCCTCTGTGGCGGTGCGTTGTTCTTTCTCCAAACGAAGGAGAAGACCTATGGTTGCTGTGTTGGCTGCTAAAACAGCTTTTTTTGTTGTAAGACATAGTAAAGAAATGAGAGAATTGAATGGTGGGTAAAGGATTGTGAGGGGACGCAGAAAATGTGGCTTTGTTTTCAAGAAAACGTGGGAGATTTTTCGAAAAAGCTCAGACTTTTTTTGATGAAATCTCCCACGTTTTTATGGCTTTACTCCACCTTTGGGTTTAGATGTGGTGTTGTCAAATCAAAAAGCGGTGGAACCATCGCCACGAAGCACGAGATGGGCATTGAATTTCTTGCCTGCTTTGTTCTGAAAACCTTTGATGAGAGTTGTGCGCTTGGTCGTCAGGAGGTCTTTTCGTCTGCGCTTCAGTGAGGGTGACGCCGCATATCTCACGAAAGACGTGGAAATCGCAACCTTCACTCTTGCACTTCGCCACTTTGGGGAAGATGCCCACGGTGTCCTTACCGCACACTGGACAACGATAAGTGGGATATTGGGGTTGCACTATTTGTAAAGCAAGGAGTTCACGACAGATTTCTGCGGTATAGTCCTTGATGCGTGTAGAGAAGTCCTCGGCAGATGCTTTGCCTGCTTCGATGGCGGAGAGGGCGAGTTCCCCAATTCTCGTCATTTCTGCATTGGCAATGCGTTGGTCTTGACGATGCCATAAACGGATGTCTTTTTTCCGTGGGGAGGAGTGTTTTTTTCTCTGCGGATAAAGTCACGAAGTAGGAGGGTTTTCGATGATACCGGCGCGTGTGGCCGGTGTACCGATGCCACAATCACTGATGGCTTTGCGAGTGTCTGTATCTTCTATTTCTCGTCCTGCGTTTTCCATCGCAGAGAGCAACGTGGCTTCTGTAAACAAGGGCTTGGGCTTGGTTTTATGTTGCGTAATTGATCCGTGGTCAAGAGGGAGATTCTCACCTTCTTGAACATTGGGAAGCTCGGCGAGAAGTTCTTCCTTGGTTTCTTCGCTTTCATCGGATTGCGTTTTCTCTCCTTGGGAAGTATAGGCTTTCCATCCTTGCGACAAAATTTGTTTACCGTGCCAGACAAAGCGAAGAGTGCCATCAGTTAGTTCTACCTGCATACGCCTTCTTGGGCATTGGGGGCGAAGGCAGCCACAAAGCGCGCGCATATCATTTGATAGATGGCAGCTTCATCGGATGACAATGTCTGTGCATTTCCCTCACCTGTGGGCAAGAGGGCGTGGTGGTCGGTCACCTTGCTGTCATCTACTGAGTGAGGATTGAGTTGACTTTTCAACTCTTTTCCTAGGGCACTCAAGAGCCGTGGCACTTCTTCAAAGACATCTTGGCTAATGTAACAACCGCCCGTACGAGGATAGGTCGTTACTTTCTTTTCATAGAGAGATTGTGCCAGAGAAAGGGTCTTGTCTGCGGAATATCCGAGTTGGCGATTGGCTTTTTTTGAAGGGTTGTCAAATCATAGAGCAAAGGTGGGGGCATTGCTGCCACCTTTGCGACTCGACAGAGGTGGCTACCAGGAGGACTGACGGCTTAGCGTAGCAAAAAGCGGTCTGTGCTTCTCCTCGGTAGCGAAATCTTCTGCACAAGTGGTCTGAAAAAGGACACCGTCTTTCTGTACAATGGCTTGTAATCGCCAAAAAGGGACGGACGAGAACCTTGATGCTCCAAATACCCTACGGCAGATCATGGCTAGTGTGGAGTTTGCACACGACCCTAGTGAATAGGATCCGCGTCGAGCGATGGACAATGCTCGACTGGCATTGATGCCGACTAACCAATCGGCTTCACTGCGTGCTTTGCCTCGCTAGATAAAGGGCATCATACGCGCTTCCGGCTTTGAGCTGGGCGAGTCCCTCTCGGATGGCTTTATCGGTGAGGGACGAAACCAAAGTCGCCGGAAGGGCTTTTTGGCATCCTAGATAGCCATAGATATAGCGGAAGATGAGTTCTCCTCTCGTCCGGCATCGGTGGCGACGATGATTTGGTCGCTTTTTTTCAAAAACAGGAACAGATGATTTTGAGTTGCTTGAGAGCGGTTGGTCGTCTTCAAAGTCTTTGCCTTTTACGGATTTGGCGCACCATGAGCTGGAAAGGCTGTGAACGATGGGAAGTTCCTCTGCTTTTATAAGCTCCATAGCCATATTGTTCGGCATTGACAAGGTGATGAGATGACCGAATGCCCGAGTGACAAGGTAGCCTGCTCCTTCCAGGAAGCCATCTTCTCGATGATTTGCTCCAACAATACGCGCAATGTCACGCGCCACGGAGGGCTTTTTTCGGCAATGATACAAGTTATCATAGTGGATTCTATTTATTAGGTTATAGGTTATATCTTGCGACCGCGCTTTGCTTTTTTTGTTCTGCTTGGCTTTGCTGCGCTTCTGTGGGTTGGGTCTGTTGTGATTTGAGCGGTTCTTTGAGGTCTTTTCGGCTTTCGTTGGTCTTGCTGTGGTTGTTCACAGCAACCTGAGTTTTATTTTTCCTCGGCTACGGCTTCCACCTTTACTCTTGTCTGGTTTCTTATCAGGATTCCACTTGTAAAAGCGTGGCGGTTTTTCCTCCTTGTCCATACGGACATAGGCATTGAAGCTCTTGCCTTCCTTGTCTCATCATATTCTTGAGGTAGAGCGTGCTGCCTGCATTCAAGGCTTCACGCTGTTTATCGGAGAGCGTAGTCCACAGAGTTTGCGTGGAATTCCGCCTTGCTTTTTGTCCTTGTTCATGGTGTTGTGCCTTGCGTTCTTGCAAACTCTTCTTATCACCAAAAGATAAATTCGATGCCTTTCTTCTCGGCATTGACTTGAAGCGTGGCATCAAAGCGATTTGCTGTTCTTGGAAGTCATTCCTTCCACTTTCACCGCCTTACCCTCTACAAGATCTTTATACTGCTGGTCTGAGAGCGTTACCCCTTTATCTCCTTGGGAATAGACACCTGTCGGCACGCAGGGCAAGCACTTCGTCTCGTCTGAGGGTCGATGGAGATGTAGGCTGAGAAGGTTTCTCCGTTTTTGGGGGCTAATCTAATTGTTCTGCCAAGATTTCCTGTGGCAAGCAGTGTCTCTTTCTCCTCAGCCGAAAAACTTATGCCCCATATAAGGGAAATCCAGTTGTGGCTCTTTACGCAGGGAATGTACAGCAGTCCCAATGTTGCCGTTTTTTCGTCCGTTCGAAAAGCCAGGCGAGCTTCTGTGTAAACGGTGCTGTCGCCAAAGGGAACGGCGATGGGTAGGAGCTTACTCTTTTGCCACGAGAGCATCTTGTCTAGTTCCCCGCTTTGCTCCAGCTTCTCCCGAGAGAGTCCGAGTGTTTCGAGTAACTTCCAATCAATCTGTTCGGGATTGATGGCTGTCGCGTTCTTCTGCTGAGGAAGAAAGTCACTGAAGCGTACTTGAGCCGTCTCTGTTGCTGTTTGTTCTCGGCATATCTCGGTTTTTGGAGTGCTTTTTAAATTTTTTACGCCTTGCTCGACGTTACTCGCCAGCACCTTTGTGCTAAGCCGAAGCGTTTTCGGCTCGTTGAACTGCTTGAGAAAGTTCGTCATAAAGTTCTTCAAGAGCCCATCTCTGTTGTTGAATTTGAGAAAGCTACTCTGTTGTGCTTCCTCCGCTGGGGCTGTTTTAAGCTTCCCTTTCTCATCGATGTCGGAGACTACGGAGAGCTTGCCCACTTCCGCCTCGTTTTTGACCTCCGTGCGGTCTTCCAAGACCAGCACATAGTCGTCCATGTGATTGTTGTCCATATTGATGCTATTGTTTCGATCTATTGTGTTCTAAATGGCAAAAATAAGGACTCGAGGTATTGCAGTCCAACAAGTGATTGTCAATTGGGAACAATAGTGAAGCAAAAAGGTTGTTTATATTTACTGGCTGGCTCAACCTTATGGCACAAACAAGATTTTAGAGCAGCTAAATATGAGTTCTGTAAAAGAGTGTTGTATCTTTGCACTTGTTGGTTGACTCTTCGAAGAAAGAAAAACGAGGGTTGGTGAAGAGAAAGGATTTTTCTATATTTGCCTAGTTGAGAATTAGTGGTATTCTTTGCACAAGATAAAGCTTTATATTTATAGATGAACAAGCGAGCAATTGGAGTTATCAAGACACTAAAACAGGGTGGACACGGTGTGTTCGCCTTAAAATTCTTTGTACTGGTGTTCATCTGCTTTGTTACTTGCGGTGTTTATGCTCAAATGTCTTCTTCTGAATAGTCCAAAAGCAATTGAGGATATTGAGCGCACCTTGTTGACCTGGCAAGTCGCAATGCCTATGTGGAGGACTTGTTTGAATGAGGAGTCACCGATTCACTTACCTTTAGGAATGAAACGAACGATTGGCGGTATGGAAGTCACCATTGCCGTCAATCGTTTTGCTATGCTGCCTTCACGGAGTTGAGTGTCTATGCAAAAGCTGTGCTTCCCCAAGGAGAACAAGGTAAACGCAGGGTGCTCTTTTTTGGAGCAGAAGGTGTCCGAGGTACACATACCGGTGGCTTAATAGGAGAACTCAAGCTATCTCTACTTCACGATGTTGAGATTCCTTTTAACGGAGGTAATACAAGCATTATCCTTAAGGGAAAAAGCTCGGCAAGGCTCGTGGATTTCAGACCGTGACACCTATATGGCGTGACTTGTGCTGGCTTTCAGCGTTTGTCCTTGGATGCGGGAAGTTCTCTTCCCAAGTCCTCTTTGGTCCGTGCAGATGGAGACGGCTGTTTCGGGCACTTCCATACAGAACTAAGTGACTGGGATGACCTTATAGCCTCTATTAGCCTCCCAACTTCCAGATTATAGGGACCCGAGGATTATGTATTCTCCGAAGGCGTCACTTTAGACTTGCAGCAAGCGCAACGATAGTAAGACCAATATTCCTGAAGAATATCAGCGACAATCATCCACCGGCGGAGTCTGTCCTTTTGGCGAGGTTCATGCAGACAAGGTTTCATTACCTTGCTCTCAGGCTTTTTCTCGATCAAAGTTTCTCGGCAAAAGGACTATCTAATAGACAGAAATGGGATTACGGGAGCATGCAGCTGATAGGATCCTTCCCACTAAGAGGACGGAAATGTGTCAATGGATGGCACTTTTCTGTTGATCACTTCGGTTTGAATCTGCTGGCTAATGAGCCTGTTTCGCAGACTGGCGATCGTTTGCAATTACCCTTTAAAGGCACTATTGCAGCTTTAGTTATGAGGGACACCGTGTCCTGAATGAATGAATGCGCAATGCGGTCAAGCCTGAGGAGACTTCTGACTCTGCTTTTCATGCACGCAAAGCTCACCCAGATAAGAACTCCTATGTGAGGTATAGTGACCGACTGAGAAGAGCTATTCCCCGAGGCAAACTGCCACACGGTTGATGCTGACCTGGTAGAGAGCATAGCACCCTCTCCTCAACCAGAGCGTCTTCTTTTCCGTAATCTGAAGCTCCGCACAAGAAGTCCCTACTTGACCGTGCAGATTACTTTGGCTACGAAGGCGAAGCTGTGGTGCCAGGAACCCTTCACGTGTCTATTCATAAGCTAGCCTTTGAGGGAGATCGGGAGACCCGGAGTTCGCTCTATTGGTGCAGGTGCATAAACGGGTGAGAAGCTCTTTCGGTGCGACAGAGATAGACTTTTGCTCGTTGCGAAGACCGAGCTTTGCTTTGATCAAACTCGAAGTCGGAACGAGATAAAACTCGAGCGCAAACACTAGCTAAGGCTCACCGCTCTGAAAGTGTGAAACTCAATTTGGCATCGATGATGCGCTGTGTGCTATGGGCTTTGCTGGAGACGTGAGAGATGGACTTCTACATTTGACGCAGCGAAAGCAACACAGCGCGTAAAAGCATCGAGCTGCTTTCGCCGCAAAGAAAAATCATCGCTATTGGTATGTTGATGGTATGGCAAGCTTCAGGCCCGTGCGCCAGTCCCAGTGTAATGACCTTGACGGGCTTGGTGAGTTACACACTTCTGGGAGTCTGCGCGAGGGAACAAACTCAGAAGGCAGCAAAATTCTCCGCAGTCACACTCATATTCCCTGATGTGGCAATGGCAAGGGCTTTAAGGCTTCCACTATCTCGGAGCTGAGTAAAGGTGCTCATGGAGAGGGCTGCACTGAGATGCCCTTTACAAAATCTGAGGATCGGCTCTGTTGGTTTTGTGTGTATATGGCGAATTTCAACAGTGGCGGAGGAGCAAGGTTCTATAGAGGAAAAGCTCGTAAACAAGAACAAAGACTCCTCTTCTTCTCTCCGAGCAGCTCACAGTATTTGATTGAAGGCTGGCGAATCTCTGACTCTGCAAACCCAATGCCATCAAAGAAAGTGGTTTGTCCGGTACGCTCTGTATGCAAATGGATATTCTGTAACAGCATCGCCCATGCTAGTTCCACGTTCACCTCAATACCCTGGAGGACTCAATCCGCGATTAGGGAAACGATGCAAAGGCAGGATGGTGTCTACGATATGACCCTCCTAGGAGTGGTCTCCGCTTAGGTACTCCCAGCAATCGCTAGGAGTACAGTTGGGGATTGGCAATATTCTGCGACTGGATTTGTCTATTTCAGGCAGGCATGTATTCTTGAGATGCTAGTTCAATTTCGCGGTAGCTGATTTTTAGGGCAGGATTTGTTGATTGTTCAGGTCGAAACCTTGAAACCTTGAGGTGGGAGGGATTTGTCTTTGGTTCAGAATTCTTCCGTCTGTACGATTTCATGATATGCCAACTTAATGGTGGGCTTAGGTTTCGATGTGATGCTTAAAGATTATGGTACAATACAATGCTGAGTTTGTTCAGGAATGATTGCTTATGGCTGGTATGTGGGACAGATTTATGCTTATTGCAGGGAGAGCTAGGTGTGTAAGGTTGTGCTCCGTGCGCGTATTCTTCGTCATCAAGGGAGTGTTGCCAATTACTAAGAGGTTACCTGACCCAACATTCTTTCAAAGGATACTTAGGTGTAAATCTCAATGTTTTAGGTCTCATAAAGGAAAGTTTCGTTAAACTCACCATAGGCGAAGGTGGTCTTGCAGCTGGGAAGTTCTCCTGTCGAATGAACCGATGATCATCGACCTTTCCCAGCGGGCGAGGAAGTTATTATATTCACTTCACCAGAGGCGACTTTTACTATGTTGCTTGAGACCTCAAATGTTGACGGTGAGCAAAGATTTATCGCATCCAGTCAGAATTTTCTTGAAAGAAGAGCTGAAATCATTCAAGGTAAACTCATTTTGAATAAAGAAAGAACAAGGTACGTTTTCAGCCCAGAAGTCTTGCCAATTATTAGTGTGCTTTGAGCAGAGTGTGTGGTTGAAGAGTTGGTAAACGGAGCTTGGAGCATACAGCCTGGTAAACCTGCCTTGTAGAGGAAACGTAAGCTTACCAGGTGGTGCCTGAGAATATCCCTGTGGAGAATATCGTATGCTTATCCGGCCTTGAACAACGCTATCTTCTTCCCAAAGAATGCTATGTACAGCTCAAGCTTGACAGAAGTATCTCTTTGAACAAGGCTTTGATTATGCTGTTTTACAGAGGGAGGGTAGCACCTATAACGAGGATTTTTACAACGAGGCAGAGTAACGTCTAGAGTTTATCTCCTCCACCTGCTAAACTAATGCCTATCGCCTGAAACTATCTTATCGAGCAAAAGAACAAGCACCTCTCGAATCTGAAATAACAGCAAGCAAGTCACCAAGCAGGAGTTTGACGAATCTTACATATCGGTGGAACAAAGAAAAGCTCGCTCAATATTGAGCTGGAGTATTATCCAGCATAGCTTTGGGAACCAGCCGCTTTACCTTTACAGAGAAGATTAAGATCTGAAACCAAGGAAGAGCTTGCTTTGATGGGGAAGCTTTAATGCTTGGGGTGACGTTCAGAGTAGACCTTGATGAGGCAGTAGTTTTGGGCGTAGCCAGCACGCAAGAACGACCACTTGTTCTGTGTGCAGTCGAGTTGCAGAAAACTTCTTCAGAAACCGTTTCCCACTGTCTACTGCAGGCTGATCCTTGGTGCTATCGCTTGCTCAATCGAGAGGCGCTTTGAGTACCTCCCCAGTGCCAGCCCTAGTAAACTTATCTCTCGAAACTGGGAGGTCTAAATGTAACCATTCCGCTTCCTCTCCTTTGATGCTGTGCCTTGTCTCCATAGAGACTATCGATTGAAGTAGCGTGGAACCACCAACGGAAGTAAGTCCTGGCATTTAGACGATTCATCCTTGGGAGCCCTGTGTGAAGTACGGGAAGTGCAAGACTTGGTTAATGTGTACTCCTGATGGAGGTGGCAGAGTAGAATTCTTCATCGCAATCCAATAAACTTAATAGAATAACCCTGGTGCCAGCTTATAGATACGTCTTGCTTTTGTGTTCTGCTTTTCCGCCTTTTCGGATGGGGGAGTTAACCTGTGTTGCGTATCTATGTACGTACTGAGGTGATTTAGACAAAGTGCCCTGCGCTGGATAGCTGGCGATGCAGTGCTGGCAATTGTTCATCAAAATGGATCGCTAGAGTTCAACTGTTGCACGTGGGTGGAGTACTCGGATAAACCTGAGTTCTGCTCCTTGCGAGAATTGAGCCGGCAGCGTTGGATAAACCTCAAAGCTTGAGCGCGAATACCGATGGGAGTCGTCGTGCTCGCTGTCGTCTTTGTGATAGCTAGTTGAGCTTGAGGTAGCCCATTTAAGTGCTGTAGCTTTGATAAGAGCGTCAATAGTGTTATCTTTGCGCTGTATGTTGCTGCTGATTTGGCTTCTGTTACAAAGTTGAAGTGGCTGGGCTTGAAGATGGCAGTAAGGACTGAGAATGCTACTTTCGAGTGACTTGCTTGTGCCGAAGAAAGAATCTAATTCATAGCAGAAGGAGCAATGTTTTGGTTGTAGAGACACCATTCGCTCTGCCCTAGAACTGTTTGGTCAGTTCAGTTCCGCCGGCGCTTATCTCTGTTGGGACTACAATCGCCTTGCCACTTTTTATTTTCCTATTGATGAACGAAGAAGATGGGGAAGACCTTTAGCCGTTCTCGTAGATTTGCCCATTACCCGAATGAGTGATACTGAAAAACTATTCTAATAACCTACCTAGATATGTATCGCTTATCGAAAACCTATTATCTATCGAGTTGCAGGTAACTCCGTTTGGTTCTCAGGGACTTATAGTGCTGTTGCGAATGGCTTATCCTCCTTTAATCTGCCATTCCGCAGAGTTAGAAGATTCGTTTCGACACAAGGTGAGCCAATTCTTGAACTCGCTAAGAAGAGAGGACTAATCGAAGGCTTCCGTATTTACGATCCAAAGATGATACATCCTACCTTAGATGGTATCTCTCGGAAAGAACGCGTTTATCAGAACGCTTGCTCGCTATCCCATTATAAAGTGGAAGCAGCTGTTGGCATCAACTTCTTTCCGACACTTATCCAAGCTATCGACAGCATCCCACCGGCTGTTCTACAGGTCTAAGGGGCAGTAGATGTTTGGAGCTGTTCACCTCTTTGGTTAGCTGGCAAGACGAAGACCTATGGCTATCGTTTTATCGAGGAGGTTCACATAAGAGTTGATTCCAATTACTAAGGATACTTCATAACAACGATATTGAGGGTGTGCTTGACAACCCTCAACAATGCTATATTTACTATGCGTCACCGCACTGAATCAGTCAGAGCTGGAGTGAAACGATTACAAAGTGCAACCGACACGACCCTCCCGCGATGCTGCTCCATCGTAGAGATGAAAGACCAGGAGGAAGGAAACTATCCGCTGGGAAGCTAGAGATAGTTTCGCAGCTTTGTCCTCACACGAACAGCGTGACAGTACGCAACAAAGACGATCTTGGCAGATAAAGGATGGAAGCCAAAGAAGCGCGGACAAAGAAATTGAAGCAGAAAAGACTTGTTCTACCAGCTGTCAGCGCCTACACAGACAATCAACTCATTCCATATCGCCAGAAGTGCTGGCATCAAAGAGTACAGAAGCCAAACCGCCACAACCACAACGAGTGTGCTCAAGCAGAGGCAATGCTCTAAAGGAGAATAAAGGCAAGGTGTTTATCTCTGCGACCTTATATAAGGTAGACGAACTGGGAAGACTCATCACGAAATCTTCCTCAAGCAGAGAAGTTATCGACAAAGAATCTGTCAAGGTAATAAGAATGCGTATATGCTTGTAGTTTATCTGAAGTAAACCATCAGTATACAGTAAGGAGGTGCAACTATGAGAAAGCAGACCAGCACTGTTATTATTCATAGCAGGACTGACAATCCCATGCACAATCTGATGGACGCCAGCAAGCCAACCTTACCTTTAATGTACTGGCAAATACGGGTACTATATGCACCAACAGAGTATCGTGTTTCGACCAATCCCAGCTGCGGAATCCGAGCAACCTGTTAGAGCAGGAAGTGTTGATGAAAATAGATATAGCCACCTCCACTCTCCATCGTATCGATATCAATGCATCGGAGAACAAGCCCCAGAACTACAATTTGGGGGTGAGAACGTGGTCTTCTTGGTTCAAAATCGCAGAGGGACCACCGAGTTGACTTGGGTCCCCTTCCAGCCCACTTCAGTCGTAACTACTGAGGACAAACGAAGAACTCCTTTCCTTCTCTCGAGATACCCCAACGACGGAAATCATCCCTGTCGTATAAAGCTTCATCATTATACAGAAGAGGCCATGGGCAAGAATCCACCCGCGCGTTCTCCTGACAATGATGCTTTCGTCACGCTAAAAGCAACCAAAGGTTTTGCCCTACCACTTATCGCTGGCAATATCAGGTAGCAGGAGAAACCATGTTGATGTACCGTTAGCGCGAAATACCCAGAGGGAAATGCTGGTTACTTTCAGCGCATGACTTTTAGTCAAGAAGTTAATCGTCTGGCAGCGAGAGCGCAAGAACGTCTTGTTTTCGCATCACGCCATCACAGACAGAACACCGCAATCGAAGCCATTATGAGAAGATTGTACCACGCCCACTTACTCTACCGGCGCATCTTGTCTCACACACCGTAGAACAAGAATCTTGTCATCAGTCGGGCGATGCCAACCATGCGGACACTCAAAGCCCGCAACCGGGTGAAGCTTGGCACTCTTCCAACAAGGAGGAGTAGGGCAACATTGAGTCACGGATGCCCGGCCAGCTCTCATCCCTAATTTAATTCGCCGGTTCCGGCAGTTTCGTTACGTAGAAACACACAGCAATGGCCCGTCCGCCATAGCAATCAGACCAGCCAACGTTCACAGCGCAGGTTGTCGAACGCCCGGCTGCCAGCTACAGTCCGTCACATCGTGATGCTGCTGTTTGGCGGGACAAGATGGTACGGTAACGGTGACGGCTTTACAGGCAGGCCGGGCAACTATTCTGCCTCTCTATATAAGGAGGATGGTACGCTTTCTTTGAAACCAAGAATTCTCCGGAGGGGGTACAACTCATGTCTTCCGCCGGCCTCATTCCGCGCATTAAAGACAGTATGATTGCCTTGCCTGGTACGACACTTAGAGATGAACAACCAGCGTGTAATACTTTGAGCCTGGCGAAGAAGTGACAGAACTGCTCAAGACAGTCGCCCACTGCCCGCCAACCCGCTGATGTATCTTTTGAGATTGCTGTTTGTGGAGGTACACCTCAGCCTCGGGCGGCAAGGTTCGCCGGTTCAAAAGGAGTGATATCCGCACCTTCTCGCTACTTTCACGACAGATGGCAAATGGCAGAGTCTATACGCTTCCGGCACTGCCGAGGAGAATATACCGCCATCACACACTATCGTTAGCTCTCCAAGAGTGATATAGTTGGCACTGCGGTTGCAAGGCAGAGAGGCAAGACCCACAGCTACTGCAGCACCACCTCCACTCGTAGACACTTCAAGAAACCCATTATACTGCAAAATATGGAGACCGTGATGGAGAACTGAACGCCCATGCTCAGGAACCGAGACGTCTTTCATCACCTTATGCTTAGCGCTAGTATCGCCTGCAAGGAGGAATGAAGACCCATTTTGCAGGCTGACAGCCAGAGGGATCAGCAAGTGGGACACTATTTGTCAAAGGTCAGATGCCAGCCCCTGGAATCACCCTCCTTTGAACTCATTCAACCAGCGCTGGAGTTCTTTCCAAACGATTGCCCCTTCTTGTGATGTTGAAGGGCAGGTCGTAGCAGTTGTGCGTGGAGGAACACTGCCTTATATTATGAGAGTGAATAAAGATAGCTGGCATGGACTCACCACTCCAAGAATCAAAGCATTACCCGAGTCAAGATAGCCGAGGCTAGTATCACGGGCAATACCGAAGGACAGCTCCCAATGCACTAAATCCATTAAGCCATTGCAAAACATCCCACATGTCACGGTGCAAGCACGGCACAATTTTAGGTTTGTCAGAGGAATAGCCTTACAGTATTACTTTCTGGAATGGAGCAACACTTCATTCTTTGCTGGGCAGAAGAAGGGCAGTAGGTTATATTGCGCTTATCCAAGATGCCAAATGGTAACTTGCACCATCGTGTTGTCCTTAATGAGCTGAGAGCTAACGACGCTTGATGAAGGTTTTACACTCAGAAGACCAGTCTTCGTTATTATGTGCGAGCGAAGTTACCCATTCACATCAATGAGATGAAATGGCAGGTACTGGAGGAGATCACAGCTAGCCTTTCTAGATGCCTTGGACACAGGAAGTACTGGTAACTTCCTCTGAGGGCTTGGTGCAAAAGCTCTGTAGAAATTAAAGTTGAGTAACTTGGATCTGCCCTTGATATTATCGTAATCATCCACGGTTACCCCTGCTGGTATCGACCATGTGGTCAATATCAGCCAGAGTTAAGGCAGACCGTCGGCGCAGCCTCCGAAAGAGGCAGCAAGTCCAACAAAGTTCAGACGAAAGAGTCGTTCTTACGCTTCCCGAGTATATGTCTATGAGGTCAAACCTTAGGTTATCTCGGCGACTGCACCACCACAGTCAGCGTGTAGAAGTTCTGTCAAGGAAATCTTCACCCAATGATGAAAGTCCCATCAGCCACTTTTCATCATTTAACCCACCACATTAGGCATTCCAAGTTCTGGTGGAAATTGAAGGCGTGATCACCGTGCCAGGCCTGCCCACGGCAGTGAGATGATGAAAGGAACTGAAGCGACCCGACACAGACCTCGATTGGTGAACCGCGACACAGAAGGAATCTTTTATGTAGAACTTACCGTGGGAAGGTCAAATCCTCCCTGCAACGAAGAAAAGGAAATAAGTACCCTGTAATAAATAAAGTTACGAACAAGGACAATTTTTGTGAGCTGCAGCTCATTGCCTTCGATCTTTGTTTTGAATCAGAGCGCGCGTTTGTTAACATTCTATTCAAGATGGTAATGGTTCACCCGCAGAGTCCCCTATTTGGCCGATCACACACAATACGAGACCGATCGCTATCATCACGCTGCTCAATCGCGACCAACAGCAACCGCAGCTTTGCCAACTTTGTTTGAAACTGAAATCGGTGTTTTACCGCACCTGCGAGGAGGTAAAGTATCTGATGCTGGAACTAAACGCGTTCCGGACCGGTATCGACCTGGCACCTTATCTCCAACCGCAAAATCTTCAGAGTAGCGGCAATCTACGCACGGACAATGGTTCACGGGGCATGCTGAACTCTCGGTGCAAGTCGTCGAATACCACACGGGCGTCCAAGCCTGATTGGTATTACCGTACGCGCCCACCGACGGGAAGAAGCCCCTTCCTAATTCCTTCCCATGTGATGCAAGTCGCTCTGCGCGATCCGCTTTTCATCCGTTTCAATGGACACCTCGCCACTCGCACTCAGTATGGAATATGAACGCCTGCGATGTCGACAACGAGTTGTTCTCAACCGCCTTTGGCTTGGCGACAAGAATGAACAAACCCATACGCGAAGCATCAGGAGTCGAGCTACACTCATTCCTGACCCCTCCTCCCGTCACAAACGCAGATATAGTTTGCGGCATGTTTTGGCGTGAGGGGAATTCAAGTCGTGGCGCGAGCACG
>BNJU01005660.1_pt1 | contig 17330 bp, 28 predicted proteins | sample 8539281 | NCBI WGS metagenome assembly BNJU01 (sample SAMD00202456, study PRJDB9452) | human saliva metagenome | isolation source: human saliva | place: Japan
CTCCTGAGCTGAACGGGCTAGTTGTACTGTTCGGGGTGATTGGTTAATTGTGTGATGGGGGTTTGTTGTCGCAGGCCTGAGCGGGGTCTGTGGCGATTGTGAAGGGTATTCAGCTACGCAGGTGCAGGCAGAAAAGCTAGCCTATAAAGTGCTTAAAGTGGCTTTTCCGAGTTGGGTGTGGGTGAGTGGGTGTTGGTCGGGGGTTGCGGGTAGAGGTCGAGGTCCCAGGTGATGAGCGGACTTCTATCCCCGCGATCTTCCAGGACCTCGGGCGGTGTCTCACCCTACCTGCTGCTGTGTGTCGCTTGATCGTTGTGATCGGTGTGATCTGCTCGTCGGTTTGGAGGGCTTCCATCTGATCGCTGCCGCTCGGCGTGAGTGTGGTCTGGTGCTTGACATAGAGTCCTGTGATCGCTGTGCTGCCTGCCCCGGTTGTGGGCTGAATCGCTCAAAGTCACGGGCGTGTGATGGTGGAGGTGATCGACGCGCCTTGGGCCGGGGTCCCGGCGCGTATCCGATGGCACAAACGCCGATGGATATGCCGCGAACACACCTGCCAGACGGTGACATTCCTGGAACATGACGAGCGGGTGTGCGCACCCCGGGCGCGTCTGGGGACCCGGGCGATCCGCTGGGCGATCCGACAGTTGCGCTTCGAGGGAGCCACCATTGCAGGATTGGCCCGACAACTGGCAACCACGTGGAATACCGTGTGGTCCCACATCAAGCCGTGCCTGCAAGCCGCATCTGAGAGGGTGTCAGTCCGTTTGTGTACGGGGACTGATTTACAAGTATGCGGTGAACCTGTCGGGGTAGGCCACGGATAGCTGATTGATTGCCTGCTTCCAGTTGCTGGTCTTGCTGCCTTCGACAAGTCGCTTGGCTGAAGCAGAAGCCTTGGCGCCTTCTTTAGCGCGGCGGGCAGCACGACGGTCCTCGATGTTACAGATCATCAACCACAGCGTCTTCACTGCCGCTGAATCCGATGGGAACTGAACGCGGTTTCGTGTTGCTTTCCGAAGCTCGCTGTTCATCGATTCGATGGAATTCGTAGTGTAGATCACCTTCCTTGCCGCTGGCGGGAACTGCAGGAACGGAATGAACCTGTCCCACGCGTCACGCCAGACTTTCACTGATTGCGGATACTTCTGGCCAAGCTCGCTGGCCTCAAACTCATCGAGTGCACTTCGAGCTTCATCCTCGTTGACAGCGGTATAGATGCCTCGTAGATGCTTCGAGACCTCTTTCCGGTCGCCGTAGGCTACCCACCCTGTTAGCGGCACGAATCAGATGCACCACGCAGGTTTGGACCATGGAGTTCGGCCAGGTTGCCTGGATTGCTTCGGGAAAGCCTTTTCAGTCCGTCACAGCAGACAATAAAGACATCGTTGACACCGCGGTTGGCGATTTCGGCGCACACCTGCGACCAGAATGCTGCACCTTCATTGGTAGCTACCCACAAGCCCAAGATGTGCTTGATGCCTTCCATGTCCACACCGACAGCCATGTAGACCGCCTTGTTGACGACGCGTCCGTTGTCACGGATTTTTACACGTAGGGCATCAAGGAAGATGACTGGATAAAACTCGTCGAGTTGCCTGGTCTGCCAGGCGGTGACTTCCTCTAAGACCGCATCGGTGACCGCGCTAATGGTGTCTGGCGACAAGTTCACGCCGATGGTGGTAGCCAGATGATGTTCGATGTCACGCACGGTCATTCCGCCCGCATACAAACTAATGATCATGTCATCGAGGTCGGTAAGTCTGCGGCTGCCCTTGGGGACCATGCGCGGCATATAGGTGCCTGCTCGATCGCGAGGGACACTGATATCAACTGGTCCGTATGCAGAGTCCACGGTTTTGGGATAAGAGCCGTTACGACTGTTGGCTTGGCCGGCAGCTTCCTTAGCAGCCCGGTCGCCATTGACGTAGCCCAGGTGTGCATCCATTTCCGCGTTGAGCCCACTGTTAATCGTGGCCTGCAGCAAGCCACGCACCAGCTCGTTGGCGTCGGCGGTTGATTCACCCAGCTCCTGGATCAGCTTGGCGGTTTCCGGGTTCTCCATCAGCCGGCGGCTGATATCGGCGACGCGCTCAGCGTCACTATGCTTTCTTCGGGGACACAACAGTCATTGTTGCGCACTCCTTCGTGATTGAGGATTGAACCTCATACACAAAGCTTCCGACACCCTCCGCATCTGATGACCCTACCCGTTTCGCAGGCATGCGGGTGCTGGGGGTTGACGAGCATGTATGGCACCACCAGGACCGACGCCGCCGAGGCCCACGTGACCTCACCGGCATCGTAGACCTGACACGAGGGAAGGACCACCCCACGGCCCACTTGAGCGGACCTGGTCCCGGGAAGGTCTGGCACCGTGCATGAGAACTGGCTGGCCGAGCGCGGCGAACAGTTTCGCTCCGGTATCCAGATCGCGACACTGGACCCCTTCCAAGGATATAAAAACGCCATCGCTTGACCAGCTCCAAGACGCCACCAGCGTCCTCGACGCCTGTCACATCGTCAAGCTCGCCGGCGATGCCCCAGGTGAGGGACGCCGCCGCGTCCAACAAGACACGACCGGTCACCGCGGACGCACAGGCGATCCCCTCTACCACATCCGGCTTCTCCTGCGCGCCTCGCGCCACAAGCTCACCCCGCGTCAACAAGAACGCCTCCATGAGGCCTTCACGGCAAATGAAGCACACAAGTAGTTTGAAGTCGCCTACCACTGCGCCCAGCAAGTCCGAGACGTCTTCCACCAAGACACACCCGCCCAAGGCCGACGCCTGGCCACACACCTCATCCAGCGCCTACCAGCCCGTCCCATCCCCGAAATCGCCCGCCTAGGGCCGGACCCTACGCAAACGGAAGGACGCACTCGACGCCTACTTCGACACAGCCGGAGCCAACAACGCACCCCACCGAAGCCATCAACGGACATTATCGAACGAGACAGACGCACCGCCAGAGGCTACCCCAACCCCACCAACTACCAACTCCGAATGCTCCTCATCACAGGAGGCCTCGACGCCTACCCGGCCACGACACGCCCAACGCCGCCCACAACACCTACACCCTCAAATGCGAAGAGCCGGTTATGGGACAAAACGTGTTGGTTTTGTAGCGGGTTTTCGGCTTGCTGGTGCGGGAAAATCCAGATTGAAGTTGGTTGTTTCATCGTGGGGGTATGAATACCCCCACATGCCCGGCGTGCGGGCGAGTGATGACCAGGTATGGGCAGTCAGCGTCAGGGGCGCAGCGATGGCGCTGCTCCCTGTGCAATATCAGCCAGGTCAGCCGCATTAATTCCATGGCCAAGTATCTTGATGAGTTTGTGGCCTGGCTGCTGGGTCGGCACCGTCAGGTGGATGTGCCTGGCGGGGGTCGTTCGTTTCGTAGGCGTTGTGAGCCGTTGTGGCAGTTATGGCCGCTCAGCCCGATCATCGATGAGGTTCATGACGTCATCTTCGTTGACGGCATCCACCTGGGCCCAGGCGCCGTAGTGCTCATCGCCCAAACACCCGATCATGTGCTGGGATGGTACGCGGCCAGGAGTGAGAATTCCCGTGCCTGGGAAGCGCTCATGAGCCGGATCGCGCCCCCGGCCCTGGTCCTCACTGACGGGGGCAGTGGGTTCGCGAAAGCCTGCAAGAGAATCTGGCCGACCACGCGCGTTCAACGCTGTACCTTCCACGCGTATTGCCGTATCCGCCAATACACCACAACGCGCCCCAAACTGGCGGCCTCACAACACTTATACGCTCTTGGACAAGAACTCTTGCATGTAGAGGACCCAGAAGATGCTCAGGAATGGATAGGCGCCTACCAGGGGTGGTGCACGCGCTGGGAGGGCTTCTTGGAGGAGAAAACATGCAGGCCTGAGGGGGGATGGGAATACACCCACGAACGTCTTGTTCGGGCTCGTAACAGCCTTAACAAGCTCATCTCCCAGGGGCTCCTGTTCACCTACCTGGACCCCACCTGGACACATCAGATGCCCGCGATGACCAACCAGATCGAAAGCACGAACGCCCAATTACGCCAGATGCTGCGCGACCACCGCGGCATGCGCCTGACCCGACGTATGAAAGCCGTGTTTTGGTGGTGCTACACCCACTCAGCCCACCCGCAACCAGCAGCGAGGATCCTGGCCACCATGCCCACCGACGCAGCCCTCGAAAATGCCTGGTATCAAGCCTGTCAAACCCATCAAGCCACCGGCATCATCCCCGGCTGGGGCGACGCCATCGCCTGGCACGACCTCCACCACACAAGCCCCCACCGAAACACCTGGGACTAACCCCAGCAACACGAAATGTCCTATAACCCCAGAAATCCCATGTGTCCTTCTACTTTCGATGTAGAATGTTGGGGTGGATAAGGAATTTTGGCAGGCGTGGCAGAGCGGCGAGTTGGTATTTCCCGCGGCTCCTTCGCAAATTGGCCAGCGGTGGTTTCTACGTACGCCGGTGAATCCTACGCCGGTGAATCCAGCGAATAGTCGAGACCTTGTGTTTATTGGGATTAACCCATCGAGTGCGACGCGATTTGCTGATCGGAAACTGGGTGGTGATCCAACGACCGAAAAGGTTCTTAAGTTTTTCCCCGTCGGCGAAGATGGATCTCCGCTCGATTGGCGTTCAATGACGATCCTGAACCTGCTCCCTTTGATTGGGCAGGCTCCTGATCTGCCTTGTTGGTGTAGTGGTTCTGGCCGCCAGAAGATTCTAGATTCCATCGACATTACCCGTCAGATACTGAAATTGATTCTCCCGAAATGCCACTGTGTTCATCTGATGTGGGGGGACCCCAATGCCACGAATTTCCCGTGGAAAAGCACAGTGCTCGAACAACTAATACCCGAGATCGACTCGCTTATTACTGACGATCACCAGGTTCAGGCGTACCTATCCACGAGCGGATATCCACTGCATCCAGGGTTCGGCGGGCGTGCCCATTGGCAAGGCAAAAAAACCCAAGACGCACGCCACCTGCTACAACACCAGTAACCCGCGCTGATCGTAGACCGATCCTTCGGACGTGGGTGACATCGTTGAGGCGTTCTCGATCCCGATCAAGTACGAGCAATACAACCTCGAGAACTGGCGGATCGAATTCGAATTCTGGGAGAACGAGCCATTCCAGATCATGATTAGCGACGATTCTGAGGAAGCCGCCCAGCGTCTCGGGCGGGCGCAGCGAGAAATCGGCGTGCTCTCCCAGTTCGTGACGACGGCGTTCCTCGTGTCCAGGAACCTCGAACGCCGTTCCAAGGTCAACGAACTCGTGACCGGGAACGAGGCCCTGCGCAGCCTCGCGACGCGCAAGGTCGCCGAACTCAAAGTGACGATCGAAGAATACCGACGGCTGCTCGAGCGGGCGTCCGGCCTGCTCGCGAACACCGCTCAGTCCGTCCAGGCCGTCGCGAACCAGGAAAACGTCGAGGCCGCAGAACGAACGAATACGTTCCTCACCTTCGCGTCCGCAGTCTTTTTCGTCCCGACGCTCATCATCTCTTTCTTCTCGATGTCCATCATTGGTCTCAACCAGGGCGAGACTCTTCCCTCGCTGTGGTTCGTGCTCGCCCTATGCCTGGCGAGCATGGTCGTCGCGATCGGCGTTCTCGTTGTCTTGAGGCGCCAGCTGAGGAAGAGTCGACAGAAGGCCCCAAGGAGGCGATGACGATGTTCTGTACCATCACGTCAGGCGAGATCCGGCAGGCGCTGGAGCAGGTGTCGCGCCAGTACCTGGCAGGCAACCTCTCTCGACCGCAGGCAGTCGCGCACTACGACACGAACGATCTCGAAATCGGGATCACGTCCTATTCCGACGACGCATGCGAGCAGCCGCACTTTCATACGCAGGCCACTGAGTATCAGTACATGCTGTCCGGGTGGACGCAATACCTGGATACGGACACCGGCGAGGAATATGAGTTCCGCACGGGCGACTTCTACGTCATCGAACCCGGAACGACCTACGCGCAGCGCTCGAAGCGGGGGACGCAGATCCTCTTCATCAAGGTTCCCTCCACGAACGACAAGAACGTCGTCACCCCCGACCCGGATGTCGAGGCGTGGCTGGCCTCGGCCCCTGACGACGATGCGCGTGGACTACTACCACGCTCCCGATGCGCCGGCGGCGAACTCGATTGTCCCCGCGGCAGCGTCGCCATCGAGCACGAGGGGCCACATCCTCATGCTCCAGCGCCGGGATAGCGGGAATTGGACGCTCCCGGGCGGCACCCTCGAATTCGGCGAAAGCCTCGCCGAGTGCGCGGTCCGCGAACTCAAGGAGGAGACTGGCCTCGACGTGCAGGTGACCGGGATTGTCGGCACCTACACGGACCCGGACGTGCGCATCGCATACTCCGATGGGGAAGTGCGCCAGGAATTCACCGTCGTGTTTCATGGAGTGTCCACTGGACACGAGGTATCACTCGACTCCGAATCCACGGGCTACCAGTGGGTGCACAAGGACAAGCTCCTCGATCTGCGCCTCGCTGACTCTCAGCGTCGCAGGCTCGAGGATCTCCTGCGGTATCTGGCCGACGGCACGCAAAGGATCGCATAATGCCTGACTCGACGCCCGCAATCGGCATGGACGAGAACCGACTGCGCCACTGCCGCGGGGTGGGGATGAAAGCCTCCGAACTGGGGCGAACCCTGTTCGGGTGGTCGGAAGAGAAGTGTCGAGAAATGTTCGTCATGGGTTACCTGCACGATGTGGGCTATCAATTCGCCCAGGAGCAGTCCGAGCATGAAGAGATCGGAGGGGATCTGCTGCACTCCCTGGGGTTCACGTACTGGGCGGAAATCTTTCACCACGGCAACCCCGATAGCGCCTACCAGTCGAATGAACTCCTGGTGCTCAACTTGGCGGACATGCTGACGTCCAAGGACGGCAGCGCCACGACTATCCCTGCGCGCCTTGCGGACATCGCGAGCCGCTACGGCGTTGAATCAACGCAGTATGTCGCGGCGAAGAAGCTCGCAGACGTGCTCGTCGCCCAGGTACGGGAGATCGACGGCCCGCAGGACGTCCTGAGCCAGCTGCTCTGAGTGCACGTTCGGGGCGAATCGACTGGCGCGCAGCGCCCATCGAGTTCGAGGACCTACAAGAAGCGCTCACCAGCGGACACAGAGCGGGGGAAGTGCGAACCTACGCTCGAAAGCGCGAGTTCGACACTTCCCCCTCAGGTGGAGCTCAGGGGGCATGTGTCGAACTCGTGCCGACTCGCGATCACCTTTTGTTGGTGGCTATGGCGGCGTGAGGCGCGCTCATTTCCGCTCATGCACGAGCAGAACCAGAAAGCTCCGTGTAAAGGTGGTCAAATCATTGGATTCGCGATAGAATATCACTGCCCCGCATGGAGCCCACGCGGGAGGCGCAGCCGCCGATCCTCGTTTAAGCGAGATGAGGATCGGACGTGAGGGACCTTATCGGGAGATGTACCCCGGAGACATCAGGACAGGTCACACCTGGTGCGAGTGGTGGGCAATGATGCCACTACTCTGTGAGGTTCAAAATGGCTGCGATTGCCAAAAGTACCCTACCTCAGCTGTATTCGCTGAGAACACTGTCTGAAGCCGGATACGGCTCAATTGCTACGCTCCGCCGCGCTATTCGCGAGGGGCGTCTAGATGCCGTCCGCGTCGGCGGGAGCGTCAAGGTCAGCGCCGAAGCACTCGATGCCTATATGCGCGCTTCAACCGAGCGTTTCGCCTCCAACGGAGGTGAAGTCCGATGGGCATAAAAATCACCCCGGCACTCCCACTGAGGAGAGCACCGAGGCGAAACGTTTTGCTGATGCCAATTCTACCACACCGTTGGTGAATGGCACAACGGTGCCAATGGTCGATCAGCTCATTCGTCAAGAGGTTAAGACCTTCCTCGGTACGGATCAGAGCGCATACGGCCCTGAAGATGCGGGGGAGCGCACTGCTTGACCGGATCAACAAGCGTCTGATCAGTGAGAACACGAAGCATGAACTCAGGGGCGGGCTCGCTCATCGTCCGCTCAAGGCGCTTCCGCCTGCTGTGATCGCGACGTGTATTCTCCACCGTGAGCTACCACACGGGTCTCATCGGTAAAGTCGGAAGAGACGGCTGAGCTGGTGACCTACGAGGACGCGGGGCCTGACGAGGGCCTGTATGTGCCTGCCGATCAGCACATCCGTCGCCTGGCTCGTCAGTACCACTACACGATCTCATCCAAGGATCTCAATGCCGTCGTGGAATGTGTCGCGACTCGGTGTCGCTGCTCGAAGAGAGCGAGGACAGCGATGTCGTGGCATTGGCGAACGGCTTGTTCCATCTACGCACTAAGGAGCTGCGCCCATTCTCGCCCGATGTCGTTCTTAGGGTCGAAAGCCTCTGTTGCTTTCCCGTGCAGATGCGACCACGTGCCCGGTGATCGATGGCTGGAGCGTTGACGAGTGGATCAGGAGCTTGCGAACAATGATCCCTGAGGTTGAACAACTGTTCTGGGAGAATATTGCCGCCTTGTTCCGTCCCGAACATCCGTTTCAGAAGGCTGCGCTCTTGTACTCCCCTACTGGATCGAATGGTAAAGGCACTTTTTCTTGAGCTGCTGCGTCATCTTGTCGGGGTCGATCGAGTGGCTACTCTTTCGATCTCTGATTTTTGGAGAGCAGTTTCTTCCTGAGGCGCTGTGCAGTGCTTTCGCTGTTCTTTTCGGATGAGAACGAGGTTGGCGATTTCTTGCGGAAAGCTGGAGCGTTCAAGGCATGGGTGACTCATGACTGGATCCGGATTAACGTTAAATACGGCCCAGCGAGGAGCGTTAAGGGCCGTGGCCTGTGCGTCTTTTTGTGTCAACGAGCTGCCCTCATCCAAGGACAAGTCTGAGTCGCTCTATCGCCGCTTCATTCCCATTCCGTTCTTGAAGCGCTATGTTGGCGCGGATGAGAACAGGGCAATCAAGAACGACTACGTGAAGCGTCCTGAGGTTCTTGAATACGTCGCTCATAAGGCTTTGATGATGCCCTGGTTCGACACGTTCATCGAGCCTGCTGTGTAAGAAGCTGCTCAATCAGATTCGTGTTGAGAACGATCCGGTTCTTCAGTTTGCTGAGGAGTTCTTGCCCCAGTTCAAGTGGGATCTGCTTCCGTGGAAGTTCTCGTTCAGGCTTTTACTCCGCGTGGATGCGCAAGGAGGTTCCTCTGGGCATCCTGTGGGCATTAGAGAGTTCACCAAGCGCATGACCGACTACGTGGACAAGAACCCCTCGTGTGGATGGTTCGTCCCTCGTGGTGCGGACGGTAATCAGAAGGCTATGAGCACGCAAAATCGAATCGTCGGTAACGAGCCCTAGCTGTTGAATACGACCTCCATGAATGGATGGATATTCAGCCAGCGGGAGGCTCTATGCGCAAGATCGGTATTCCTCACAACATCCCGATTAATGCACGGGGTCTTATGCGAGCAGGCACTTCACCTACTGACGACGAGTGACCCAAAACTTGCCCTCAATCCTCGCCGTCTGGGCAGCGGCAACGTTTTACGAAAGGATTCACAATGAATAATCGCAACAACGCTCTCGATGACCTTATCAAGCAGGAACGCCTTGCTTATCAGAAGCGCGTTCGTCGCTTGCGTGAACAAGCACGCAAGAAGGAGGAACGCCTCGCTTTGCACGGCGGAGATCATCCGCACGAAGCACCCTGACTCGTACTCGAAGTATGAGGAGGAGGCACGTCGCCTCCTCGAAGAGGAGCGAGCCAGTCGCTCCTCTCGGGCGAAGCGTTCGGCGCAGTCCGACGCGCAGCCGGAGGTTGCGACGGCGGAGCAGGACCAGCAGGACGGAGGTACGAATTATGAGTACTGACTTCTTCGACCCTCAGTACGAGGTGCGCAAAATGATGCGAGAGGTAGAGGAACAATCGGCGGCGGAGCGTGCAGCGCGTGCGCCGCGTCAGGTGATGCCTCGTGACGAAGCTCCTGCTACTCCGCTCAGTGAGGGCAGGAGCTGGTGCGAGACGTGGTGCGGAAGTCCATATCGCGCGTCTCGCCCTCACCGTCTCCTGCTCCCCGTCAGGGGTAGCAGGGCGGTGCCCCCGCGCCCGCAGTGAGCAACGCGAACGAGGACGTGGGCCAGCGAGAGATGTCAGACAGGGGGCGGTCACGCCACCGTTGTCTGACACTCTCCTGCTGGCCATACCGTGGTATCGCCTAAAGTCATGCCTCAGCATGGGGGCGTTACACGTTCTCCGACACTCGTTCGCACAGGATCACAGTGCGTGTGTCGGAGGAGGAGTACGACGCCTACAAGCGTCGTGCGACTGCGCTCAACGTTCCGGTGAGCGCGTGGCTTCGCGCAGCAGCACTACATGTGCTCGATGCCGCGACGCCACCTCTGGAGGCGGTGCCTCAGGCGGCGGCTCCAGAGTCGGCGCAAACTGCTCAGGCTATTGAGCAGTTGCGACGTTTGAGGGGTCAATCTGAACCAAGCACTGAGGCGCGGTTCGGTGATTGACCCCGAGCGGGATGCGAGTCCTCGTTCGCGCCGTCGATGACTTGCGTGCAAGTCTTGGTGACAAGACGGTGATCACGTCATGAGCACTATCAACGTCAAGTCCTCGAAGTCCGCCGCCTCGGCGGTGAACTACGTGCTGTATGGTGCTGACGCAAAGGTACGCTCGTCTCCGATCAGAGGGACGCACTCGGGCGGCGGCACTCGCCATCCATACTGCGGACGGTGCTTCGACACCGGAGCAGTTCCTTGCGCGCGCTGAATCACTCGCACGCTTGCATGGGAGGAAGGTGGAGGCATACACCTATGTTCTTGCTTTTCACCCGGACGAGTTCGACGTGACCTCACCGGAGGATATGCAACGTGTGCGATGTCGCGAAGAGGCTCACAGAGTCTATGCACAGTGCTGACTACCTTATCGCCGTTCATACGGACTCGAAGGGTCAGCATGCGCACGCGCATATCACAGTGACGAACCATGACAACCTCACGGGCAAGGCACTCTCGCGTTATACCTCGTGGCGCCACGGACTGCACCAGTTAAATGATCAGATCATGCGTGAGGAACAGCTCCGCGTGCTCCCCGATCCAACCAGGCCCAAGCCGGGGTGGCTTCAACGCAGAGAGGACTTTTCTCCCGGTGGTTTTCGAGCAACAACTCGGCGACATCGTCAACGACGCGCTCGCCGATCCGCGCTCGGTGGATCAAGCGTCGTTTGAGGAAGTCCTCGCTGAACATGACGTACGCCTCGCAGTCACGGATCGTGATGGATGGTCTTTCAAAATGAGGCGGCTCTGACAATGGCAAGTGGGGAAGGAAGAAAGCAAGCGCCTTGTCTCCAGATTTCACCGCCGACAAGGCACTAAGATGTGTTCTGCTGCTCACCAGCAAGCAGTAGCAGTCGTGGAAGACGAGGAAGAGGAGGAGATCGCACCCAAGAAGAAGCCTCCGCTTCCTCACCCTCAACCCTACCCCACCACCCCCGCCCCCGACAGTCACCATCGCTCTTCGATGTGCCTCGCGGGTAAAGGCAGAAATACCAATGCTTGCAGGTGAGAGTGTCGAGCGGAAGAAGACCTCGACACATCTCACCCCCGAACGCGACCTGAGACTACCGAAGAACGAGACGCACGCCGTATGAGAGGTGTTATCGTCCCTGAGGTCACACAGCATGAAGACGATGGGATGGAATTCTGAGGCAAAGGATGAGGAAAACAAGACCCCGGCTACCGTTGAACTGCGCCCCTGAAAGTTGGACGCGTTTAATGGTAGCCGTTATGCGGCTTCCTGTTGGGCCTGATCCCGGTATTCTGCCGGGGTCAGGCCCTGAGCTTTACTTGGCGTCTTACCGTGTTCCAGTGCGTGATGTAGGCGTCGAGGTCGGCTTTGAAGCTCTCGAAGGTCTCGCCAGTCTTGGCCGCGGAAGAATTCGTCCTTGATGTGACCGAAGATCTGCTCGGTGGCGCCGTTGTCGATGCAGTTGCCTTTGCGTGACATGCTCTGGATGAAACCGTTCTCGGCAAGCGTGCTGATGTAGGGTTTCGTGCTGGTACTGCCATCCCATGTCTGAGTGCAAGATCGGCTCGACCCCTGCTGGTTTGGCGTCCATGAGTAGCTGGAGCATCTCTTGTTGCTGGGCGAGGTTGGGGGCACATTGAGATGGAGTGGGCGACGATCTCTTTGCTGGCAAAGTCGTAGACCGGAGCGAGGTAGGCCTTACCGAAGGAGAGCTTGAACTCGGTGACGTCGGTACCCATTTTTCTGCCAGGGGCGGTCGCCGTGAAGTCGCGGCCGATGATGTTGGCGAAGCTGTTTGCCCCACGGGCCCCTTGTAGGGAGTTGTACCGTGGTAGGCCCTCTCGCGGCGTGATGCCGCAGCGCAGCCCCATCTCGCGCATCATCTTCAAGACCGTCTTGTCGGCGATGCGCTCTCCTGCCTCAGCGCGTAGGCACATGGCTACCTGCCTGTGACCGCACCCGTTGGGGGTTCGCGAAAAGATCTGTGCGACCTTGGGACGTAGCTGGGCCCGGGTCACGCCCTTGGGGGTGAGCCAGCGCGTAGTAGTAGCTCGACCTGGCAAGGCCAGCAGCCTCGAGGAGATCACCTACCAGCGTGTCCACGCCCCTGAAAGCTCGGCGACCACTAGGGCTTTGTCCCGGTTTGGGAGCGCCTCTGCGCCTTCAGGGCAATCGATTTTTAGGTACGCCACCTGCGCCTCAAGCTTGCGTACACGCGCGGCGAGTTCCTCCTCACGCGCTGGTGGCACCGCCCTGCACCGATCCCTTTGGCCTGCCCTCAGGCTTAGGCATGAGGGGCCTGGGCGCCGCCCTCACGGTACAACCTGCACCAATTCTTCAGCGGTGTCGCACTCTGCAATACCGAAGCGCACCATCGCCTCAGGTTTACTCATCCCACCATCAACCACGGCGCTCGCTGCGGCGACCTTGGTCTCATAGTCGTATCTGGCCTGCTTCACTCCCATGGCAAGAAGCCCATCCTTCCCAATTGCGCGGTACGTCTTCTGCCAGTGTCGCACGGCCTCAGCAGGCACACCCAGCCTCCCTGGCGGTCAAACCATAGCCAACCCCCTCTCAAACATCTCCACCGCCTGCTCCCGAAGCAAAACGATCATGCCTCAACCGCAGATCCACAGATGATGAAAGCCTCCCATTCCCTGGACTTCAATTTCTCGATGTCCAAGAAACAGGAGGCAGTTCACGTGAGGTAACCGGGGTTCTTGCTATAGCGATCTGTAGATGAAAAACGCCACCATCAGGCGCGTTGGTAACTGTGACTCGTATTCGAGGTCTTGGATCCATGATTTCCAGTTGAAGTAGCGCTTGCCTCCTCAGGCCATCCGTCCATCAGACAGATGTCCTCAGCGAGCTGTGTCGCGTAGTCCTCGAACGAGTCCCAGCAACCACAGTAGCGCTCCTTAAAGTCGGACGTGCTCGGTAGTGTATCCCCACACGCTACGTAACAGCCGGTCTCCACCCAGGCGAGCAGTGCAGGCCACTGTTCCTCTCCGACTCATCGAAGACCTCACCCCAAAGCTGTGCGGTATCGGGCGACATTTCGCTGGTTCCTGTGGGGAACCCCTCGTGATCAAAGATCCATAGCTCGTCGTGAGCTGTGGGGCCAAGGTGTAGGTCTTCAGGCGTCACCTCACCGGCATCTTCTGCCGGGAACCATCTCCCGTTGAGTATGCCTTCGTTATAGCAGGCTAGACAGCCGATCCAGACCGACGGACGAACAGTAGTTTGAGTAATCATTCCAACCTCCCCGAGTAGGTGGAGGTGAGGCCGAGCAGTCCAGCTCGGGTAAGGACGCACACAGGAGACCTCACCTCCAACGAGTGGCTCGGGGTCGCAGCGCGACCTTCTCAGGGAATGAGCGGGAGGAGGACCTTTATCGCTCATGAGGAGGGGAATTATCATCCCTCATACGATCTCAGTGGGTGGGGTTTGCATATCAAGTAGCACATGTCTTACCGCCTGATTACCGCTTTCACCGCTTAGTTACCGCCCTGTTTGAGGCTAAGCGGTATATCGAAAAACGTTGGTATATCAGTCAAAACATGGTGTGTTACCGCCTCTACCGCCTAATTTCTAAAAAGTGTACACGCGAGTGTTCATCTTCCTACATATGCGTGTGTATATATAAAAGTTATCGGTTTTAGGCGGTGAAGGCGGTAAAGGGTTGGGATTCGGTTGAGATACGAGGGAAAACGCTATACCGCTTTTGCATTTTCAGGCGGTAAACAGCCGGTATCAGCGCCGATTAGGCGGTGAAAATCCTCCTCTGCAACCTCCCTCCCACGAGGTCATGCACGATTGAAGATGATCTTGCGCCCCGCAGGGGCGCTGTGCAGTTTTACCTTATTGCGTCCGTCAGAGCGCAGTCTTGGAGGTTATCAGAGCCCAGCTCTCTCGAACAATTCTGCAACAGTAAGGTCAAGAGCCTTGGCGAGTCCGTAAATTGTCGCCATTTGAGGATTGGAGCAGCCCTGTTTCACCTTTTTCGACCTGACGCACGTCCAGCCTCTAGCAATTGCATTTGATTTTTTTGTGATTCCTGCCCCAAAAAGCCAGCTTTTTCCTGAGAGAAACCACGTTCTATTCGCGCCGCCTTCAGGGCCACGGCAAGCCGCTTCGCCTCCTCATTACTCCATACCATGACTTCCATCATGTGAAACAGGCCTTTGAAAGAACACCCTATATAGCAGGCCTGTTGTATCATGCCTTGTAGGTTCGCCTGAGACACGAGCACAACGAAGGAGCTCTCATGAGCCAACGACATCTATCATTCATCGCCCCTACTAGCAGCAGGAGCTCTGCTCAGTGGCTGCTCTGGAGGAGTTTTCGTCCCCATCGGATGGAGCCAACCACTCCCCGACAGCAACCAGACCTTCACCTTCAGTGGCACCCTCGGGCCTGTCGACAGCATCCACGTGGAGCTCCCGAAGCCCCTCCCTTGATGCGATGGGAGCGGACGCGGATAATCTGCTCGTCACGGCACTTGACCTCAAGCGCCCACAACCGGATTCTGCGAAGTACTGCGCGGTAGACGTCACCGTACTTTCACAAAGGGCGCGGTTGAGACTCTTTCGGCACCCGAGAAGGTCGACTATCAGTCGATGTCGTTGCTCGACCTCTGGGCAAGCAGCGACGAAGCCGGCCAGCGTCTTGATGCGCTCGCGAAGGATTCAGGCGCATCCATGAGCGTCAAGGAACTCGCCTCAGAAATGGGTTTCATCTTCAAGATGCCTGCTGGCCCGGACCGCGACGCACGACTGCAAGACCTCGGCCTTGAAGGCTTTGACGTCGACGCCTTCAACGCGGGCGTCCAGAAGCTCAAGGACGAGCTGAGCGCGAGGACGCCGAAGAACGATCCGACGGCCACTCTGTTGAAGCGCGAGAACGCGAAGCCGCTCAGTGAACTTAATGAGGCTTCACCGGAACCGGGTAGGTATATGAGCGACGACGCGTCGGTCATCACCGATGTAATGAAGTGTGCAGTTAAGCCGTTTTCCGACCTCGTCGAGCGACACTGACTTTTCAAGCTTCTGGATGAGCAAGTCGGATTCTTCTTCACCAGAAAGCTTCGCCAGCTTCCAGTTCACCGTCATGAAAGATGGAAAAATCACCATCACCGACTCTGGGGTGCACGGCTACCAGCAAGATCTCGTCTGGGAACTGGCTCAAGAAGTAGTCACGTTTTCATTTCTCCTCGAGCCATCGCCTTGGAGCAGGCTCGGGAGAAGTGCTGTGCGCCTGAGAATAGAGACGCATTGAACGGTAAAATTATTGCCAGGTGCATCGCTGCGAACTGTTGAGGGGGTAATGAGGTGAGCTACATTCCGAATACAACGACAATCAGATGGTCGTTGCCTATTACAGGTATTCATCCTCCTCGCAGAACGAGGCGAGCATCGAGCAGCAACGTGAGATGGTGCAACGTTGGGCGAAGTCACAGGGTCTCGTCGTAGTCAATGAGTACGAAGACGCGGCGAAGACCGGCACCAACGCAGACAGGCTGGGCTATCAGTTGATGCTCCGCGAGCTGCCCAAGATCAGGCCTGCCTACGTCGCGGTGTGGAAGAACGATCGCCTTGCTCGCGACCGCGCAGAGCTGGTCCTCGTCAAGCAGGCGATCCGCTCCATCGGAGCGCGTGTCCACTACATCGAAGGGATCTCCCCACCGATTCGCCCGATTCTGTGCTCGTGGAGGGGTCGCAGATGCGTTCGCCGAGTACTACTCACTCCAGCTCTCAGCCAACATCCGACGAGGTCAGCGTTACAACGCCGAGCGAGCCCTCTCCAACGGCCACAAGATCTTCGGTTTCGCTGTGGACCAGGACAAGCGCTACATCCCGGACCCGGAGACGGCTCCCATCGTCGCGCAGATCTTCCACGATTACGCCTCGGGCGTGTCCATGCAGAAAATCTGCGACCAGCTGAACGCCCAGGGAATCCGTACAACGCGCGGATACAGGTTCACGCCGAAGAATCTCAACAAGATGCTCAAGAATCGCGCCTACATTGGCGAGTACGCCTATGGCGGGTATATCCATGAGGATGGGATGCCTCGCCTCGTTGATGACCTCACGTTTAATGAAGTCCAACGCCGGTTCGCGATCAACAAGCGTCGTGGGGCGAAGACCAAAGCCGAGCTCGCCGCTCAAGGCGAGAACGCACCCGACTACTGGCTCACAGGCAGGGCGTACTGCCTCACCTGCGGCGGGCCGATGGAGGGTGTCTCGGCACCTCGAAGACCGGCAGGACGCATCGGTATTACTACTGCCTTAACCAGCGCAAGAAGAAATGCACGGCGAAGACGGTGCGCAAGGATGAGATCGAGGCACGTGTTGAGGAGATCGTCGAGTCGTTCCTCGCCGATCCCGAGATGCTTGCTTCGCTCGCCGTGGACCTCGCCGATCATTACAAGCAGACCCACGGGCGCGGGGACGAGATCCTCAAGGCTCTGGAGGCCCGGCGCAGTGATGTGGAGGCGAAGCTGGCTAACTTCGTTAAGGCCATCTCCCAAGGCATCTTCAACGCGAGCACGGCTGAGGCCATGAACGCCCTCGAAGCACAGAAGCAGGAGCTTGACGCTGCCATCCAAGCCGAGCACGTCAAGGCCACGCTGTACGAGGACGAGGCTTCAATCGGCGCGTTCTACCGGCGCTTCGCCCAGGCCACGATCGACACGCCCGAGACCCGCGACCAGCTCTTCGAGTACTTCGTGGACAAGGTGTTCATAGGGTCGCGAGCAGATCGTCGTCGCCTCGTACTTCCACGACAGTGCCGCACCCATCGAGTTCGAGGAC
>BNJU01001554.1_pt1 | contig 17314 bp, 27 predicted proteins | sample 8539281 | NCBI WGS metagenome assembly BNJU01 (sample SAMD00202456, study PRJDB9452) | human saliva metagenome | isolation source: human saliva | place: Japan
AGGACGCTGAAAAAGCGTCCTTTTTTTATTATGTCTAAATACAGTTGAGAGTATAAAAATCATACGCTATGTGTATGGAATCAAAAAGCTTTAGCAATGAGTAGAAATATTGGCTGTCATTATAATCTAACAATTAATGCCTTCACCTCTTTATTTACTCCTCAGCTTGATTAGTTGAGTAAATTACTATATTATTCGCGCCCAATTATACCTAATAAACATGATCTTTTTGAATTTAATATATGAAAATTTTAAATAAAGCGCTTCTTTTCTAGCGATGTTACCTTTTAACTGGGTGTGGTACCTTTAATGACTTTAGATCAACCAGAGGTTTATAGTGGTGTTCAAGAAGATGTTTTCTCGTCTCACCTTTTTCTAAAAACAGCTCCAGCAGGAGATGTTGGTGAGACTTTTTGGTACAATCTTTTGTATCCATTTATCATTATTGATGTTCCATTAAGTTTCGTTGGCGATACCCTAATGTTGCCGGTTAAAGGTATTCAAAAGTTATCACAAGATTAATTTCAAATAAAGAGCGGTTAGATTTCATCATGTTTTTGTAAAAATAGAGCAGAAAGTTTAACCGCTTGTTATTCTTTGAATGGAAACAGAATAATCCTCTAACTAAAAAGGGAGTCCAAATGACAAATATCGTCGCATTAATTGCAGCAACTGTATTAAATCTACAAACTCATCTTATACCACCTGTGAAATCGAAATGAGGGCTCTAACAGACTTGGTGATGATTGAACAGATACCCATGACTCAAGCCCAGCGTGCTGAAAAGCAAAACCTTTATGAAGAAGGTTATGATTATTTCTACGGTATTTCATGTCCCGTAAATCGTACTCTAGTGGGTGAAGTATTTTTCAGGAAGCTGGAAAAGTTAGAGAATGCGGATGCTTTTATTTTTCCTATCTATTCATCAACAAAATAATGGCAATTTGAAGGAAGCTGCCCAAGCAGCGAAAAAGATCGCTTGAGTTGGGGGAATGAAGCCAAAAATTATATTAGGTAAAATTCAAAAAGATGAAAAATTGAGGAAAGAAGGTAATACATTTGAATTAGGAAATGAAGTCACCAAAATTACAGTAGGTGAAACTCAAGAAGATGAAACATTGATGAAAAGAGGGTTTCAATGCACTTAAAAAAAGAAAAGTGGATTCTGATGATATGCATTATTCGGATTCTTTAGGCTATGCTTATGAATTTGGAATCGGTACTTCTTTTAGTATTAAAGAAGCGATGAAATACTATGAAATGGCAGCAAAAACAGAATAATACGATAGGGGATGACGAATCTCGCTGATCTTTTATCTTCGAGAAAATAAAGTTTTAAAAAGCGAAGCCTTTTATTAGTTAAAGCCGCAGAAAAGAATATGGCTATGCACAGTATTTACTCGCGATGAATTTTTGATCTTTATTCTGACAACAATAAAAGAAGCATTATTTTGGTTAGAAAGGGCAGCGAGCAATGATGAGCCACATGCACTTTTATCAATTAGGTTTGTATTATGCAGAAAAGCTGATTTAGCTAAATCCATTCAATACTATCAACGCGCCGCAGAGCTTAATTATGGAGATGCGCTCTTGAGTTATATTATATCTATGGCGAAGGTATTGGTGTTGAGCAAGATGATGATAAAGCGCTATTTTTTCCTTAAGAAGGTCGCAGAATTAGGGTAAACCAAGAGGCGATTGAGGAGTTAGCCGCTATGGCATTGAGTGGGCAAGGCAATATGGATGCTAAAGAAGCAGAGTATTGGATTAAAAAGCTAGGCTATACGGAAGAGATGCTTAAAGAATTAGATAAGCTACAAGAAAAAAAGTTTAGAGATGTTTAAAAAATGCAGAAAGAGAATCAGTAAAAGAAAGCTGATAGATATACATATTAAAAATCAAAATAAAAACCTGCTTTTTCAGCAGGTTTTTATTTTATATGAATGCCAAATTAAGCATGGCAAGTTTGACAAGCAGCTTGGAACATCCAAACAAGTTTTTCTTGTTCTTTGATGTAGTCACTCATTTGAGAAGCAGTACCTTCATCATCAGATTCACCCGCTAATTCAAGAATTTCACGTTGTTGTTCAAGTAATACTTTTTAATCCTTCTAATGTGCCTTTTTAAGCAAGATTGTGCATCACCTACCCTAACTCTTCTTTAATACGTGAGTCTTTGAAGTATTGTGAATAACCGTTATGGTGTGTGTAACCTAAAAGTTAAGATACGTTCTGCGACCTCATCTACTTTTTACTACTAAATCAGTGTAGATTTCTTCAAATTTTTGCGTGTAATTCAAAAAAGTTTACGCCTTTAATGTTCCAGTGGTAACCACGCACGTTGGTATAGAATACTTGATAGGTTGCTAATAATTCGTTTAATTTTGCTGCTAATTTTTCAGATGCTTTTTATCTAAACCGATTGATGTTTTTGACATAGTATTTTCCTCTTTATTGTTGATTAAAATGTTGTTCCCCTTGCTTGGGAAGTGCGGTCATTATAAGCATCATTTTTCTGATAGCTATTTCATATTATCTAGTGATTTAATAGTTAAAACCTATTTATAATAAATTATACATAGTTAAAAACTTTTATTTTGAGTTGCAAAAAAACTCTGTGAAGTAGATCACACATTCAATATTTCCCCTTTGACAGAATGAATGAAGATGATTATGATTGATACAAATCATTTTTATTCTAAGATTTGATTGCTTTTACTTCATTTTTCGAATGAAATGTTTGGCTAGGTTTAAAAACCAAAATATGATTTTATTACTCATCAGGAGTTTAGTATGACAAAGCATTTTTCCTTTGAAACAAATGAATCTCGTCGTCATTTTATGAAGCTTATGGCTGGCGTAGGGGCAGGTCTTGCATTTAGTGGTACATTAGGCACATTTGCACCAAAAGCCTTTGCTGCAGACATTAAAAGGTAAAACCATTGAAGCGGGGATTGCTTATCCACTTTCTACCGGTTTTTGACCCAATGACATCAAGTGGTGCTTCACCCTATGCAGCAAACTTGACATATTTTTTTGAAGGTTTGGTGGATTTGCATCCTGCAACTCGTGAACCTTATCTTGCTTTAGCAGGAAAAGAGCCTGAGCAAGTTGATGAAACAACATGGCGTATTACTTTTACGTGAAGGTGCAACTTTCCATGATGGCGCACCCTGTCACCACTGAAGACGTTGTATATTCTTTTCAATCGTATTATGGATCCAGCCAATAAATCATTATTTGTGATGTTTATTGATTTCATTGAAAATGTGAAAGCTGTAGATGATAAAGTGGTGGAATTTAAATTGAAAATATCCATTTGCTTTTATTTCGCCAACCGCTAACTTGTGTGAAAATTGTACCGAAACACGTGATCGATAAAGTCGGGACAATCTGCATTTGATGCACACCCAGTTGGTTCTGGGTCCATTCAAATTTGTTTCAGCTGTGAAAGATGACAAAATCGTCTTTGAAGCGTATGAACCTTACAACGGTAAATATCCAGCACAAGTTGAAAAAATGTCTTGGTTATTACTTTCTGATGCTGCAGCTCGTGTAACTGCACAAGAGTCTAAACGTACTCAAGCAATGGAAAGTGTGCCTTATTTAGACATTAGTCGCTTGAAAAACAAAAACAACAAGTGCAATCCGTTCAATCTTTCGGCTTGCTATTCTTAATGTTTAACTGTGAGAAAGCGCCGTTTAACAATCCAAAAGTACGTCAAGCGTTACACTATGGTTTAAACACTGACAAACTTGTTGATATTGTATTTGATGGTAATGCAGAAGCTGCAACATCATACTTACAAACCACTCACCCAGATTATATTAAGGCATCAACTCAATATCCCTTATGATCCGGAAAAAGCAGGCATTATTAAAAGAAGCGGGTGTGACTGAGCTTAAATTTGAATTGCTCGCAACCGACCACGACTGGGTGAAAGAATCAGCACCGTTAATTTTAGAGTCTTGGAACAAGATTCCAGGTGTGAAAGTGACTTTACAACACTTACAATCAGGTGCGTTATATAGCAACAACGTGGATCCCAGGTGTATGCGAAGTGGCAATCGCGCCGGGTGACCCATCCGTGTTTCGGTAACGACTTAGACTTGCTTTTTAAGCTGGTGGTATCGTGGTGATGTATGGCCGAAACGTCGTTTCCGCTGGAGCAACACCCCTGAATTTGCGAAAGTGACTGAATTGCTCAATGCATGCAGTGAGAGCAAAGATCACGCTGAAGCGAAAAATCATGGGAAGAAGCGATTAACATTATTGCGGCTGAAGTACCGCTTTATCCGATTGTTCATCGTAAACTCCTTCAGCATGGGATGATAGCAGCCTTGAAGGTTATCAACCATTGGCGACAACCGGTTTATCTTTTCCTCGGTGTGGGCCGTAAATAAAAGCACTTTTTAATTTATGTTTTGGGCTGTTGAGCAATCAACAGCCTTTTTCTTTTTTTAACTCCAAAGTGCGGTCATTTTTTTCTCCCTGTTTTTCAATCATTTTTTCTCTCATTTTCATTTCAAAAATCTTTGTGAAAGCCGATCACAGATTTGAACTTTTGCCCTATGCACTTGGATTGACAGGGCTATAGAGCTGAATATTATGATTACTGTATAATTCATTTTTGTTTTTTGAATTTGATTGTTTTCACTTCATTTTTAATCTAATGAATTTCTCAAAACTAGAATAGGAGAAGTCAGATGGAAATGATACTGATTATTGTTACGCCGATTGATGGCCTTGCCAGTCATGATTCTTGGTGTAACAGCACTCGTTTTTGTGGTGCTTCAATTCACACCAGGTGATCCCGCTACGGTGGCATTGGGCGAAAGTGCTAGTGAAGCGGCAAAACAACTTTACCGCGAATCACATGGCTTAAATGATCCACTCTTTGTTCAATATTTTCGTTTCTTAGGTAATTTACTTGTATTGGATTTTGGTGTGACGATGCCACCAGAATTACCAATCAGTAGCATGCTAGCGAAATCTTTCCCAATCACTTTACAACTTACCTTAATTGGTGTGGTGTTTGCGGCAGTAGTGTCTTTCTCATTAGGTGTACTAGCCGCGCTTTATCGTGATAGCTGGGTGAGACCAAGTGATTCGTTTAATCTCTGTTGCAGCGGTTGCGACACCATCATTCTGGTTAGGTATCTTACTTATTCAATGGTTCTCTTTGGAATTAGATTGGTTGCCTTCTGGTGGTTTTGTAGCCATTCAGCGAAAGCCCGATGGGGTATATCAATTCCATGATTTTGCCATCTCTTGCGCTTGCCGTGCCGGTATGTGCGTCATTAATTCGTGTGGTGCGTACAACCATGGTAGAAGAAATGGATAAAGATTATGTGAGAACGGCGATTGGTAACGGTGTGCCTTATGCAACTGTTATTCGTCACAACGTATTACGTAATGCATTAATCACGCCAGTAACAGTATTAGGTTTACGTGTAGGCTATTTACTTGGTGGTGCGGTAGTTATCGAACAAATCTTTGACTTACCGGGCATGGGTAAATTGATCTTTAACGGTATCGTCAACCATGACTTACACTTAGTACAAGGTGTGGTTCTGACAATCGCTTTTACCTTCGTTTTAGTGAATATTATCGTTGATATTCTCTATGTGTTGATTAACCCTAAAATTCGGAGTCTATAATGTTTCGTCAAGGTTTAGCAGATCGATTAGCTGCAAGCGGTGCGAGATTCGAGCACTTTCCACCGCATCAAAAATTTCATTATTATTCTTAGTTTTCGTTGCTTTAGTGGCGGTGTTTGCCCCTTGGGTGGCAACACATGATCCATTAGAAGTGATCGCACGTATGCGTGCTCCAAGTGCGGAATATTGGTTTGGGACTGATCGACTTGGTCGTGATATTTTCTCTCGTATTGTTTACGGTGCCCAAACGTCCTTATTTATCGGTTTAGGTGCGGTAGCTTGTGCCATTATTTTCGGTAGTGTTTTAGGTGCAACTGCAGCCACATCCGAGAAATGGGGCAATGAAATTATCATGCGCTTAATGGATATTTTAATGGCCTTCCCAGGTATCGCATTAGCGGCAGTGTTATTAGCAACCGTTTGGTAACTCAGTGCCGGTCATTATTATCACCATTGCTGTGGTTTATACCCCGCAACTTGCTCGTGTGGTTCGTGCTAATGTGGTATCACAATGGGATGAAGACTATGTGCGTGCTGAACGCGTTATTGGTGGTAGCCGTACTTATATTCTTCTCAAACACGTTGTACGCAATACCGCCGCACCGGTTTTAGTCTTCGCAACCGTAATGGTGGCTGATGCCATTGTATTCGAAGCCTCACTTTCTTTCTTGGGCGCAGGTGTACAACCACCACATCCTTCATGGGGTAACATCCTTTCTGAAGGTCGTAACATCGTATTAAACGGTGCATGGTGGGCGACAACCTTTGCGGGTGTGATGATTCTTTTAACTGTATTAGCCTTAAATATCTTAGCGGAAGGTCTTACTGATGCATTGGTTAACCCGCGCTTAAAAGGCGGTAAAAAACCAGAAGGCAAATCAGATGAACGTCTTTCTACTGACGTACAAGAAGCGCTTTCTGAAGGTCTTGCATTAAAACGTTACTTACTCAAATTACATGAAAAAGAAATCACACGTACTAATCGTATGCAATTAGATCCAAATGCAAAACCGATTTTACAAGTGAAAAACTTATCAATCCGTTTCCCGAATCGTTATGGTGAAATTCCATTGGTTGATAACATCAGCTTTCACCGTAAATGAAGGCGAAACCATGGGGTTAGTAGGGTGAGTCTGGTTGTGGTAAATCCATTACAGCATTCTCTATCATGGGCTTGTTACCAAAAAAACAGCAAAAATCACTGGGAAGTGCTTTTCACCGACCGCAGTGGCAAAACAACATAGCTTTACTTAATTCTCACAATTTAAGTGAATTGCGTGGTTCTGAAATTGCGATGATTTACCAAGACTCTTTAAGTGCGTTAAACCCATCAATGCGTATTAAAGATCAAATGGCACAGCTCTATCAAACGTGGCAGCCACCATACCGCAGAAAAACTGTTGGAATGGGTACACCTTGATCCTGAAAAAGTGTTGAATCGTTATCCGCATGAACTTTCTGGTGGTCAACGTCAACGTGTGGTGATTGCAATGGCATTAACTCGTGAACCGAAACTATTAATCGCCGATGAACCAACAACCGCATTAGACGTTACTGTTCAAGCAGAAGTGGTGAAATTATTGAATGAATTACGTGAAAAACTTGGGTTTGCGATGGTGTTTGTCAGCCATGATTTAGCATTAGTTGCACAGTTAGCTCACCACATTACGGTAATGTATGCAGGACAAGTGGTCGAAATGGCACCAACATCCTTATTGCTTGCCAATCCAACTCACGAATATACACCGTGGCTTATTGGGCTCTGTACTTTCAACCGAAGTACGTGCGAAACGTTTATATCAAATTCCGGGCAGCGTACCATCACCTTACGATTTTGCTGTGGGTGACCGTTTCGCAAGTCGTTCATTACGACCAGATGCAGATCCGGATCAAAAATTGATATTAACCGCTGTGGAAGGCGAGCCGTCTCACTTGTGGGCTTCTCATCTAGCTAAGCCTGTAACGGAAGCGAAAGGAGCATAATATGAGCAGTAGTATTAAAGTCATTAAAGAACAAAACATCATCGATTTAGAAAAATATCGTGGTGCAATTTCCTTCTCGCGACGGTTCATTGTTTGACGTAAAAATTCACTGCAGTAAACAATGTGAGTCTTGGCATTAAAGCAGGGGAAACCATTGGTTTAGTTGGGGAGTCTGGCTGCGGGAAATCTACCTTAGCCAACGTGATTATTGGCCTGCTTAAACCAACATCAGGTTTAGTGAAATTCAACGGTTTACAAATGCAATATGGCAGCTCAGAAGCGAGAAAACAATTCGGTCGCTGAGTATCGGTTATTTTTCCAAGACCCAGCAACGGCACTGAATCCTCGTATGAAAGTGTTGGATATTTTGCGTGACCCAATGGATATTCACAATGTGTTGCAACCCCATGAACGGGAAAAACGTGTATATGATTTACTTTCTCGCGTCGGTTTACCACGTTCTGCAGCACAAGTTGAGCCAACTCGTTTATCTGGCGGGCAAAAACAACGTGTGGCGATTGCACGTGCTTTAGCGCTGAATCCAAAACTGATTGTTGCGGATGAACCGACTTCGCATTAGACGTATCCGTTCGTGCTCAGGTGTTAAACTTATTGGCAGACTTTGAAAAAGAACTCAATCTTGCCATGGTGTTTATCTCTCACGATATCCAAACCGTACGTCAAGTATCTGATCGCATTGTCGTGATGTATGGCGGTCAAATTTTGGAAACCGGTAGCACTGAAGATATTTTCAACCATCCAACAGTGGATTACACAGAAAATTACTTGGTGTTGCACCATCGTTGTTATAAAACGAGTAAATAAAACATCTTATTTATGACCGCACTTTTAAAAGTGCGGTTATTTTTGATTTTATTTTTTTAACTGTTGATAAATGATTTGAAACATATTCCGAAAAGCCTTTTAGCGTTTAGGTTTTTTTCTCAAATAGCGTAGAATAGGCATATAAAAATAAGGAGATTTAATATGCAACAAAAAAATTCAACAAGCATTAGCCGATTCGCCACTTTCAAATGCAATTCTTTCTGCGTTAGAAGAACAAGAATGGAAAAGGTTTTTACCGGCTGAGAAAAGTGCGGTCAATTTGTGATGAATTTAAGCTTACGCCTGTTCAATTAGGTTTGGCGCTTTTTGCCTGTAGCAGCTTGTTATAGCCATACACCCATTTCAGAATTTCATGTTGGAGCGATTGCGATTGGTGAAAGTGGTGATTTTTACTTTGGTGCGAATCAAGAATCAGGAGTAGTATGGCTCAAACCATCCATGCTGAACAAAGTGCGATTAGCCATGCATGGTTACGCAATGAACCTCGCATCACGGATATCGTGGTGAATTACACGCCTTGCGGTCACTGCCGTCAATTTATGAATGAGCTTTATCAAGCGCAAAGATTTGAAAAATCCATTTGCCACATAGCCAAAATAATCCACTTCCTCAATATTTACCCGATAGCTTTGGCCCGAAAAGATTTAGGGTGTTGATTTGCTTCTATTAAACAAAGAAGAACAAGGTTTTCACTTTGACGACAGAAGATGAAGTGGCAAATAAAGCCATTTTTAGGGGCAAACCGAGCTCATTCACCTTTATTCTAAAAGCCCTCATGGTGTAGGCATTTTATTTAAAATGGGGAAATGATTTGTGGTCGATATGCAGAAAATGCGGCATTCAACCCAAAGCTTACCCGCTATGCAAACAGCGATTAATTTTTGCTTACTTAAATCAATTGGATGTATCGAAAAATTGAGCGAGTGGTATTTGCAGAGAAACCTTTGCGTTTAAGTCACCGCAAGATGGCAGAGCAGTTATTGAAGAGCCTCTGCAAGGTGAAAATGGAATATATTAGCCTGTAAAGTGCGGTCAAAAATGAATTAGTTTTTGAACTAAAAGAAAGGCGAACAGAGATAATCTCTCATGTTCGCCCTTTCTTTTTACTGATTTTATGCTAATTCAGCACGTAATTTTTTCGTGACATCAACCATCACTTTTAACGCGGCAATTGTTTCTGGCCAACCGCGTGTTTTCAAACCACAGTCTGGGTTTACCCATAAACGTTCTTTCGGCACCACTTGTAATGCTTTGCGAAGAAGATGTTCAATTTCTTCAGCCGCAGGTACACGTGGACTATGAATGTCATATACACCAGGACCAATATCATTCGGGTATTTGAAATCACCAAATGCGGTGAGTAATTCCATGTCAGAACGCGAGGTTTCGATAGTAATGACATCGGCATCTAAGGCTGCAATAGCCGGTAGAATGTCGTTAAATTCGGAATAACACATGTGCGTATGAATTTGGGTATCATCTTGGCAACCCATTGAGCTTAAACGGAAGGCTTCGCCCGCCCATTTCAAATAAGCATCCCAATCTGCACGTTTTAACGGTAAACCTTCACGAATAGCTGGCTCATCAATTTGAATCACTTTGATACCTGCTTTTTCTAAATCTAATACTTCATCAGAAAGCGCTACCGCAATTTGTTTGCAGACTGTTTCACGAGAAATATCGTTACGCACGAAAGACCATTGTAAGATCGTGACTGGACCTGTCAGCATGCCTTTCATCACTTTATTGGTAAGGCTTTGGGCATATTGTGACCAACGTACCGTCATTGGTTCTGGACGAGTAACATCACCGTAAATCACAGGCGGTTTTACGCAACGAGAACCATAACTTTGTACCCAACCAAATTTGGTGAAAAGCAAAACCATCGAGTAGTTCGCCGAAATATTCCACCATGTCGTTACGTTCTGCTTCGCCATGTACCAATACATCTAAATCTAATTTTTCTTGTTCACGTACAACGAATTCAATTTCTTTTTTCATTGCAGCTTCGTAATCCGCTAAGCTAAGTTCGCCTTTTTTGAAGGCTGCACGAGCGTGACGAATGGCAGTTGTTTGTGGAAAAGAACCAATATTCGTCGTTGGCAGAAGTGGTAAATTTAACCACGCATTTTTGTAATTTAATGCGTTCCGCAAATGGCGATTTACGTTGGTCAGCATTTTTCGGTAAGTTTGCTAATCGTTCTGCGACACAAGTGCGGTGAATTTCACGCGAGTTTTTACGTGCATCCGCAGCTGCTTGAGAAGCATCTAATTCAGCTTGAACCGCTTCACGGCCTTGCTCTAGTGCAGTCTTAATAATGCGTAATTTCTTTGAATTTTTGTAACGTGAAAGCCAACCATTGATAAAGCTCAGGCTTATTTGGCTTGTAGTTGCGTTTCAACTCTAAATCATAAGGTGTATGGAGGAGAGAGCAGCTTGGCGCAATCCATAAACGATCACCTAATTTTCGCTTTTTAATGGTTCAACCACATCTAACACTTGATTTAAAGTTTGCACGCCAAATATTACGGCCATCAATGATACCCACAGATAAAGATTTTTGTCGTAATCTGCAAAGGCTGCAAGTTGTTCTGGTGCACGTACTAAATCAATATGCAAAACCTGCTACAGGTAAGGCTTTTTAACAAATCAGCATGTTCTGCCACAGAACCAAAAATAAGTCGCAAGCAATAATTTCGCTTTCACTTGTTCAGCAAAAGTGGCGTAAACCGCTTTATAAGCGGCAATCCATTCTGCCGGTAAATCTAAGGTGAGAGCGGGTTCATCAATTTGAATATATTCTACACCTTCTGCAGCTAACGCATTTAAAGATTTCAACATAAACCGGCACGAGTTTTGCTAATAAATCAAAGCGATTAAATGCAGCGCCTTTTTCTTTCCCTAACCAAAGGAAAGTGAGTGGACCAACGATTGTTGGTTTAACTTGATACCCAAGTGCTTTAGCTTCACGGATTTGTGTCACATAATGTTCGGGATTGGCTTTAAATTGTGTTTCTTTATGGAATTCTGGTACAAGATAGTGATAGTTGGTATCGAACCATTTTGTCATTTCAATCGCAAATTGGGTTTTATTCCCACGCGCCAACTGGAAATATTGATCGAGCGTTAAGTTTTGGCTATCGAAAACCAAAGCGAGCAGGAATCGCACCTGTTGCCACTTGTAAATCTAAAAATATGATCGTAAAGTGTGAAAATCAGCCACCGCGACAAAATCAGCATTTGCCTTGGCTTGGTGTTGCCAGTTTAGTTCACGTAATCTTTTTGCAATATCTAATAAATCCGCTTCTGCAATTTCGCCACGCCAATAACGCTCTTGAGCAAATTTAAGTTCACGTTTTGCGCCTACACGCGGAAATCCTGCTAAATGAAATGTTGTCATAATTAATCCTTCTATTGTTTTTGTTTTGGTTTAGACGTCTAAACGTCTGTTCGATATATAGAATGCAATAGAAAAGAAGATTACACAACTTCATAATTTTCAAGTTTTTAAATGAATTAAATTAATAAATAAAAAAAGACCGTACTTTAAATATTTCTAAAAAGTGCGGTCTTTTTATATGAGACTTTTATGCGTGTTATAAGGCGGTGACGAAAGTAATTAAGCCAAGGATCACACCTGGAGCATTTGGCTAATGAAATAGGCAGATCGCGTTTTTCTTTCAACAAGCCATAAGCTACCCATAAACCACAGTTGATTGTCGTAGCAAAAAGGTTGTAACCAACCACCTTTTTGACCTGATAAATTTAGACCAATTTGTTGCAAGTAAGAAACATACATACAAACTGAAGTAAATGTTGCGACATAGCCTAAAAATAGTAATAAAACGTTGATTTGTCATTTGCTCTCCTAAGTTTAACAGAATAATCCGAAACTAGATTATTAACTAAAAATTGATAATATGTGAAAAATTATACAATATAATTAATTAAAAGTCAATAAATAACAAAGATGTAGCAAAGATTGTTTCATTTTTGGTTAAGGATAAAATGCATTTTTATTAGAAGGGGAATAAAGAGATTAGAGAGAAAAAGACAAAAATAACCGCACTTTAAAAGCGCGGTTATATAGGATTCTGAACAGTTCAGTTGAGATTATTCAACACCAACCATTACAGAAGTTGCTTTGATAATCGCATATGCTTCTTTACCAACAGCTAAACCCTAATTCTTTTACTGCATCGATAGAGATGGTAGAAGAAATTACGTTACCGTTACCGATATCAATGTGTACGATTGCGTTCACAGAACCAGTTTCGATTGATTTTACAGTACCTTTAAGTTGGTTTCTTGCACTAATTTTCATTTAAGCATTTCCTTATGTTTAAGTTAAAAAGAGTAGAGCATTATATAGATAAATATATAAATTGAAAATACTACTTAATAGGTGATAAGCCTTTTCAGATTTGCTCAGCATTTTCTTTTGCTTAACGCGTAATCGTAATTAATCCATTTAGACTAGAATTTAAGTAAAAATAACCGCACTTTATCGCGCGGTTACGTTATTCTATAAGCATTTAGCTGGTTTTTGGCAGACCCAGCCAATTTAGTTGCTTGCTTTAGCTGGTCCGTCAGGGAAGAGTCGTTGCAAATAGCGGCTATTACCTTTATCGGCACCTAATTTTTTTCTGACATTGCTTTTACCAGCATTCGAATCGCAGGGGAGGTGTTATATTCTTGATAGAAATCACGCACAAAATAAATCACTTCCCAGTGAGCGTCGGTCAGTTCTACACCTTCTAGCTGAGCGATGTGTTTTGCTACCTCTTCATTCCAATCAGCAATATTAAGTAAATAGCCAGAGGCGTCGGTTTCGATTTGTTTTTCCTTGTACGATAATCATATTAATTCACTTCTTTAAAGCTGATCATTTCATTATCGGAGTAGTCAGAGGCATCTTCATCATCAAATTTCATTGGTTCGATGCGTTCTTCATCAAATGCGGTATCTCCTTCAATGCCATCAAGTGATTGACCATGTTTAATGCCTTTGAAATCGAAGAGTTTTGGGTCACATAAGTGTGACAACGTAATGTTTTGCATCGCACTAAACATGGTTTCTAAGCGACCTGGATATTGACGGTCCCAAGTATTCAGCATTTCTTTCACTACTTGACGTTGTAAATTAGGTTGTGAACCACATAAATTACAAGGGATAATTGGGAATTCTTTGGCTACGGCATATTTTTCAATATCTTTTTCTTTACAATAAGCCAATGGACGAATCACGATTTGCTTACCGTCATCTGAAATTAATTTCGGTGGCATAGATTTTAGTTTCCCACCGTAGAACATATTCAGAAACAGGGTAGCCAACATATCATCACGATGGTGTCCAAGTGCAATTTTTGTTGCACCAAGTTCAGTTGCTGTACGGTATAAAAATACCACGGCGTAGGCGAGAGCAGAGAGACATGTTGTTTTGCTTCTGGGATTTTTCTCTTTTACGATGCCATAAGTATTTTTTCTTCAACGATTTTTATAATCCACACCAATACTTTGCAGATATTCAGGTAAAAACATGCTCAGGGAAAAACCTGGCTGTTTTGGTCTAAATTGACGGCAACGATATCAAATTTAATCGGTGCACTTTTGTTGTAAATTCAACAAAAATATCGAGAAGTGTATAGCTGTTCTTTACCACCAGAAAAGACAAACCATCACTTTATCACCATCTTCAATCATGCCAAAATCAGCAATTGCATTGCCAACATTACGGCGAAGACGTTTTTGCAATTTATTGAAATTATAAGTTTGTTTTTATCTTGGTTTTTGTTCTGTCATATTGATTTACTTTAGCTAATAAAAAGCCCTGAATCAACTTCAGAGCTTATAAATTCTGTGGTGCCTAGGGTCGGACTCGAACCGACACGGTTATTCACCGGCGGATTTTTGAATCCCGCTGCGTCTACTAATTTCGCCGCAGGCATTTGGGTTGTTCTGAATTATACGTTTATCTTACTTCGTTGCAAGTAAAATTTCATTAAAAACGTGGTTGTTTGAATTTCATCAACTTGTATTCAAAAGATGAAAAGGAAGTTTAAAATAATTTGATACGTTGTCACAAATTATGATGAAAAATAAAAGCTTAGTATTTCTACTAAGCTTTATGATTATCTAATTAAGCGGTTTTGACCAGCAAGGTTACCTAAATCTTTATCAATTAAGAATAAACCTTTGCCATCTTCGCCAAGAAGATTTAATTTGTCTAAACATCCGCTGAATAATTTCTCTTCTTCGTGTTGTTCTGCAACATACCATTGTAGAAATTGAACGCAGTAGTCTTTTTCTAAAAAGTTTTACCCACTAATTCATTGATTTTACTTGCGATCAATTTTTCGTGTTCATAAGTTAATTCAATGATTTTCTTTTAATGATTTGTATTCATGCGCAGGCGCTTCAGTACTAGTGATTACTGCTAATGCACCCAGTTTCATTTAAATAAGTGAATAATTTACGCATGTGTTGCATTTCTTCTGCAGCGTGAGCTGATAGAATTAGCCGCACCTTCACAAACCGTTTTGTTTCGCACCATGCGCTCATTTGGTAAGTAAAGGTTTGAAGAGTAGAACTCCAAGGTTCATTTGATCATTTTAATAATTTGATTACGTTTGATGATAACATTTTGTATTCTCCTTTTAAAATTATAATGTTGCTAAATCATTTGATCGATAAAGTAAAAGCGAACGACCGTCTTCACCCGCGAAAGTTAAATTTATCAATAATGCTATTAACAATTTTTCTTCTTCGTGTTGTTCTGCAACGTACCATTGTAAGAAAGTTAAAAGTAGAATAGTCTTTGTTTGCAAAAATCACTTCAACTAATTCATTAATTTTAGAAGTAACGAGGTTTTTCATGTTCAAGTGTGGTTTCAAATACTTCTTTTTAAGTGATTTTGTAGTCATTCTTAGGTGCGTAATTTTACCTAAAGTGGCATACCACTTGTTTCACTCACATGTTGAATAATTTTTGCATGTGTTCTAATTCTTCATCAGCATGACGAAGTAAAATGCTGCAGCACCTTCGTAACCGTGTTTGCTACACCAGAACTCATTTGTAAATAAACATTGAAGAGTAGAACTCTAAATTGATTTGTTCATTTAACTTATCTGCGATTGCTTTTATTAAGCATAAACCAACTCCTTTCCTTATTAAGTAGAGGATTAAAAATGAAAAACAAGACTGCTTAACTTGTCATCTGGGGTGGCATTCTAATCACAAATGAGAATGGTCAAGTGTAAATATTTTTATAAGCCACTAATAATAAAGGAAATCAATGTTAATTATTCTCATTTATGTAACATATGTAAAATAAATTCTCATTATCAGATCTGAATGATGAAAATCTGCAGAATTGATGTACGCAATTGTATTCCAAATTCACATAGCGTTGTTATCTCAAAATTTCATTCCAATCTAATTATTCCAACACAAAAGACTATCATTTATTTCTTTTATATCCATAATCCCAAAATCACCTTATTTTGGATTACGTATGAAATAGGATAGTCACCTATATTGATTTATGACATATTTATATATTTAATTGATATAATATAGATTATACGAAATCAATTACAAGGTTAGTGAAAGCTATCGTATTAATAAAATCACAAAGTTATGCACAGGTTGTAAATACCACTTAAGCGATGCAAACCTAGCTCTAGTACCTTGCAATAAGATTAAATAATGATTTATACACTCTAAAGTTGTTATGTAAGGAAAACATAAAAGTTTATATGTATCAAATAATGACAACGCTACGTGAATTTTTGCATTTATTTATGAGTGAATATCATCAGATTTAAAAAGAAAAACGTAAATCTCGGGATTAAGATTTACGTCTTTTGATGATTAGCATTTGTGTGACTATGTCACGATATGTATATGGATTAAGATAACAGTTTTTGACATCATTCATAAACCTGTTGTAGTAAATTCAGTTTTGTTGGATTATCGAATATCTCTGCTAACCGTTGTAAACTTTCTTCAAATTTAACCGCAGCTTTTGTTTCTGTATTGCTGGCGATATTTTTGCCATTTGATTTGCTCTGCACGATTTAGCGTTTTATAGAAATGTCTTGCACGATAATGAACACAATTCAGGAATTCGGTTTATCTTCAAACGCTAAACCATGCTCAGCTAATTTTTCAGGTGGTAAATCGTAAAAATAGCTATGTTGTTTTTATCGGCGTTGCTAAAGAAACCGTTATAAAGCTCTGTTTCTACGGTATCACTCGGCTCAAATTCGCGCTCTTCTGAGGAAGATTTCAATAACCTTTCTCGCGAATATCTAAGGATTTGCACCAATTTTGCTAAATTATCTAAGCATTGTTGTCTGTCTATCCCCTAAACGAGCGGCATTTTCTGGCAGTAACGTTTTTGCAGGAGCCAAAATTGGACATTTGATAATATGAACCAATTTTCAATGGAACTGATGGAACTCCCCTTTCTTCAGCTCACTTTTCTTGGTATATAAATCTTGTCGCAAATCAACCGCACTTTTACTGAGTAAATTATCAATATCACCTGATAAATCAGCAGACGATTACGGCATTTTGATTGGTTGGATGCCATGCTAATGGTGCAACCAAGCACAGTGCCGCGATAATTCTCTCAATGCCCGAAACGTGCACTAATGGTGTCATTTCCGCGGTGTCGATTAGTTTTCTCAATCTCCTTTTTACCTCTATGCTCAAAGAAGACCTGAAAATAATTTAGGCTGCTTTTTCTTTGATTAATTTAGCCATAGCGATGTTTGCATATACATCAGCTCATCGCATCATCAGAATACGTAACTTCCAT
>BNJU01005292.1_pt1 | contig 17313 bp, 25 predicted proteins | sample 8539281 | NCBI WGS metagenome assembly BNJU01 (sample SAMD00202456, study PRJDB9452) | human saliva metagenome | isolation source: human saliva | place: Japan
CAACAAGCCGCCACGCCGCCGCGCGCGCGCGCGCGCGGCCGCCGCCGCCTCAAATGTGCCTGGACCAATAATGTCTAGAATCTACCAAAGAAAAAAACAAATGGGGCTCACTCAGCTGTCGTAACCGCTGTTACTTCAAACCGCTGATTCCGTTCGTGCTGGTGGTCGCGTAGTAGCTGTGGTCTCCTTCTGAAATCGATGGAACTCAGCATCGTAAAAACAGTTCTAGATGGAATTTCAGCGATTGGTTCTCTTGTTGAACTCGTAAAGACTTCAAGAAGCCTTCCAATTTTGGAGCAGAAGGTCTGGTAGTGCCTGTAGTTCAAAAACGTCCAGTAGAAGATGCTGTAGCTATTTTCGATGAATGGAAAAAGGTCAAATCCAAGGACGTATGGTACTGGATTTCACACACTAAGTTAATGATAGATCTGGGAAAACGAAAGATTGCTCACTTGCAGTCTTTTCGTTTTTGTTTTCAATTTATTTTCAAAAATAGCTCGTTTTCATTATTTTTATATTAAAATTTTAGTTCTTTTATGAATACATACTTTAAAAACTTTGTATACTAACATTTGTAAAACGAGTTTTCATTAAGAATAGTCACATATTTATAAGAAAATGGTTGATTTTTATATGAAAAACGGTTTATACTTAAAAGTTAGGCTTAAAGTTTTCTTTTAAACACACAGTCAAACATTTTATAAGGAGGAATGACAATAATGAGTATCGGAATCATTATTGCGAGCCACGGCGAATTTGCTGCGTGGTATTCATCAGCTCGCGATCTCATGATCTTGGTGAACAAGAAAAGGTTCAAGTTGTAACCTTTATGCCAAAATGAAGGTCCAGATGACCTTTACGTCAACAACGCTGTGGCTGCATTTGACGCAGAAGATGAGGTTCTAGTATTGGCTGACCTTGGAGTGATCCATTCAACCAAGCTAGTCGCGTGATGGGAGAAAAATCCAGAACGTAAGTCTGCCATCACAGGACTGAACTTGCCGATGTTGATTCAAGCTCACACTGAGCGCCTTATGGACGCGAATGCAGGTGTGGATAAAGTCGCTGCGAATATCATAAGGAAGCCAGATGGCATCGCTTCCTGAAGAGCTTAACCCAGTTGAGGAAGGTAACCGTTGCAGCTGCTCCAGTTGCTCAAGCGCTATTCCAAAGGAACAGTTATCGGTGACGGTAACCGAAAATAAACCTGCTCGTTCAGACACTCGTCCTTCTACGGTCAGGTTGCCACCGCTTGGACCCAGATTCAAAAGCGCATCGTATCATCGTTGTTTCAGACAACGTTGCAAAACGACGAACTTCGTAAAGAATTCGATCAAACAAGCAGCTCCTAACGGAGTAAAAGCCAACGCAAAATCAATCAAAAATTGATTGAGGTTGCAAAAGCATCCCGTTTTGGTAACACACATGTCTTATCTTGTTTGAACACCTCAAGATGCCCTTCGTGCCATCGGCTGTGGCGTACCAATCAAGACTCTTAACGTTGGTTCTATGTCTCACCAACAGGTAAAACAATGATTAACAACGTTTTGTCTATGGATAAAGATGATGCTGCAACATTTGAAAAATGCGCGACCGGTGTTGAATTTGACGTACGTAAAGTACCAAACGACACGAGCAAAGACTTGTTTGACTTGGATTAACAAAGCGAACGTTCAATAATTAGAATCTTCTCTTCTCGAACTTTGAAGAAAGATTTTTAAACTTTATTATAATTAAATAGAAAAAGGAATAAAATCATGTCAGATATTTCAACTCATTTCTGCTATCTTTGGTTGTAGTTGTTGCTTTTCCTGCAGGTCTCGAAGGTATCCTCGACCAATTCCAATCCATCAACCAATCGTCGCATGAAAATTTCTTTATCGGACTTGCAACTGGTAACCCTAGAAGCAGGTGTTATGCTTGCGGATCTCTTCAAATGATTGCTCTTGGTTAGCAGACATCGGAGCTGCCGTAGCTCCTGACGCTGTTTTGCATCTGTTGCCGCAGCAATCATCTTGATTAAAGGCGGTAACTTTACTACTGAAGGTCATCGCCGCAACCGCAACAGCTATCCCTCTTGCCGTAGCTGACCCTTTCTTGACAATGATTGTTCGTACACTCAGTTGCCTTGGTTCATCTCTGCTCGATGCAGCTGCAAAAGAAGGAAACATTGCAGTTGCTGAACGCGCTCACTACTTTGCGCTTGTTCTTCAAGGTCTTCGTATCAGCATCCCTGCGGCCTTCCCTCATCGCTATCCCAGCTCTGCCGTTAAAGACGCTCTTGGCCCAATGCCAGAATGGTTGAATGGTGGTATGGCTGTCGGTGCTGCATGGTCGCGTCGTTGGTTACGCTATGGTTATCAACATGATGGCGACTCCGTAAGTATGGCGTCCTTCGCTATCTGGTTTCGCTCTTTGCAGCACATCTCACTGACTTTGATTGCTCTTGTGTACATCGGTGCTGCTCTTGCTTTCATCTACCTTAACCCATGCAAAACAGGTGGAAACGGTGGCGGAGCAGCGACTTCAACGACCCAATCGGTGATATCCTAGAAGACTACTAGAAAGGGGAACAACATGGCTGAAAAATTCAATTATCAAAACCGATCGTCAAAAAGTCTGGTGGCGTTCACAATTCCCTTCAAGGTTCTTGAACTACGAACGTATGCAAAAACTTGGGTTGGGCTCACTCATCGATCCCAGCTATCAAAAACATTGCACACTAAAAAGAAGACCCAGCGGCTGCTCTTGAGCGTCACCTTGAGTTCTTTCAACACTCACCCATACGTCGCTGCTCCAATCATGGGGGTTACTCTTGCACTTGAAGAAGAACGCGCCAACGGTGTTGAAATCGACTGACGCGGCTATCCAAGGGTTAAGATCGGTATGATGGGAACCTCTTGCTGGTATCGGTGACCCAGTATTCTGGTTTACAGTTCGTCCTATTCTTGAGCCCTTGGTGCATCACTTGCTGCATCTGGTAACCTTGTTGGTCCCCTTCTCTCTTTCTTTGGATGGAATGCCATCCGTATGGCCTTCCCGATGGTATACACAAGAGTTCGGTTACAAAGCGATCTGAAATCACTAAAGACATGTCTGGTGGTATCTTGAAAGACATCACCAAAGGAGCGTCTCATCCTGGTATGTTCATCCTTGCCGTTCTTGTACAACGTTGGGTGTCTATCAACTTTACTGTTAACCTTCCAGGTAAACAATTGGCTGAAGGTGCTTACATCAACTTCCCAGAAGGTGCAGTAACAGGTTCAGAATTGAAAGGTATCCTTGGTCAAGCTTCTTAGTGGTTTGAGCTTGGATAGCGTTCAACCACAAACTCTCCAAGGTCAGTTGAACTCATTAATTCCAGGATTGATGGGACTTCTCCTTACTTTCTCTGCATGTGGTTGCTTAAGAAAAGTATCACCAATCACAATCATCCTTGCCCTTTTGCAGTAGGTATCGCAGCTCGTTACTCGGTATCATGTAATTTGGATTAATTTTTCATTCAAAAAGAGGAGTAACTGTTCTGTTTTTTTAGTGGACTGGCTTCCAGCAGCCAATAATAGAAGTAGTATTTCTGCATAGAGAACAATTATAGTTCTCTTTTTGATGATAAACTATCAGGACTAGTAGTCCAAAAGCATGTTTAGTTATGGAATGTGGCATGGACCAGCTATTATTTTTAGGATTCACTATATAAGTCTGATTTAGGATGATATTTATCTGTTCTTAAAAGAAAGATGAATACTAGCGTATCCATCTTTTTTTCTTTTTTATGGTAAAATAGAGAAATAATGTGGTGAAAAACTTTGAGGAGTGACCCTATGTCTCAATAAAGCTAGTCAGGCAAAACAGCCATTTGCGGAATTATCAATGTAACCCCAGATTCCTTTTTCGGATGGTGGTCAGTTTTTTGCTGTTGAGCAGGCGCTCCAGCAAGCCCGTAAATTGATAGCTGAAGGAGCTAGTATGCTAGATATCGGAGGAGAATCGACTCGTCCGGGCAGCAGCTATGTAGAGATAGAAGAGAAATCCAGCGTGTCCTTCCAGTTATCAAAGCTATTCGCAAGGAAAGTGATGTCCTCATTTCCATCGATACTTGGAAGAGTCAGGTAGCAGAGGCTGCTTTGGCTGCTGGTGCCAATCTGGTAAAATGACATCACTGGCCCTCATGGGTGATGAGAAAAATGGCTCATGTGGTTGCCAAAGCGGGAGCACAAGTGGTCATCATGTTTAATCCAGTTATGGCTCGACCCTCAACACCCTAGCTCGCAGATATTTCCTCGTTTTTGGACTTTGGACAAGCATTTACAGAGAAAGAGTTAGCTGACCTTGAACAACTACCAGTAGAAGATTTGATGACGGCTTTCTTTGAACGAGCTCAGCGAGAGCGAATCAAGCTGGGATAGCAAGAGATAAGATCATGTTGGATCCGGGAATTGGATTTGGTCTGACCAAGAAGGAAAATCTGGTCCTTTTACGTGACCTGGATAAACTACACCAGCAAGGCTATCCAATCTTTCTTGGAGTTTCGCGCAAGCGATTTGTTATCAATATCCTTGAGGAGAATGGCTTCGAAGTCAATCCTGAGACAGAAGTCGGTTTCCGCAATCGGGACACGGCTTCGGCTCATGTAACGAGTATCGCTGCGAGACAGGGTGTAGAAGTGGTGCGCGTGCACGATGTAGCTAGTCACAAGATGGCAATTGAAATTGCCTCCGCCATTCGTTTGGCTGATGAAGCGGAAAATCTAGATTTAAAACAATACAAGTAAGATGAACGAAATTCAAAACAATCAGTGGATTGCCCACTATCGGACAGACCAACCGCATTTTGGTTTGGAGAGAATGGTGGAACTCTTGACGCTAAGAGGCAATCCCCATCTCAAACTCAAGGTCATCCATATTGGAGGGACCAATGGCAAGGGCTCTACCATTACTTTTCTAAAAAACATGCTGGAAAAGATGGGGTTGAAAGTTGGAGTCTTTAGCTCGCCTTATCTCATTCATTACACAGACCAGATTAGCATCAATGGGAAATCCATCCCCGAGGCGAGGCTAGAAGCCATGATGGCAGATTATGAGTCGTTACTTGAGGGGGAGAAGGGCCTTGCTTTACAAGGAACGACCGAGTTTGAGATTATCACAGCCCTAGCCTATGATTATTTTGCCGCTGAAAAAGTTGATGTGGCCATCATGGAAGTCGGCATGGGTGGACTTCTGGATAGTACCAATGTCTGTCAGCCGATTCTGACAGGAATTACGACTATTGGATTGGACCATGTAGCCCTACTTGGTGATACTTTGGAAGCCATAGCAGAGCAGAAGGCTGGTATTATCAAACAAGGTATTCCCTTGGTGACAGGTCACATTGTTCCAGAAGCCTTGGCTGTTATTGACCGCATTGCGGAAGGGAAAGATGCGCCGAGAATTGTGTATGGGACAGATTATCAGGTTCGTTATCAAGAAAGTGTGGTAACGGGTGAGGCCTTTGACTATACAAGTGCTGTCAGACAAGCTTGCTTCCAGACAGGTTTGCTTGGTTTGCACCAAATAGAGAATGCTGGGATGGCCATAGCTTTACTTGATACTTTTTGTCAAGAAGATGGTCGAGCCTTACCAGCTAATACCTTGGTTGCTCAAGCTTTGGAAGAAACAAGATGGCCAGGGCGTTTGGAGGTCTTGTCTAGTGACCCCTTGCTGATTTTGGATGGGGCCCACAATCCCCACGCTATCAAGGCTTTATTGGGCACCCTGCAAGAACGCTTTTATGAATTATCACAAGGAAATCCTCTTTACTTGTATCAAAACCAAGGCCTTGGAGGATATGCTGGACTTGCTAGTGACAATGCCAGATACCGAGCTTACTCTGACACATTTTGATGATAGTCGGGCGACTGATGAGAGCGTATTGAAAGAGACAGCTAAGTCTAGAAATCTCAATTACCAAAACTGGCAGGAATTTTTAGATCAGAAAATGACAGAAGATGAAGAGAAAAAAACAGTTAGGATTGTCACGGGTTCCTTGTATTTCTTGAGCCAAGTGAGAGCCTATCTGATGGAGAGGAAGAACGAGAATGGATAAACAAAAGATTGAAACGGCTGTAAAAATGATTATCGAGGCCGTTGGTGAGGATGCTAACCGCGAGGGATTACAGGAAACACCTGCTCGTGTAGCTCGTATGTACCAAGAGATTTTTTCAGGTCTTGGCCAAACTGCTGAGGAACATTTGTCAAAATCCTTTGAGATTATTGACGACAATATGGTAGTGGAGAAGGATATCTTTTTCCACACCATGTGTGAACACCACTTCTTGCCCTTCTATGGGAGAGCGCACATTGCCTACATTCCAGATGGTCGTGTGGCAGGCTTGTCCAAGCTAGCGCGTACAGTTGAAGTCTATTCTAAAAAACCACAGATTCAAGAACGTTTGAATATTGAAGTGGCTGATGCCTTGATGGAGTATCTAGGGGCTAAGGGGGCCTTTGTTGTCATTGAAGCAGAGCATATGTGTATGAGCATGCGTGGTGTTAGAAAACCAGGCACAGCAACTTTGACGACAGTAGCTCGTGGCCTATTTGAGACAGATAAGGATCTCCGAGACCAGGCTTATCGTCTAATGGGACTGTAAAAAAGAATCCGCTTGAAGCGGATTTTTCTAGAAAGGACTAGTTATGGATCAACTGCAGATTAAAGATTTGGAAATATTTGCATACCACGGACTCTTTCCAAGTGAGAAAGAATTGGGGCAGAAGTTTGTTATTTCCGCAAACTTATCCTATGATATGACAAAGGCAGCGACTGAGTTAGATTTGGCTTCTTCTGTCCATTATGGAGAACTTTGCCAACAGTGGACGACTTGGTTTCAGGAAAGCACTGAGGATTTGATTGAAACAGTAGCCTACAAACTAGTTGAACGCACCTTTGAGGTCTATCCTCTTGTCCAAGAAATTGAGTTGGAACTCAAAAAACCTTGGGCTCCAGTGCATTTGCCGCTGGATACCTGCTCAGTGACCATTCATCGCTGTAAGCAACGTGCCTTTATCGCTCTAGGAAGCAATATGGGCGATAAGCAGGTGAACTTGGAACAAGCTATCGATAAACTGCGAGCTCGCGGCATCCATATTCTCAAAGAGTCCAGTGTCTTGACGACGGAGCCTTGGGGTGGTGTGGAGCAGGATAGTTTTGCTAATCAGGTGATTGAAGTGGAAACATGGCTACCAGCACCAGTCTTGTTAGAGACCTTGTTAAGTATTGAGTCAGAAATGGGACGGGTTCGAGAGGTGCATTGGGGGCCTCGTTTGATTGATTTGGACTTGCTCTTTGTGGAGGACCAGGTCATTTATACAGACGACCCTCATCTTTGCCTCATCCTTATATAGCAGAACGCCTCTTTGTCCTTGAACCATTAGTGGAAATAGCTCCCCATTTTATCCATCCGATCTTAAAGCAACCAATTCGTTACTTGCTTAATCAGTTGGAGCAAGGCGATGCCTAAACTTTCTGAGACCTATAGCAAGTGGAAGAGCATCGGGGAGGGACTGCTTGCTATTATTTTAGGGATTCTTTTTGATTCATTTTTGGACAAGTTGTTCCACGGATGGGGTACCAGTTGCTGATGGGCTACTTTTTCCTTGTCAGCGGTTTGGCACTTGTTGACTCGCTGGTTTCAGGATAAAAAAACGTAGGGAAAAACATCCTTGTAATCTTGGCTAAGCTGATGGTTGCGGCTCGTATTTGACTCTATCATTTTGCAAGACCTTGCCCTCTATCTCCTGGTCTTTATCATTGCGAGTTACCAGCTGTTTACGGGCGCCATTAGTCTTGTGACCTGGTCCCTCTATCGAAAAAATGCCATTCATCCTCGGCTTCATCATCTCTTTGATGCTGTATGGATGATAGGATTTGGTCTTTATAGCATCTCTCCTTTTCACGATGCGGCGAATTTTGAATTGCTCTTGCTTGGATTTTACTTGCTCATGCTAGGAGCCAGCAGTCTTCGGGACGGTTTCTTTTTTGAGAGGATAGAAAGCAATCCTAAGCTGAAACGGCGAATGCGAATGACCTTACCGATCTTTGTGACGGCTCTGATCCCTATCAGTACCTTACGCAAATTGAATGAGTGGCTGTCAAATCATGAAAGCCAAGAAGGAGAAGTTCATTCAGAAAGAAAAAACGACCAGACGGTTGATCTGGAAGTTTTTGTCCATACTTCAGAAACCTCTTTTTTCCTTGCCATGGGACATGTGGATATTTGTTATCAGGAGAGGGTTATTTCCTATGGTTCGTACGATCCCCACTCAGAGCGTTTATTCGGCATGGTTGGAGACGGTGTTTTATTTAAAGCCGATCGGGAAAAATACATTGAACTTTGTAAGAGGGAAAGTCAGAAGACCTTGTTTGCTTATGGTCTGAGTTTGACAGAACAACAGAAAGATGCTATCCAAGCTCGTTTGGCAGAGATAGAAGATTTGTTAATTCCTTGGGAGCCAAGCTCGCAGTTGATGAAAAGAAGAGAGGGCGAGGTCAAGCATACCTACTCCTACCAGCTGAAACAGGAGGCAGATGCGACCCTCTATAAATTTAGCTCATCTGAGTTTAAGACCTACTTTGTTCTCAGTACCAATTGTGTCTTGCTGGCAGACTCAATCGTGGGAAAAGCTGGGACTGATATATTGAGTCCCCAAGGTTTCATCGTACCAGGGACTTACCAGGATTATCTTGACTTAGAGTATACAAAACCCAATGGTCTGGTTGTTAGTCGCTCCATTTATTAGAAAAAGAAAACTCTAGTTCCTCAGCTATTTGCGCCGAGAAGCTAGAGTTTTTAAAATAGGTCATTTTCTTCAGGAAGGAGGATGGTTTCTTTCCCGTCCATGTCTAAAACAAGAACCCGAGGAGGGTAAAGAGGGTCGAAGGGATGATTAAAATCAAAGTCGATACTAGTCGGCAGATGCTGACTAGAGAAATGGAAGGTGATGGTTCCCTCATTATTGAGCAGTTGAAATTCGAGTTCTTCTTCTAATTCAAAGACGTTTTTCAAAAAATGATCGATAATAAAACCATAAAGAGTCAATGACATCATCAGGCAAGCTGGTCACAACGCCAAAACTGGCCGAACGTCTCTGGGTATTTGTAAAGCCATAGCCTCCCTCCTTTTTCTTATCATACAGCAAACTGATTTAAAAATCAAGAAAAGTTTCTTCCTTTTTTAAAATGTGAGTATCAAATGAAATTTTTCAAAGTTTCTAAAAATACTTGAAAAGTGTTTACAATAAGTGATAAAATGGAGTAAACAGGTGCGTGAAAGCGAAATTTTCAATACAGAAAGGAAACGGAATGAACACAGACGATACAGTAACGATTTATGACGTTGCTCGTGAAGCGGGTGTTTCCATGGCAACTGTTAGCCGTGTAGTGAACGGAAATAAGAATGTCAAAGAGAATACTCGTAAAAAAGTTCTAGAGGTGATTGATCGTCTTGACTACCGTCCAAATGCGGTAGCGCGTGGATTGGCCAGCAAGAAAACCACTACAGTTGGTGTTGTGATTCCAAATATCACCAATGGCTATTTTTCAACCCTAGCCAAGGGGATTGATGATATTGCAGAGATGTATAAGTACAATATCGTCCTTGCCAACAGTGATGAAGACGATGAAAAAGAAGTTTCAGTAGTTAATACTCTCTTTTCAAAACAGGTTGACGGAATTATTTTTATGGGCTATCACTTGACTGAAAAGATTCGTTCAGAATTTTCCCGTTCTCGGACACCAGTTGTCCTTGCAGGGACAGTGGATATCGAACACCAGTTGCCAAGTGTTAATATTGACTACAAACAAGCGACGATTGACGCAGTGAGCTACCTTCTCAAAGAAAATGAGAAAATTGCTTTTGTGAGTGGACCACTTGTTGATGATATCAATGGCAAGGTTCGTTTGATTGATTATAAGGAAGCGTTGAAGAGCAGGAATCTCTTATAGCGAGGGCTTGGTATTTGAGTCTAAATACAGCTATAATGATGGTTACACCTTGGCAGAACGTTGATTTCATCACAAGCCACAGCTGCAGTTGTGACTGGTGATGAATTGGCAGCAGGTGTGTTGAATGGTTTGGCTGACCATGGTGTATCTGTGCCAGAAGAGTTTGAAATCATTACGACGGATGACTCTCAAATTGCACGGTACACTCGTCCAAACTTGACAACTATTGCCCAACCTCTTTATGACCTAGGCGCTATCAGCATGCGTATGTTGACTAAGATTATGCATAAGGAAGAGTTGGAAGAACGTGAAGTTCTCTTGCCTCATGGTTTGACAGAACGTCGCTCTACACGAAAACGTAAATAGAAAAAATCAGGAAATCTTCACGATTTCTGATTTTTGTTCTAGAGAAGAGGATTAGCCTTCCATATAGTCTTTTAAGGCCTGTCCTTTTTAGTTCAGCATTAAGGGCGATTAATAATTTGAGTCGAGCTTTTTGAGCATTGAGTTCTTTGACAAAGAGAACGCCAGACTCTTGCAATTGAACCCTCCCCTTGGTAAGCGTAGACGGCTCGGCAATACCATTAAAGCATCGTGAAACCAGGGCGACGGGGATCCCTTTTTGGAGGAGATTTTCCAACTTTTGAGCTGTTTCTTTGGGAACATTTCCAGCTCCAAAAGCTTGAATGACTAAGCCATCCAGTTGTTCTAAGTCTAACATATCGATTAGCTCGTCTGTCATACCTGCATAGGCTGAGATGATGGGAACCAGACCTTGTATGTAATCAAGATCAAAGCGGACACGAGGCTCAGCTGTTTTGAAGTAGAGGATTTCTTGCTTCATGATGAGACCAAGTGGTCCGTGTGTTGGGGTTTGAAAGGTGCTGACGTTGGTTGTATGAGTTTTGGTAACATACTTGGCTGCATGGATCTCATCGTTCATGACGACCAAAACGCCCTTGTCGGCTGCTTTATCATCGCTGGCAACCCGTAAAGCACTCAGATAGTTATATACACCGTCACTACCAAGTTCGTTAGAACTACGCATAGCTCCTGTTAGAACGATAGGCATGTGCGGGATTTCCATAGTATCAAGGAAGTAGGCAGTTTCCTCTAGCGTATCTGTCCCATGTGTGATGACAACCCCATCGTAGTTGTCTGCTTCCTCTTTAATCTTATGGTAGAGGGCTAGCATGTGTTTGGGTTTGATATGGGGGCTCGGTAGGTTAAAAAAATCTAGGGCATGGACTTCAATTCCCTCCAGAGGATTGGTGACGTGGTTCATGGGATTGTCCTGGCTGGTCACAACAGCGCCTGAAGCGTCTGCCTGCATAGAAATAGTCCCACCTGTATGTAAAACAAGAATTTTCTTAGGCATGATTTACTCACTCTTTCTGAAATGTGGTATAATCATTGTAACACAAAAGGGGAGAATGGGATAGGATGAAGTCAAAGCTGTTTTTTGATATCGATGGAACGCTAGTCAACGATCGTAAGAGTGTTTTGAAATCCACTAAGGACGCGATTAAGATTGTCAAAGAACAAGGGGTGCTTGTTGGAGTGGCGACAGGACGAGGGCCTTTCTTTGTCAAGGAATTTATGGAAGATTTAGACCTGGATTTTGCAATAACTTATAACGGACAATATATCTTTAATAAAAAGAAAAAGTCTTATTTTGCTAGCCTGATTGCCAAGTCAAGCTTTGCGTCAATTGATTGCCCTATGCTAAAAAGGAGCGTAAAGAAATTGCTCTTTGGAACCGAGCATGCAGTTGTTGGCTCCAAAATTATGTCCTTTGGTCTCGATCCTTTTTCACAGCTGGTTAGCCGTTTTATCCCGACTGTCTTAACAAGAACCGTTAGCCGTTCCTTTAATCGAATGGTTAGCAAGGCAGTCCCTCAAAAGGAAGATGACCTGCTTCGTTTGATTAATGAGCCAATCTATCAAGTGTTAATGCTGATGACTCCTGAAGAATCTGAGAAAGTTGCAAGTGATTTTGAAGATTTGAAATTGACTCGAAGCAATCCCTTCGCTGCAGATATCATCAACCAAGGGAATTCGAAATTAGAAGGTATTCGTCTAGTTGGGAAAGAGTATGGTTTTGACCTCAACCAAGTCATGGCTTTTCGGAGATTCGGACAATGACTTGGAAAATGTTGGCAGGTGTCGGCATGTCTGTGGCTATGGGAAATGGCAGTAGCAGCGTCAAAGAAGTTGCCAAGCACATTACTGCAAGTAACCAACAAGATGGTATCCACAAGGCGCTCGAACATTTTGGTGTTTTGGCAGCAGAAAAGGTATTTGTCAGTCGGGACTACCACTTCAATAAGGTCAAAACCTTCCACCACACGATGGATGAACGAACCCAAGAAGAGCCTAAGGCCTGGGATGTTGAAGGGGCAACCCACCGTGCAGACTTTAAAATTGAAGAATTAGTGGAGTTTGTTCGCGCAGCAAGTTCTTCTAGAGGAAGAATTCCCAGCAGTCGCTTGCAAGTATGCATGAGGCGATTGATAAGGTGCAGAGAAAGTGGTGAAAAAGACACCGGTCCAAAAAGATTTGATTAGGGCAAGTCGATGCCTTGATTGATATACTTTACTTTACCTATGGTAGTTTTGTCTTGATGGGAGTGGATCCGGAACGTATTTTTGATATTGTTCATGAAGCGAATATGGGGAAAATCTTCCCTGATGGAAAAGCACATTTTGATCCAGTTACGCATAAAATCTTAAAACCAGATGACTGGGAGGAGAAGTATGCTCCAGAAGCTGCTATTAGAAAAGAAATTCAACGACAGGTCAAGGCTTATGAGCGCCACAAAGAGAAACAGAATAAGTCATAAAAAGGAGCACGGAGCCCTTTTTATGATTACAACGTTTTTTCTCTTTCTCTCACGACCAGCAAGTCGACTTTCGCATGGCGGAGAATGTATTCAGATGAAGAGCCAACCAAGAGGCGTTCAAAGGCATTGAGTCCTGTTGCGCCAACGAGAATCAGGTCAACCCCTTCAGCGTCGGGAATAGTGCGGGCAAGGAGGGTTTTTGGATTTCCCATTTCGATGACGATGTGAATATCAGTCACACCAGCATCTCTTGCACGCTTTTCGTATTCCTTCATCAGACTTTCAGGTCGACTTTGGAGTTCTTCGTAAACTCCAGCATCGAAGGTAGACACGCTTTGAAGAGCGCGTGTCAATAACATGAGCAATGGTGAGCTTGGATTCGCTGTGCAGAGCAGTGTAAACACCCTTGACGAAAAGCCAAGTCCGCTTCTTTAGAACCATCAATTGCGACCATAACATTTTGCACGTTGCAGCCATAATGAAACCTCCTGAAATTTTTCTTACTGTTATTGTAACCCTTTTTCACTAAAAAGTAAAGTAAAAATATAAACGCATTAAAAGGTTCGACTTTACTAAACTTGGATATTTATGGAGTAATTTTATGGAAAATAGAGTCTATGAAATGTAAAAATGTATTTACATCTATCCCAGGATAATCTCTTTTAGGACAAATGAGACTTTGTTAAATCTTGTTGTATTTCATTGGTATGATTTTTAGTAAGGTTTTACTATTTTCTGCACCCTCTTTCAGGAAACTTGTCGCAACCCCATTCTAGTGGTATAATGTTACTATCTCGATGAATTGAGGAAACAAGATGAAAGAATATAACAAATCTAGTAAGTTAGAGCATGTGGCCTATGATATTCGTGGTCCTGTTTTGGAAGAAGCCATGCGGATGCGAGCAAACGGAGAAAAGATTCTACGTCTGAATACAGGAAATCCTGCTGAATTTGGTTTTACAGCGCCAGATGAGGTTATCCATGACTTGATAATGAATGCGCGTGATAGCGAAGGTTACTCTGACTCTAAAGGGTATCTTTTTCGGCTCGTAAGGCTATCATGCAGTATTGCCAACTGAAGAAATTCCCCAATGTGGACATTGATGATATCTACCTTGGAAATGGTGTCAGTGAGCTGATTGTTATGTCCATGCAGGGGTTGTTGGACAATGGTGATGAGGTCTTGGTACCAATGCCAGACTATCCTCTCTGGACAGCTGCTGTCAGCCTAGCTGGAGGAAATGCCGTTCACTATATCTGTGATGAAGCTGCAGAATGGTATCCAGATATTGATGATATCAAGTCAAAAATTACTTCCAATACTAAGGCAATCGTCCTTATCAATCCAAACAACCCAACTGGAGCCCTTTATCCTAAGGAACTCTTGTTGGAGATTATTGAGATTGCACGTCAAAACGATTTGATTATCTTTGCAGATGAGATTTATGACCGCATGGTGATGGACGGACATGTTCATACACCAGTAGCAAGTCTGGCTCCAGATGTTTTCTGCGTCAGCATGAACGGCCTTTCGAAATCCCACCGTATCGCTGGTTTTCGTGTGGGTTGGATGGTCTTGTCTGGACCCTAAGACCCATGTTAAAGGCTATATCGAAGGGCTCAATATGCTTTCAAACATGCGCCTCTGCTCCAACGTTTTGGCCCAGCAAGTTGTACAAACCTCGCTAGGAGGTCACCAGTCGGTGGATGAATTACTCCTTCCTGGTGGTCGTATCTATGAACAAAGAAATTTTATCTATAATGCCATTCAAGATATTCCAGGTTTGTCTGCAGTCAAACCTAAGGCGGGGTCTTTATATCTTCCCTAAAATTGACCGCAATATGTATCGCATCGATGATGATGAGCAGTTTGTCCTTAATTTCTTGAAACAGGAAAAGGTTCTTTTGGTTCATGGTCGAGGATTTAACTGGCAAGAACCAGACCATTTCCGTATCGTTTACCTCCCTCGTGTGGACGAATTAGCACAAATCCAAGAAAAAATGACTCGTTTCTTGAAACAGTATCGTAGATAAGGCTTTCATAGGAAAAGCAGGAAACATTTACTTAGAGCTATTGACAAATAGGTAAGAATCAGATAGAATAGTAAAGTATGTTTAGTAACTGATCACTTTATAGCCGGCTAAACGAATACAAAATCTATGAGGAGGTATTCATCGTGAAACGTACTTATCAACCAAGTAAACTTCGTCGTGCGCGCAAACACGGATTCCGTAACCGTATGTCAACTAAAAACGGTCGTCGCGTATTGGCAGCTCGTCGTCGTAAAGGACGCAAAGTTTTGGCTGCTTAATCCAAACGAATTCAACAAAGAAGTCAGTAGGAACTCGAGTCTACTGGCTTTTCTTTTTATCTTATATAGTGAATTGTCCATGCAATCGTCCATTTCAACTGAAACTCATAGAAGGCTTATTTAAAAGATCATATAGAAAAACTCAAAACCAGATATAAGTTACTGATTTTGAGTTTTTGTTTATTCTTTTAAGTGATAGGAGTAGCTAGCGACAACGACATCTTCGTGCCATCTGAGAGCGTATTTTAGTTTGAGGCTCATTTGATTGTGCAGGATATTTTGCCAAGGCTTGTTAGGGATAAACTGTGGGACGAGGACTGTAACGGTATAGTTTTTTTGCTTGGCTTCTTGGGCGACTCGTTTGACATACTTGACGCTAGGGGTGATGATGTTTCGGTAGCTGGTGGTGATATTTTTCAGAGTGATATTTGGGAAGTAATCGGCAAATTCCTGAAGAATTTCTTGGTCTTTTTCAGCCGTTTCTTTAGTAGAAATGTGCATGGCCAACACTTCGTCACCGATACTTTGAGCGTAGTTAATGGCTCTACGCTTACCTGAGTGACATTTCCTACTAGGACAAGGACAAGGTTGCCGTCATAAGTGCGTTTTTGGATTCCTTCGTAGAGTCGTAGTTGTTTTGCCACTTTTTGGTAATGGTTGTGAATGGACAAAAAGAGGAAGGTTAAGACTAGGATAATTGGGAAGAATGGCCAGATATCACCCAGTCTGAAGAGGAGTAAAATGAGGACAATGGCATAACAAATGATGGCCCCAAGGATATTAGCGAAGGCAGATTTTAAGAAGTTTGCTCCTTTTTCCTTTTTCCAATGACGAATCATTCCAGTCTGAGATAGGGCAAAGGGAACGAAGACCCCGATAGTATAAAGAGGAATCAAGCGTTCAGTATTCCCATTAAAAATGAGAAGAAGGATTATAGCCCCAAAAGCCAGAGTTAAGATACCATTGGAGTAGCCAAGACGGTCCCCTTTTTCCATAAAGAGATGAGGCATGTACTTATTTTTTGCCATATTGTAGGCCAGCATAGGGAAGGCTGAAAATCCAGTATTTGCAGCTACAGCTAGAATCAAGGCTGTTGAGAACTGGAAGAGATAGTAGCTAGCATGACCCAAAAATGAATCTCCAAGAATTCCCTTGGCCATTTGCGAGAGGATGGTTTCTCCGTGTTGAGGTGTGATGCCCATCCAGTAGTTTAGGAAGGTAATGCCTGCAAAAAGAAAACCTAGAATCAGCGACATGATGGTCAAGGTCTGAGCAGCATTCTTTTCTTTCGGAGTTTTGAAAAATGGTACTGCATTTGAAATAGCCTCAACCCCAGTTAGAGAGGCAGAACCGCTAGTAAAGGCTCTTAGTAGGAGAACGATGGAAAGGCTCGGAACAGTTTGTCCAATGGTTGAAGTCGCCTGATAGTTTAGGGAACCTGTAAATAGTTGAAAGAACCCATAAAGCAAGAGAAAGACGGTACTGAAGATAAAGAGGTAGACAGGGAATCATCAGAGAGCTGGCAGATTCTTTCAATCCTCTTAAATTCAAGAGCATGAGCAGGCAGACTAGGAAAAATAGAGATATGAAGATTATAAGGATGGAGGGCAGGGATGGCTGCAGTAATCGCATCAGCTCCAGACGCAACGGATACGGCTACTGTCAGCATATAGTCAACAAGGAGGCTGCCTCCTGCAATCAAGCCTAGTTCGGGGAGAGATTTTTCCCGAGTGACCATATAAGCTCCTCCGCCTTGAGGATAGGCGTGTATGATTTGGCGATAGGAAATGGTCAAACTAGCGAGGAGTAAGAGGACAAAAAAATACCGATAGGGAGGCTCCACCAAATAGCGAGAGGAGAGACTGACTAAAACGAGAATGACTTGTTCAGGTCCATAGGCAATAGAAGACAGGGCATCACTGGATAACATTGCAAGTGCCTGCATTTTTCCAAGTAATCCCCCTTCGCCGTCTGTGAGAGACTTGAGTGGTCGACCGATAAAGGTATATTTTAATTTTCTAAACATTTTCTTTTCCTTTGCTGAAAATTTCAATAAGTGTTATTATACTGCTTTTGAAAAAGGCAGTCAAGGGGAACGATTGGTAGTAGAATATTTTTACAAGCCGAGGGATGCTATTTTTGGTATAATAGAGGGAAGAAAACGAGGTTAGAAGAGATGAT
>BNJU01001071.1_pt1 | contig 17244 bp, 21 predicted proteins | sample 8539281 | NCBI WGS metagenome assembly BNJU01 (sample SAMD00202456, study PRJDB9452) | human saliva metagenome | isolation source: human saliva | place: Japan
TCGCAACTTTAGTCGTGAGATGAATTGCACGAAAAATTTTTAGTAAGCATAGTAGAAAAATTAAAATCAATAAATCAATACTATAACAAGATAAATGCAAAATTACAAAGCATAAAAAGATAAGCAAAAGATAGAGCATATAACATTAAGGCAAAAAGAGAATAGCCAGAAAGAGAAATAATCGTATAAATGATTATCTTTCAAAAAGTAGCAAGAATAATTGTAAATTATTGTCTTAATAATGATATAGGAAAAACTAGTTCTAGGATATAACGAGAATTTTCAAAGAAAAATCAAATATAGGGAGTATAAATAATCAAAATTTTTGTAAATATACCATATGGAAAAATTAAGAGATAAATTAATATATCTATGTAAACTATATGGAATAGAATTTAGACTGCAAGAAGAGAGTTATACATCAAAAAGCAAGTTTCTTTTGATGGAGATGAAATTCAATATATGATAAAGAAAATCTACAAGAATATATATTCAGTGGAAAAAGAATAAAAAGAGGACTATATCAAACAAGCACAGGTAAAATCATAAATGCAGACTGTAATGGAGCATTAAATATTCTAAGAAAAAGTAAAGTTGTGGACTTAAGCGTCCTATACAATAGAGGTGAACTGGACATGCCTAAAAGAATAAGGATAGCATAGGACTATTAAACTTCTTAGAAAATTTTTAAATATTTTTAAAGATTTTAGAACCCTGCGACTTTAGTCGTGGGAGGTTCAGGACAGTTTTAGGAGTTGTATTCATAGCGACAAAAGGAAAAGTTTCAAGTTTATCTGTCCCTCCAGAAGCGCTATTTATTGGACTTTTTTCAGCAATTATGATCGCCTTTTACTCAATTTATCCAAAAAAACTATTAAAAAAATATGGAAGCATAACAGTAGTTGGCTGGGGAATGATTATAGGAAGCATAGTTTCAAACATTGTTCACCCAATTTGGAAAATAGAAGGAAATGTAAACACAAAATCTATAATTCAAGTAACAATAGTCGTAATTTTAGGAACTTCTATCGCCTATTTAATCTATATCGCAAGTTTAAACTACATTTCCTCATCACTTGCAGGGATATTGACAGCCTTCGAGCCAGTACTTGCGGCAATATTATCAGTAATAATTTTTTTGGATTAAGATTTTCTGTTGTTGAATTAATTGGATTTGCATTGGTTTTCGTTTCAATATTTATTTTTGGAAAAAAAGATTATAAATAAATTTTTGAGAATTTAATTTTTTTAAAAAAATTTCTAATATTTGTTTAATGAAAATGTGATATTATTATGATGAAAAGATAAAAAGAATAAATCATAAAATCTTAAATTAAAGTCTATTATAAAAATTTAGAGAAATTCGAAAATATTAGAAATATAAATTTTTAAGATTTTTAGATAAAAAAATTTTAGAAAAGAGGAATAAAAATGAAAAAGACATTTGTTTTTATTCGAATTTTAACAGTTTTCTTACTAAGTTGCATTTCTTTAAGTGCAAAAACTAAAAAAAGAAAATTATTAACTTAAACGAAACTTCATGGGAATTATTACAAATTACCAAAAGAGGTAAAGAACAAGAATTTCCCCAAAATGCAAAACATCACAATTAATTTTTTTCAGATAACAAAATTAACGGAAATTCAGGAGTAAACAGCTATTTTGGAGGTTACAAAATCAAAAAAATAACTCAATTTTAACTGCAAATGCAGCAACAACATTAATGGCAGGTCCAGAAGAATTAATGAAAATCGAACAAAGATTTTTTTAGAAACATTGCAAAAATTCTCCAAGAATAACTTATAGCAATACAACTTTAAGTTTGAGAAATAAAAATGGAGAAATTTGGACATTTCAAAAATTAGATTTAAGTGAAAAATTAAAAAAATACAAAATGGAAACTTTTGGAAATGGGACAAACAACACTTCCAGAAAAAAAGATGGAGAAATAACAATTTCTTTCGACGAAAAACAAAGTAAACGGAAATTCAGGAGTAAATAACTATTTTGGAAGTTTTGAAATAAAAAAATAACAGCATTAAAATCGGACCAGTTGGCTCTACAAGAATGGCAGGACCAGAAAATTTAATGAAAATTGAATTTGAATATTTAAAAATTATTACAAGATTCTAAAACTATAGAATTTAATAATAATTTTTTTGATTTTTGACTACTAATGATGGGAAAGTTTTGAAATTTGAAAAGATTGATGACAGAGCTTATCATTATTAGGTGTTAGAGATAGAGAATTTTACAAATTTTATTAATTGAAAAAGGATTAATTTCTATATAAATTGGGAATTAATCCTTTTTAGTTTGTAACATAACTATAAGATATTGTGATTTTTCAAACAAATTAAGCTGAGAGAGTGTAAAAAATTATTTGTGGTTTGAATATGTGCTATTATAGGAAAAGACACACTATTATCAATTTTTTTATCCTCAACTTTCACTGCCTTTGAATCAAATCCCAAATAATCAAGCCCTTTTATCATTCCCGCAAGATTAGTTCCGTTTTTATCTGTTCCTAATATTTGCCGTAACTTAGCAATTGAAAAAAATTTGAATTATATTGCTTAGCTATTGTTAATATACAGGCAGCTCCACAATCATTCTCATCCTTCTGTAAAACACAGTAATATTTTTAAATATCGGAAAAATCTTTTTTCCCCTCTCTCTTTTTAAAAATAAAGAGTTCCTAAAAACTAGAAACTCTCTATTCAAATAAAATTTTTATTAAGATTAGGTTAAAGACTATAATTTTATAATAAATACGTATTTATTTAATCTATCTGTTAATTTTAAGAAACTTTAATATAATTTTTTTCCAAGTAATACAACAATAGCACCTGTAATTGCAGCTGTTATTAAACCTATAACCCATCCATATTCATCAATTATTCTACCACCAATTATAGCTGACGATATTGAAGCCATTATAACTATCATATTTTGATATTTCTTATTCATAAATTTTACCTCCTTAAAAATTTCGATTACCATCCCTAATTTGAAAGCTCCTCTATCAAAAAGCATATCCTACTCCTCCTGCAAAAAGAGCCTTCAATAGTTGATGTCTAAAAATATAAAAATATTTCTAAATTAATAATTCAAATAAAATGCTTCTTTCAACTCTTCATAATTTTTTTGATCCACCCAAATCTTTTTGGATTCTTGAATTTTGGATAATCAAGTTGTATGGAACAGTTTTTTTACTTTGAAGGCTGTCATAAGAGTATTTGTAGCGTCGTAATACACAGGAAAGTAAATTTACTATCTTCTACATATTTTTTTAGTTGCTGATAAGTTTGTTTTTTTCTTCTTGTGAATACAACTACAACATTTATATTATCTTTATTTTTCTTCGTAAAATTTTTGTACATCAGCTAATTCACGTTGACAATAAGGACACCATTCAGCCGCAAAAAAATTAAAAGTGTTGGTTTTTCCATCTCCAAATAATTTTTTTACTTTTTAGTATATTTCCCATGAAAATCTCTTAATTCAAAAATTTGGTAATTTTGCACCTTCTGTTACATCAACATCAAGAGGTTTTACATTTGCGAATCCGAAAAATACATGTCATAAATAATGAAATAATAATTAATAATTTTTTTCATTTTTTTATCCCTTCTTTTCTTATTTTTTTATTTAAAAATATTTTATAAAGTTTATCATATTAATATATTTTTCAATTATATTTAACTTTTTAAATCCTAATTTCGCCATATTTTTTTATAAACAATCCACAAAATTGATAAAGAAAAACAACAACAACAATAATTCAACAATAAAGAAATTTTCTTTAAAAAAATAATCATGAATGCAAATGAAATCATTAATGTTGCTGAAATTTTTTTAAATATTCTTTTTTTGTTTAATCGATTTTTCTTTTTCTAAATAAATTTCGTTTACAAATAATGTTAAGTAAAAACCTATGTAACCAAGTATATAGAATAGAGTTAAGAAAGTTTTATTTGTTTCCTGTCCAACCAGATTCCAAGCAGAAGTTATAATTCCAAGGCTAATCAGTAGAAAAAAATGTAAGTACATTAATGTTAATCCTCGTGTTGTTTGATTGTGATTTATCATTTTATTTATCACTAATGTATAAGTCCCAAATAATGAAAATATTGTAATTAAAGCAATAAATGGATAAATTGTAAAATGCTTTATATCAAAGTATTGGGTGATGCTAACAATCATTTCTCCAAAAAAATAAAAATTGTTAATAATTCAAATCGTTCTTTTAAGTGTCCAAAATTAGTAATATTATTGTTAAATTTAGTTTTATAAATTATAGGAAGAAAGATTCCTAATAAATTTGTAATTATAAGAATAAAACTTCCAATATAAAAAAATTTACAAACAGGCTAATTATTAGGAGTGAACCAACGATTAGAAGAATATTTCTTGCATTAATAGATTCTTTTTTTCTCCAAATTCTTTTTCTTGCTTGACAATGATATAAAAAAATGCTACACTCAAGGACATTATTAACATTGAAATTGTAAAAGGATAATAGACTTGAATCCAATTTGTTAAGAAAGAATTAGATAAATAAACTGCCGCTGCCATATTTATGCACATAGTTATAATTTCACGGAAATTAAATGTTCCAAATCTATTTAGATAATTTGTTAAATAAAGCCACTCTTGTAAAAATAACAAGTGATGCTAACACAAAAATTTATAAAAGCCCAAGGTTCAACTATTCCATGATGAGAATGATGGATCAGTCCTGAAACTTTTGAAATTGCATAAACAAATATTAAATCATAAAAAAAGTTCGATGTTTTTCTACTTTTCTTTCTTTAATTAAAGTCATACTTTTTATTTTTACCTCCTTCAAATTTTTTTGATTTTTTTCCTAAAATGAAAAAAATAGTTACAAATATTTTTACATTATTTGATAGTAAATTTCAATTATTTAGAAATAATAAATTTTTTTATTTTTTTAGAATTATTTATAAAATAGAAAATTTTATAAATCAAAAAGAAAAAAACTAAAAATAACAGGATAAACTAAACAAAGACAAGAATATTTATATTAAAATATATCTAATTAAAAAAATAAGAGGTGAATATGAAAAAAAGTACTACTAATATTGTCAGTATTTATTTTTTTGTTATTGCTTCTCAAATACAAATGTAAAAAGACAATAAAAATTCAAAAGTTGAAAATACAAAAAAAATATGTTTTCAGGAAGTGAAATTTATCGTGACAGAATGAGAGATTTAACAAAAAGATAGCAAGAAGTCTCCGACTTCTATAAGTGGGAGATGAATTGCTTTTTTTGTAAAAAAAAATTGAAAAAAAAGGATACTCTTATGATACAATTTTTGTATAAAATATCGAAGAGAAATAATTAAAAATAATATTCAAAAATCAAAAGGAGGTGTAATTTCATGAAATATAATTTGGCATTCAAATACAGAATTTATCCAAATAAAGATCAGGAATTATTGATAAATAAGACTTTTTGGATGTGTTCGTTTTGTTTACAATACGATTTTTGTATACTGCGAATAAATTTTATGAAGAAACTGGAAAAAAATAAAAATAATTACACCTGCCAGTTTAAAAAAAGTGAAAATCAATTTTTGAAAGAAGTGGACAGTCTGGCACTTTCAAATGCTCAATTAAATGTAAGACGATCGTTTACGAACTTTTTTTCAGAAGAGAGCGAAAATTTCCAAGGTTCAAATCTAAAAAGAATAATGTTAAAAAGTTATACAACAAATTGTGTGAACAATTCGATACGAATTGAGGAGAATAAATATTTGGTCTTGCCAAAATTGAAAAAGAATAAAATTGAAATATCATAGAGAAATACCAAAGAATTATAGAATAAAGTCGGTAACATTGACAAACAGTAATGGAAATTACTATGTTTCTGTTTTGACAGAATTTGAAAAAGAAATTCAAAAAATGCCAAGTAATGATAAAGTGATTGGACTTGATTTTTCAATGTCTGAGTTATTTGTCAGCTCTGAAAACCAAAGGGCTGATTATCCAAGATATTTTAGGATGTTGGAGAAAAAATTGAAAAAATTACAAAAGTCATTGTCAAGAAAAGTGAAATTTTCTAAAAATTGGTATAAGCAAAAAGCGAAAATATCAAAATTGCATGAGTATATCAAGAATTGTCGAAGAGATTTTCTACATAAATTGTCGAAAAAATTGTCTGAAACATATAATGCTGTGGTTGTTGAGGATTTGAATATGAAAGGGATGAGCCAGGCATTAAATTTTGGGAAAAGTGTAGGAGATAATGGATGGGGAATGTTTTTGAGGATGCTTGAGTACAAGTTGATGTTTTTAGGGAAACAATTTTTGAAGATAGATAAGTGGTTTCCATCGTCGAAAACTTGCAGTAAATGTGGAAATGTTAAAGAGGAGCTGAAATTATCAGAAAGAAGTTATAAATGTGAGTGCTGTGGAATTGACATTGATAGAGATTACAATGCGGCACTGAATATAAGAGATGTTGGAAAAGAAATGTTGAAATATTAAAAAAAGACAGGGTAGGAACTACCCGAAGAGCTTGGTAAATATATTTGGCTAACAAAAGCAGATACTTCCCAAGAAGCTCCCGCTTCTAAAAGCGGGAGTAGTTCACTCACACAAAATGGGAATTTGTTGTATTATAGTAATAATCAAATAGATAAGGATTTTTTTAATGTTACAAACAGAACTACACAAGAATCACTTTATTATGGAGAAGGTCTAAAATTGTCGCATCCGACTAAAAAGGAGTCAAATGAGTTTCTTTTGAGTATTTTAAATCCAATTAGAAAAGCAGGGAAACCGATTTTTGCGATAAATTATGGAGTAGGAATAAATTGAGAGAAGATTTGTTGGTAAAATCGAATCAAACAAATATTATAAATGAATTGCTACCATCATTTGGAGCTGAAAAAAAGCGTATATGCCAATACAAAATTTTTAATTCAAAGAATATAAATTCTTTGAATGATGTAAAAAATTTCTTGGTGTTATTAAATCCAAAAGAATTTAGAGATGTTGATGATTTTTATAATTATTTGAAAAATACTGATTATGATTTGTTGTTAATCGAGCCTTCACATAGTGGAAAATATATGACAAAAGAACAAATAGAATCATTGAAGAGAAAGAAAAATGGAGCTAAGAGAATAGTGATAGCATATTTTAGTATTGGAGAAGCTGGAGGATACAGAGATTTCTGGAAGCCTGAATGGAAAAATAAAGCTACAAGACCTAGTTGGATTGTGGGAGAAAATCCAAATTGGGCAGATGACTATATTGTAAAATATTGGAGTCCTGAATGGAGAAAAATCGTAAAAGATTATCAAAAACGATTGGATGATATGGGTGTAGACGGTTATATGCTTGATACAGTTGACACATACTATAATTTTGAAGTTAAATCGGAAAAAAGCGGAGAAATTATAAATTAATTATTTAAGAATTATGCCAGAACACTTGCGACTTTAGTCGTGAGATGAATGGCATATTTTTTTGGCAACGAAAAAAATTTGAAATAGTTAAATACAGATGGTATAATAAAAAAATGTAAAAACTGGTTTTGAACCGAGCCAACAGGATGTAAATGTTCTTGGGTGGAGAGCTTGTCCATTAAAGTCTTAAGGAAATTAGCTAGTATTTGAATACTAGATATTCAAAAGAAACTAAATAGTACTTAAGAACCTCGCGACTTCAGTCGTGAGAGGTTCAGAACAAAGAGAAAACCACTTTTTGATTAGGATTGCATGATATAGTGCAACAGGTTTTTCTTTTTTTGTTAATTAAGAAAAAAATAAATTTTAGTTTTACTAGTAAAAGGAGAAATTTAAATTGGAATTATGAAAAAGAAAATTTCAGAAAATATTTTTCTTGGTGGAAAAAAATAATTTAAAAAAATTGTTGTATTATCGAAATATATGTATAACAAATATGGTATAATATTTAAAAAGATTTTATTAATTATATCAAAAACAAACACAACTTTAGTCGTGAAAGATTCAGTTTTAAAAAGTTTAAGGAGAGGATAAAATTATGAAGCGTTATTGTTATGCAAATTCTATTGAAGAATTTTTTTAAATGAAGAAAAAAATAGTTGGTTGAATAAAATGAAAAGAAATTTTTCATAAAAAAATATGATTTAGAGCTTGGAGAAAGTCAAGTTGCAGCTTGGGAAGATAGTTTTTATTGGCTTAAAAAAATTCTTGTGGAAATCGAAGAAATTAAAAAAATAATTTTTAATATTATATTTGAATATGAATTGCCATATGAAGGTGGTAGAAGAATTGATGCTATAGTTTTTAAATGATGAGAAAATTTTTTTATTTTAGAATTTAAAAATGAAAAAAAAATTTTTTTAGTAGAAGATATTGATCAGACAATGGCATATTTTCGTGATATTCAAGAATATCATTTTGAGTCAAGAAACAAAAATAATACCAGTTTTAGTACTTACAAAAAAACTGAGAAGAAAGAACCTGAAAAAGAGAAAAGAAATTTTTTGTGTTCAATAGATTATTTATCAGAAATAATTCAAAAAGAAATATCAACAGAAGAAAAAAATGCATGGAGAAAATTTTTAAAAAAATGGATAAATTCGAAATATGAACCACTTCCTACAATAGTAGAAGCTGCGCGTGCAATAATGAATAATGAAGAACTTCCAAACATTCGTAGAGTAAGTAGCACAAAAATTCCAGATGCTATGGAAAAATTTAAAACAGATAACTATTGATGCTAAGAAAAAAATAAAAAAACATGTCTTAGTATTTGTTACAGGTGTGCCTGGATCGGGAAAAACCTATCTAGGTTTGCAGTATGTTTATGATACTTGTAAAGATATTAAAGATTTAAAAATCTATATATTTATCTGGAAATGGTCCATTAATTAAAGTGTTGTCAAATACGCTTGGAAATAATAGTAATGCATTTATAAAAAAAGTATTCATAAAGTTATTAATGAATATTTAAGAACTGGAGCAAAAAGATTTTTCAAAAAAATATACTTGTATTTGATGAAGGACAACGAGCTTGGGATAAAAAAACAAATGAGTACAAAGAAAAAAATATTCCTTATTCTGAACCAAATATATTGATTGAAATGGCAGAAAAAAACGATTAGATTGAGTGTCCTTTTAATTCTTGTAGGAGAAGGACAAGAAATTTATAAAGGAGAAAGTTCTGATTTGACGCAGTGGAATAGAGCAATTGAAAGAACTGATAAAAAAATGGGAAGTTATTTGTCCAGAAAAAAATTAACTACAATATTTAAAAAAACTCAAATAATGTTATAAAAAAACGATAATTTCAATTTAGATGTCAGTTTGAGAACACATTTAGCTAGTGAAGTAAGTCAATTTGTAAATTTGCTGTTAAATGGAAACATAAAAGAAGCAAAAAGAATTGGCTCCATTGATTTTTAAATTCAGGATTTAATATGTATGTTACGCAACATTTTTGGAAGAGCGAAAGAATATTGTTTAGAAAGATATGAAAAATAATACAAAATGTTATGGATTAATAACCTCATCTAAAGCTCTTAAAAAAAGAGACTCTGATATAAAAGAAGTAGAATGGTTTAATGAAAATGTATCATATAAGTTAGAAAGACCAATTTCTGAATTTAAATGTCAAGGTTTGGAAATTGATATGCCTATAATTGGCTGGGGTAATGATATGATTTGGAACAAAAAAAGAAAGAAAAATGGGAAAAAAATTTGATAAAAATGATAAGCAAAATAGTCTGTATCGTATTAATAGTTACCGAGTCTTACTTACACGCGGACGTGATGGTTTTTATTGTTTGTGTTTCAAGGGACTTAACATCAGTTTACGAAGTATTAGTAGAAGCTGGAATGGAAATCTTGTAAAAAAATTAAATTACAGGTAAGTTTTAAATTTATAAAATTGGATAATGTAGAGAAGGGTGTGTGTCCTCCTTTTATAAAGAATAAAATTTTACATAAAATTTATAAAAATTATTGTTATTATTTTTATTGAAAATACTGAGGATGAAATTTTGGAAAATGTTTTTTTGTGAAAAAAATAATTAAAAAAATTGTTGTATTATTGAAATATTTGTATAACAAATATGGTATAATACTTAAAGTGATTTTATAAAAAGTGATTGACAAATAGTTGTAAAATTGATAAGATTTTTTTGATTTTTAGAAAAGGAGGGAGCTATGAAATTTGAAATTAAATGGAAAAGAGCTTATGAAAAAAATTGGAGAAGCAGATGATTTTAGAATATTAGTTGATAAATTATGGCCTCGAGGACTAAAAAAAGGAAGATGCGAAAATCGATTATTGGGCAAAAAAATTATTACGCCATCGAAGGAATTAAGACAAAATTATCATAAAGGAATTATCGATTTTGAAAAATTTTTTTCTGAAAAATATAGAAAAAGAATTGGAAGAAAATTCGGATTTTAAGGAATTTGAGGGTATAATATTGGAAGAGCTAAAAAAAGGAAATGTGACAATGGTTTATGCAAGTAAAACTCCAGAATTGAGCCATATTCCTGTATTAAAGAAATTTATTGAGGAAAAGTTGGGAAAAATAGTCGAAATTTAAAAAAATATTTTGAGTAATGCATAGAAAAAAAGTTTGAAAATAAAGAAGTTAAATAAGAAATAAAGAGTAAATTTTTTTATTAAAATAAGTAGGAGAATAAAAAGAAAGGAAAGTGAAATATGAAAAAAAGGTAAATTTTACGGTATTGGAGTAGGAGTAGGAGATCCTGAAAATATAACGGTTAAAGCGACGAAAAAATTGCATGAGGTGGATGTAATTGTATTGCCTGAGGCGAAAAGTGGGGAAGGAAGCACGGCTTTTAATATTGTAAGAGAATATTTGAAACCAGGTGTAGAGCAAATGTTTTTGGAATTTCCGATGATAAAAGATGTGGAAGCGAGAAAAGTTTTTAGAAAAAATAATGCTGATAAAATAAGTGAAGAACTTGAAAAAGGGAAAAATGTGGCATTTTTGACAATTGGAGATCCGATGACTTATAGCACATATACTTATGTTTTGGAGCATATTGCAGATGATGTTGAAGTGGAAACTATTGCTGGAATAACTTCATTTAATAGCATTGCAGCTAGATTGAATGTGCCTTTGATGATTGGCGATGAAGATTTGAAAGTAGTGTCTGTCAATCGAAAAACTGATATTTACAAGGAAATTGAAAATAATGATAATTTAGTTTTGATGAAAATAAGCAGAAATTTTGAGAAAATTAAAAAGGCGATAATTGAAACAGGAAATAAAGAAAATGCTGTAATTGTTTTCAGATTGCGGGAAAGATAATGAAGTCGTTTATTGGGATATTGAGAGTGTGGAGGAAGTTCCTTATTTTTTTCGACGATGATATTGAAAAAAATCAGGGTTTTAGAAATTAAATAGCAAAAAAATAAAAAGGGGAAATTACTTGAAAGTGGGATTGAATAAAAATAGATTAAAAGGGTCTGAATTGAAAGAAAATTGAAATAATAATTTGGATTTTTTTAAAGAAAGGAAATAAAATATGAACAATATGAATAATTTTTTTAAGTTCAGAACAATTTACGCTTCATAATATTTTTTTAGTGGAGGAAAATATTCTATTCCAGTATATCAAAGGCCTTATAGTTGGACAAATGTAGAAATAAAAAAAATTTATTAGAAGATATTTTTTTGAAATTTATAATAACGAATCATTAAAAAAATGAAGAAAAAAATTGTTGTTTACAGGTACAATGTTTATTAGAATAGGTGAAAATATACGAAATGAATATACAGAATATGAAGTAGTAGATGGTCAACAAAGAATAACAACATTTACTTTAATTTTTAATGGTTTTGTTAAATTATTTTTTTATTGTAAGGAATTAGAAGACAAAGCAATAAGAGAGATTGAAGGATATTTGTGGAAAGAAAAAGAAAGAAAAAAATAAATAAGGAATTAAGAGTATTAACATTGGGAAGCATAGATAAAAAAATAATGGAAGATATTTTTTTAATGAATTGTTTTCTAAAAATATTATAGAATTTGCTGATGAAAAAAATAAAAGAGAATATTGATAAGGTAACAAAAAAATCTTCTTAATAATTTGATAGAGATTAATAAAAATTTTTGGGAGAGCGTTTAGTTGATGAAAAATGAATATTATAATTTTTTTGATCATATAAAAAAAATAATATTATTTTTATAGCTATCAAGGTAAATACAAATTTGATGAAATTATTTGGTATTTTTTTGAGTCTATTAATGCAAAAGGAAAAAAATTAGAAGAAATTGATTTGATAAAAAAATTATATTTTTCCAAAAATATTAATGAAGAAGATTATGAAGAATATTTACAGAAATGGGGAGAATTAATAAAGAAAAACAGATGATAATTTAATGTATTACATATTGCTTTATATAAGAGCAAATAAAAAAATTATTATAGGAATAATATAAATTTAGAAAAATTTTTAAAAAGACGATTAAAGATTTAAAAAAATTATTATAGTAATGATAATATTGAAGAATTAAGTGAAAGAGATGTTTTAATTAAATTTATAGATGATTTATTGGATAATGTAAAAATATTATCAAATGCTAACAAATATGAATTATTTAGAGCAAAAATTTTAATTCAAAAAAATTAAAAAGCATATTTCAAAAATGAATGCAAATATGAAGTATACACATACAAAAGCTCTTTTATTTTTAAAAACATTGCTATTGATAAAAAAATAATAATTTATTAATGACGACAGCTGAAAAATATTATTGAACAAGCATTTAAATTTATTTTGACATATCAAAGTATAGGTTCAGTAGACAGTAAAAAGAACAATTAATATATTTGTTGATGTTCAAAAATGAAATTTATAAATTGGTTTCTAATTACAAAAAAATAGTGATGATTTTTTTCGTCAGAAACTTTTGATAAAATTATTAATATTTTTTTAATAAAGAAATAAAAAAATATTAATATGGATAGTGAAAGTTTGAGAAAGAATATAAGAAATAATGTTACATATACAAAAAAATAAAGAATTGGCTAAAATATTACTTGCTTATCTAGGAAGTGAAATTAATGAGAATATAGATTATGATAAGTTATATCGTAAGTTAAGTGCAGGAAATACAATGGAAATAGATCATATTTTACCTCAAAAACCAAATAAAAAAATGATAAAAAAATTTTTTTCTTATTATATTGAGGGAGAGAAAGTTAAATTTAAAAAAATAATCAGGATTTTTGTTGAAGATGGAACTATTGAAATGTTGAAAGATGAATTTTATGATAGTTATTTAAACATTATAGGAAATTTAAGATTATCTTGGAAAGAAGATAATAGAAGAAAATCAAATAAATCTTTAGAAGATATAGAAATTTTAAAAAGTATTTGATGAAAATATTAATACAAATAAACAAATTAATATAAGAACAGCAAAAAAATAATAGAAAAAAATTTTTAAAAGCAAATATTTTTTTAAATTCAAAAAAATATCAATATAAAAAGATGAAGAAAAAAACTGAGTATTATAGAGGAATATGACACTACGATAAAATATGAGAAGTTTGAACCTGTATCTTTTGAAATATTAGAAGAAAAAAATATCAACTTGAAAGTTATAAATACACTTCTTTATTAAAAAAATTATTAGATGTGATTTATCAATTGGAAGATGAAAAAAATTGATGGATATAGCGAAAGAAAAATTTAGATTTAAAGGTGGAAGAAAAAGTTTTTATTTCTACAATAAAAAGAAGATATCCCACAATCAGAATCAGCTTATAGTTTGGAAGATAAAAATATTTGTTGATACAAATTCCAATTCTAAAGATAAAATAAGACTTATTTTTTTGAATTGATTAATAGAATTGGATTAAATCAAAGTGATTTTTAAAATTTTGATAAAAAGAAAGATAGGAATAGAAATGGAAAAAGAGTAGGGTTTAGAAATTTTTGATATATATATAGAAAATAATATATTTTTTTAAATTTAAAAAAATTAAAAAAATTTAAAAAAATTAAAAGAAGACAAAATATGAAAAGAATTTTTAAATCCAAAAAGTTCAAGAATTTAAAAAAAGAAATACAGGCAGTGTGAAAAGCAAGGGCAGAGTGCATGGTTTTGTTGAAAAATGAGGCTCAAATATTATCGTTAAATTTTACTAAGAAAATTGCGTTGTTTGGTAATGGAGCTCGTCATACTATTAAAGGTGAAACTGGGTCTGGAGATGTAAAAATGTTCAACATTTTGTTACTGTAGAAGAAGGGCTTGAAAATACAAGGGTTGAGATTACTACGAAAAAGTGGCTAGAGCAATATAATACGCTTATTAGAAAAATAATTCAGTTTATTATCAATATTGTACAGCAATTACGATAGGTACGGCACTTGCACAATCTTGGAATGATAAACTTGTATCCGAAATTGGAGATATAGTTGGTTCTGAAATGGAAGTTTTTGGTGTTCAGTTATGGTTGGCTCCTGCGATTAATATTCATTGTTCTCCACTTTGTGGGCGTAATTTTGAATATTATTCAGAAGACCCGTTTTTAAGTGGACATATTGGTTTGCAATTATAAAAGGAGTACAAAAACATTCTGGTTGCGGTACAACAATCAAGCAGTACGCTTGTAATAATCAAGAAACTAACCGTCATACTTCAAACAGTGTCGTTAGTCAAAGAGCTTTACATGAAATTTACTTAAAACCTTTTGAAATTTGTGTAAAAGAAGCACAACCAAAAGCAATAATGAGTTCTTACAATCTTATCAACAAAGAACATTCGTGTAACAGCAAAGATATTCAAACATATATTTTACGAGATGAATGGGGATTTGAAGGATTTGTAATGACAGACTGGTTTGTGACAAGTGATATGATGTCTAATGAAAATTCAAAATATAAATGTGCTTCAGCAGCAGGAAATGTAAAGGCGGGAAATGATTTGACAATGCCAGGAAGTAAAGAAGATTTAGAAGATATTTTATCCGTTATTGATAATTTAGGACATAAATATCCTTTATCTCGTGCAGAATTACAATTTGCAGCAAAAAAATGTATTGAAAAAAAGTTTTTAGAATTATGAAAGTTTTAGATATATCATTGTTAGATATACTATTGAGTGATTTAATAGAAAAATAAAAAAATATAAAAAAAGAAAGAGGTAATTTTATGAAAAAAGTATATTTTATTAAATAGTGCAAGAACACTCGCAACTTTAGTCGTGAGATAAATTGCACAAAAATTTTAGTAAACATATAGGGAAACTTGTATGTAGACACGGAGCAAAATTGTGCAACAAAGAAACTGAATTGCTGGGAACTCTTAAAGCTGGTATAACCACAACATAATACCTAAATTAGAATATGGTATAAGTGTGATGGTGGCGAAAGCAGAAAAAATATACTAGATGGTGCAAGGTTAAATCCTAAACATTATGATAATAGACAATCAGCAGCTAATCCTGAAAAGGAAAGTTCAACGACTATCCCTCGTGAGGGGAGTACAATACAAGCGATAGGTATTGGAAGTGGTTTCGCCTAAGTCCTTGAAATAGGATATGGATAAGATATAGTCTGTGCTTGTTAGAGATAACAAGAAGTTCATAAGAGAACTGCATAAATGGTAGCGTATTTATGTGAACAATGCTTCCCACTGTTGTGGGGTTTTAAAAACTTTAAAAATATTTAAAAATAAACAGATAAAATGTAGAATACATGGTATAATATCTCTGATGAAAAGGAGGTGATATCTATGTATTTAACTTTAAAACAGCAGGTAAAACATCTTAGTAAAAAGGAGTTTAGGAATTTAAAATATTTATCTCATATAGCCAAGAACTTAACTAATGAAGCTATATATAATATTAGACAATACTATTTTAATAAGAAAAAAAGTATTTAAGTTATAACGAAAACTATAAAATGCTTAAAAACAGTGAGAACTATAAGAAGTTAAATTCTAATATGGCTCAACAAATTCTAAAAAGAAGTAGACGGAAGTTTCAAATCGTTTTTGGACTTTTTAAAACTTGCTAAGAATGGTCAATATGATAATAAAAAAATAAAATTACCTAAATATCTTGCTAAAGATGGTTTTTACAACTCTTGTTATAGGTTTTGTAAGATTAAAAGATGATATTCTGATAGTTCCTTATTCAAATTCATTTAGAAAAGACACATAAGGAAATCGCAATAAAACTATCACCAGTATTAAAAAGGCAAGAAGATAAAAAGAGATTAGAATAATACCCAAACAACATTCTAGGTACTTTGAAATTCAATACATTTATAAGGTAGAAGAAGTTCAAAGGGAATTAAATGAAAACAATGTACTAGGAATTGATTTAGGTATAGACAATCTATGTACTTGTGTCACAAATACTGGAGCTTCATTCATAATAGATGGTAGAAAATTAAAAATCAATAAATCAATACTATAATAAGATAAATGCAAAATTACAAAGTATAAAAAGATAAGCAAAAGATTAAGCGGACAACATTAAGACAAAAAGCGAATAGCTAGAAAGAGAAATAATCGTATAGAAGATTATCTTTCAAAAGCAGCAAGAATAATTGTAAATTATTGTCTTAATAATGATATAGGAAGAATAGTTCTGGGATATAACGAGAATTTTCAAAGAAAAATCAAATATAGGGAGTATAAATAATCAAAATTTTGTAAATATACCTTATGGAAAAATTAAGAGATAAATTAATATATCTATGTAAACTATATGGAATAGAATTTAGACTGCAAGAAGAGAGTTATACATCAAAAAGCAAGTTTCTTTTGATGGAGATGAAATTCCAATATATGATAAAAGAAAAATCAAAAAGAATATATATTCAGTGGAAAAAGGATAAAAAAAGAGGACTATATCAAACAAGTAAAGGCTATCAATTAAATGCAGATTGTAATGGAGCATTAAATATATTAAGAAAAAAAGTAAAGTTGTGGATTTAAGTATCCTATACAATAGAGGTGAGCTGAACACACCTAAAAAGAATAAGGATTTTAAAAATCAAACTTCTAGAAAAATTTTTAAATAATTTTTAAAGATTTTTAGAACCCCATGACTTCAGTCGTGGGAGGTTCAGAGGAGCCGGACCTGGAGATCCTGAATTAATAACAGTAAAAGGACAAAGAATTGTAAAGGAAGCAGATGTCATAATTTATGCGGGTTCGCTTGTGCCAAGAGAAGTTATTGAATGTCATAAAGAAGGAGCAAAAAGTTTATAAC
>BNJU01005196.1_pt1 | contig 17182 bp, 20 predicted proteins | sample 8539281 | NCBI WGS metagenome assembly BNJU01 (sample SAMD00202456, study PRJDB9452) | human saliva metagenome | isolation source: human saliva | place: Japan
CAGACCAATACTCACCAGTGTTAGTAATAAATCACCGGAACATAGCTTTACTATTTTCTTCTGTCAAAGCTTTCCGAGGCCGAAAGCCGTCATTATAGAAATTTATCTATTTCTATGCAAAGAAGTTCTCAACGAGTTCTGTCTGGTCCATGAATTTACTGCATGTTCAAAAACTATATCCAAGACCTGCAAGTATCGGTATCAAAACAGCAAGCATATATCCTCCCTATATGTTCTGAACACTATATTCGGAGTGCCCTTATGCTCCAAATAATCTCTTGTTATAATGACTTTACCGATATTTTATCCTTTCGGTGTCATCGCCATTATATCGAGCACAAACTCCTCAATAATGGAGCGAAGTGCTCTCGACACCTATCCTTTTTCATAGCCTGTTCGGCAGTCCAATCCATCGCATCATCATCAAATGAAAGTTCCCTTCATCAAGCTCAAAAGGTCTCTTATACTGTTTTAAAATAGCGTTTCTGAGGCTCTGTCAGAATCTTTTGAGCCTGCCTTTATCAAGCTTTGAAAGAGGTACATGCAACAAGGCAGTCTTCCTATAAACTCAGGTGTCATACCGAATTTTCTGATATCCTCATTTGTGAGCCTTTGCATAGAGTTTTTCATCGGTATCATGTTATCTTTAAGATCGAGGTTAAATCCCATACTTGTATTCTTTTGAAGTCTTTCCTTTATAATATCATCAGAGTGCAGAAGGCTCCACCGCATATAAAAGTATAGCATCAGTGTTTACAGTTTCCGCAGGTGCCATAACATTCTTTTGATTTGTACCTACAGGTACACTCCACCTTGACTGCCTTCCAAAGTTCAGCTCCTGTTGCACGCTCTCTACCGCTCACATCTCTTGAATTTGTGTTTTTCTTCTTTGCAATCTTGTCTATCTCCTCCTATAAATACGATACCGCATTCGGCTCTTTCCATCATATTTCTGCTGAAAGTAAAAGCTTTGAGATAACGCTTTCTATATCATCACCTATATATCCGGCCTCGGTAAGAAGTTGCATCAGCTATAGCCAAGGCACATTAAATTTTGCAAGTGTCTTACCAAGATAAGTCTCGCTTCCCGTCGGTGCAATCAGCCGGAATGTTGACTTATCAGCTCTTGTTCCTTCCTTATCCCTTATCTAAAAATATTCTCTTATAATGATTGTATACTGCAGCAGAGATTATTCTCTTGGCTCTGATCCTGACCTGCAACATATTCATCCAGCATCTCTTTTATTTTATGCGGTGCAGGTATATCGCCTGTGTAAAAGAGAGCTCTGTTCTCTTTTCATCTCTTTTCTTTACTCTGCAAGCTCTTTCAGGTATGAGGTTCAAATTCATATTCGGTATTATTATTACAAGCTGCCAAAGGTCCACATTTTAAATCGTCCCTATTGATTTTTGACATGGTGGTAAGCTTACTCATATCCGCTACTGCTGCATAGAGTTGATTTTCTGTATACAGTCCAGGACAGATATCTATACCTCCAGGCGTTGATATCCTCGTACCAGTCTTTGATTCAGTCTCCCTGCACATATAACATGTTTTCATAATTATTATATCGTCTTTATCGTGTTATAGTCTATCTTGTCTTCCATTTTTCCATTCCTAATGTTTTCAAACAGTTTTATGTTATTCCTGGCACAAAAGATGTGCCATATTAGGGAAATACGGCACATTTATGTTTTATATTAAGTTTTAGTCTTCCTTTGATAAGAAGTTATAGCATGCTGCCGCCGATTACCACCTACCTAAGCGGGCAGGATAAATACCCATACCTGTGCAAATACTGGCGAGCCAGAGACCGCTTGCAAATTGGGTCCGAAGCTTCTAACGCAGGGTTAACCGATGTTCCTGTGAAAGGAATTCCGAATATGAATCAAAGTAAAGTGCAAAAGCCTATAACAAGTCCAGCAACTCTTCCGTTCTCAGCCTTTGAAGTAACACCGAGTGTGCCAATACAAATACAGTGTATGAGTATAACCTCTACGAGGAACACCAATTCCCATTGATATGCCCATTGCGCTCGCCTCACCGAAACCACCGTTTTGTTCCAAGTGATGCATTGCAGGCCGGTATCACACGAAAGTAATCCTGCACCTAAGATACACTCCTAGAAGCTGATGATGTACATATCCTGCAAAATCCTTTACATCCATTCTGCCTGATACCAACATACCGGGTGAACGGCCGGATTGATATGACATCTGAAATACCTCCTATAGAACAAGCCATAGCAATATAGAAAGTCCGAATGCAATGCTATGGTAGAAAATCCAATGAACCACCACATTACTCTGAGCCAAAGTGTGTTGTTTGTCGCTGCAGCTCTGCCACATCCGAACGAGTAATGCAGTGCACATGTACCATAAACTCTGCTAAATACTTTTTCATTATTTACTCCAATATTCTCTAAAGTATAACTAATCCACAAAGAAAGATTTGAAATCCTTTGCAGCACAACGAGATGGTATTATATTCAAATTTTATAAAGTCTATTAAAAATTCTCTAAAATATTTTTATTAAAAGGATATTTTTCGGTCCTGTTTCTATAAAACGTGCTACTGAGGAAGGTCTTAAGTCTTTCATTTTTGGTTGTGAAAGATTCCTCAGGTGCATTCTCTTCCACTGACTCACCTTCATCAGGGAAAACCACTCTGTTTGCCACCTCTCTGGCTTGAAAGCCCATCCTCATGTGTTACCACTACCAGGTCATCTTCTGCTGTGCAGGTCCTGCATAACTGCCATGGCGCCTCCTGCCATCTCAGGGATCGAGGGCTGAGGTAGGCTCATCAGCGTTACATCGGGTTTCATGCAAAGTGCTCTGACTTGCTGATCTTTGCTGCTGTCCGCCTGAAGCTTTGGAGAGTGTTCATTGCTCTGTCCGCAGTCCTACTTTTCCAAAAAGGCTCTTGGCATACGCCGTTGCAGACTCTTCGTCAACACCTGAAGCTTCGCGTGCTATAATCAAGTAGAGCTGTCATATGTGGGAAAAGGTTAAACTGCTGGAAAACCAGTATTCCATTTTTGACGGTGTAAATCTGTAGCATCTACACTCTATGTCCGTTTCCTTCAAAACAATAATGTCACCGCTGCTTGCTTCCTCCAAGTCTGTTCCAACATCTTAAGGCCATTGACTTACCCAGAACAGGAAAGGTGCGATATGGACATACTACATCTCCGCTATTTATATCCGAGATATCTTTAAAGTACCTGCACTTTTTATGAAAATGCTTGCTTAAATTTCTTGCTTCAATAAGTTTTTACCTTCCACTTCTATTAACCTCCTCCTCAAAGTAATTTTGCCGTATAGCTGAAGAGCATTACCATGATGTTAAGGTGAGTAAGAGCAACTGCAGGGAACAGCATCATTGCGGGTATGTTCTGCTTCGTATAGCATCGCGCCTGCTGCAGATGCGTCCAAGCAATATAACCTGCTGCCGAGATTCCTTCGTGACGATAAACTCGTTTTGCAAGAGCGTAGCAATATATTCTTTATAGCCTGAGGCATTATTACAGATTATCATTGTCTGAGGATAACTGAATCTAAACTTCTTGACCCATCGTCCTTTTCGGTACGGGTTTATACCTGAGCGGAATATTTCGGCCTGATATGCTCCCAGTTTATACCGAATGCCAGTATTGCAACAAGCTCATCTATTCTTACAGAACTGAATATAACAAAGTATATTATAGAGCATGAACTACACCGTGTTCTCTGATTACCGTAGATAAATATTACAAAGAGTTTAAAAACTTAACTTCTTTGTATTGTCATATACATTTCTTCAACGGCCTCAAGCCCCAGTATGAAAACCGAGGGATAACGGCAAAAGAATGTAATCTTTAATGTGACTGCAGTCCGTTTTATAAGTGAGACCCATCTGTTATCCGTTATAAAATTTAAAATAAATTGTGCTTTTAACTCTTCAAACATATTAATTAGCCTTGATATATTTTGCAATAATGCTGTCCACTGTTCCGTCGGCCTTTTAACAAGTGCCTTAGTAAGCGCATCTAAAAGTGCTGTATTACCTTTTTGATTTCATTAGCGCATATTCTTCTTCTGCATATGCCTCGTCTAAAGTCTTAAGTCCGTTTGTCTCTTCAACAAACTTCTTGCCTGCCTCTGTCGATAACGACCCGTCTATCTTTCCTGGCTGAGTGCTGAACGCATCGCACCCTTGCATATCTCAGCAGTTGCCCCTTTATATCACTAACAGGATATCTCCTCGTTACCTGTCTGTACGCAGGGTCTTGCCTTCAAGGTCGCACCTGAAGCTATAGTCGAATCATCTTTTTACTATGATAGCTGCTTTGATGTTGTATATGTGTCTGAAAAGATCAACACTCTGCTTTCTCTCCTCTGGCAAATGCCTGCAAATACCTGCATCAGCTTTGCCCGATGTTACCTCCAGGATAACGAATCATACTTCCTCCTCCACTTCAACTTCAAGTCCGAGCTTCTTTGCAACTTCTTCCGCTATCTCCATGTAATACCTACAATTTTATCACCGTCGTGGGTACTCATATGGCGGAAAGCTCCGCATTTGTTGCTACTAAGTTTTCCTGACTGTATAGTTTTTACTTCTCCTGAAGCTGCATGCCGCACTCTCATTTGCAGCCTTTGTTTCAGCGAGTCTTTGAACCGCCATGCTGCAAACTTGTTGCGCATCAATCCCCGATATAATCAATGCTAATATTTTCTTCTTCATAATATCCTCCATTTTGTATATTTATCAATCACTATTGATAATAATCACTCTTTTTATAAGAATGCAGAGTATTTTTAAAAAGCAAACATGGAAAGAGACTCCAACTCTGTATTTTTATAGGTTATAATCCCTAACCATAATAGTCCGACTGAAAATTAGAGTCCTAAATCCCATTTTCATACCCCCATAAATGCAATATATTTTCTCAGCTTATGCTGCTGCTGAAGTCAAATATTTTTCCATCTCGTTCACAGCATGTTCTTCATCATTACCGTCTGCTGATATGTATACCTCTTTGCCATCGCAAACTAATGTCATCATGCCCATGATGCTTTTGCATTACTTTTTGTACCACTTTCCACATAATCCTGCTTTCAAACTGGCTGTTACTGTACTAACATAGCTGCCAGTCTGGCTTCGGATTTTTGCATCAGTGCAACCTTAACTGACTTCCTATCATTTTCTCTCCTTACTTGTTCTCTTAACTGGCTTACGCGATGTTTGAGAGTTTACGCAACCCTATGATTACTTCACTTTTCCCGAGCTGTGGACTAATCATTTTTCCAAGTTCCACCAATGAAGCATCAAGTTTTCAGTGGTAGCTACCGCCTCCGATTTGATGTCAATTTATCAGTCCCATCCTCTCTTTAATAAGTTGTATATCCTCCAAGTTGTGCATGATGCTGAAACCGTTTATTTATATTTGCAGTCTCGCAATTCACTTTCTCGATTTACATCGTTTCGCATTCCTTTTAAGATTCGAATATTTTCGAAACTCATAAGCGATATGGGTGCTTCCATCAGACCAAAGTGCCCAATGCATTTTGCTCACTGTCCTTTATGTATACTACATAAAGCTCTTGCGTAATTTTGAGTAATAATGACAAGTCTTCATCAGTTCTTTTTATGCATCCTCCATAGTTGAACACTACTCTCCAAAATGATATCCTTTTTCCGGATCAGTTAGTGAGCCTGAGGATGAAATGCTCCTCTAAAGCCTTTTGCAGCATGAATTCAGTAGACCGTATTGCTGCCAGGCAAATCGTACCAACTCTTGATTTTTAGAAGCTGTATAGCTTTAAGCACCTCTTTGGCTACAGCGTCACAATGCTTGCAGAATACAGGCGCTTACGTTTCCTAAAGTACTATTGCTTATTACTACATCTGTATTATATTAAATGTATTAATGATAAAAGTACTTTCTGTGAGTCCTGAAAATTCAGTGTTTATTTTAAAGACAATTCTACTTGTGCGATAAAAAGGAAACAGTACCAATGGGTAAACAATTGCCAAAATTTCTGCAAGTATGCAATGCTAACCGTAGGGGTTTATCCTTGCGTTCATTTTCACTTCTGGAAAATGTCATCCGCTCTCCCTATCTTTGTGAAATTCTTGATATTTTGCCCATATCTGCCGTGTTTGCAGTCTGACACCGATACCTCTGTATTATCAAGTCTTTCTTTAAGAGCCGCCACAATAGCTACCGAACGGTGTTGTCCGCCTGCCTGCACGCCTGCTCTGCCAAAAGCGCTCTTACCTCATCAATATATCTGGGTACTCAAATTTAATCATATCATCAGCTTATCGAAAAAATCCATCATCATTTGAAAACTTATAATCCGAAACTTCCTTTTCTTCACCTGTTTTCAGCCTGAGACTTTTGATAGTAAAAGTTCGGTAAAAATCTTGCATCAAATATCGGATCAGTTAATGGTATACCGTACATATATCCGAATGAAAGCACTGTAACAAAAGATTATTAAAAGACTTTCCATCAACATAGATTTTAAGTTCTGTTTCAACTCTTTGTCAAAAATCTGCCTGTATCAAGTATTCTGTCCACTCTCTCTCTTAAAAATGCCAATCTTTCTCTTTCAGTTTATTCAAATCTATGGTCTGCCCTCTGCGGCTAAAGGATGATTTCTTCTTGTCTTTGTATCTTTTGTTTATCAATGTCATCATCCGCTGCAAAGAAATTTCCATATTGATTTTTATGGCTGAGTTCATCCGATACTTCCTGTAGTCCATTCAGTCCGCTTCTGATGTCGATACCCAAAGCTACCCTTCATATACCTCTTTCAGATTCGAACATGTAAAGATCTGCAAAGTTTCTTCAAACAAAGCTCTACCGGCAAATTGTCGACTTCAGTAATATTCGAAAATCCTCAAACATCTTTAATGCAACGAGTCTTACCTGAACCGGACGTTCCTGTTACAATTATCATCTTCATATCAAATCATCCTTACTTCACATTCAAGTTTTACAGACTTTTCACTTTCTCTTTCTTTATATGTTCTATCAGCTTCTTTATATCGTCAGATGAGCAGTCATAATTTGTTACCAAAACCGCAGTGTTTTGAGATGCTGCAGCTTCCTCCGAGCCTGAGGCCTCCTAGGTCCAGCATCATCTGTCAGTTTACCTGCAGTACCCTTAGGTCTCTTCCATGGAACCTGCTGCTGGGATACTCAGCGGCTGTTTTTCACTTCTCCTGTTGTTTTAAATCCTCTATTTGTGCTCTTATTTCGTCATTGTTGCCATACTCAGTTTAAGCTTTGCAGTATTAAATCTCTTTGTTGCTACAAATATTACTCTTTCTGTAACCGAGGTCAAGTTCTGAAACATCTTTCCATTTTGATGCTTCGTCAGCTCAAAGCACCTTTACTGGTCAGTACATTTGACATCTCTCCGCCATATGCCTGCATTCATCTATCGCACGCCAGGCGCGGTATACCGCAGGCAAATTCAAAGCCTGGTAGATTTTCCATAGCATAATCACTTATCTTATCAAAGTCCCTCAGCACTGCTTCTATATATTGCCCTCATGTAATACTGTTATTTAAACAAACCGTGGAATAATCCTCCCGTCATCGCCTTGCTGTCATCCGCCAGTATATTGCTGCCTTTTCCAAGATATAATATTTTTTAAGTTTCCTTTTTATTATGATCCATGCATCAGCTCAGTTCTTCCTCAGTGACGGGAGTCAGAAAATAATCACACTCCTCCTACTTTAAAAGTAGTATGCTTTTTAACAATTCACCAGTTTTGCAATTTTCTGAGGATACTTTTAAAATCCGTCTGCATTTTGTCTCACTATATTTTAATATCAATCTTTTCCAGCTATATTTGCCTGTACTCTGTTGTAGGTTCCTTTGCCTGCATGTATCCATCTGCTTCTGTCTGTGATTTACAGCCGCGGTTTCTACTATGATTGCAGGGTTTCTACCGGGTCTGAGGTGAAAACATGACGCTGCTAACCTGTTCCCATGGTACTCTATATAATTATCCTCAAGTCAGAGTCTGTCATAGTCCTTATTTTGTACCCAATCTTCAAGCTGTATTACCAGATCGATGGACTGGGTATCCTTAACTACTAGTACACGAATAACGCCTTTACATCCTATAATTCCTATTCCTAAAGCTCAATAAAAGTGCTTGGTTATATCCAGGTGCCGTACTCCGAAAGTCTGCTGTGACACCTTTCTGAGTTTCCACAACGTCATCAGATACAAGTCTGCGACCCTCTCTTTACAAGCTCAAGAGCCGCCTCACTCTTTCACGATACCACTGTCTGCCGGTTATAAAGTGCTCCTTCACCGTATACATCACCAAGACACCATGTATAGGCTAACAGGAGACCAATTGTACATTAAGCCATCTTACGAGCTCTGCGGTAATATAGGACTGTAGACTGTTCAATGCCGAGACATGGTACTACCATAATGTACACAGTAGAAATCATATCCTCATCCGGCTTTATTCCTCTTGCATCATAGTACATGGAACCTTATGCAAGCAGCTTATCATAGGTTTCCTTTCTCTTTTCGTCATTCAATGTCTGAATAAATGCGTTCCTCCAACATTACCTATTATCTGTACTCTTTCACTGTCAAAAATGATCGAAAACCTGCAACTGTAATGCCGGTCTGTTTATATCAGGATACTTCAATATTATAGATTCCGTATCTATATCCGGTGTGAAGTTTTTCAGATTCAAATCCTTTATTAGTTCCTGATTGTTACGTTTTCTCCCACTATGTATCTCTATCATGATTCCCCTATCTTAAGACTTATCTCAAAAGCTCAAGCAATTCCTCTTTTGAAATATTTGCCAGAGGATATGCCCTCTTCAAGTTTAATACTCTATCAGCCAAATCCTTCTTTGACTCTTGAAGCAACTATCTTCTCTTCTATAGTTCCTTTGCAATAAGTCTGCAAACCGTTGCTTTATTTTTGCCCTATTCTGTGGGCTCTGTCTGTGGCCTGATTTTGTGCCGCAAAAATTCACCACGGATCGTAGTGAATAACTATGTCGGCACCTACAAGATTAAGACCTGTGCCTCCTTTTCAATGAAATAAAGGAATACATTTGTATCGTCATTATTACAAAATCATTTACAAGCTTGATTCTTTTTCTTTACTTGTAGAACCTGTAATAACATAGCTGCTTATATTTTCTTCTTCAAATCTCTTCTTTTATATATATCAAGCATTGAAGTAAATTGTGAAAATAAAGAATTTTATGTCTGCTTCTATACCAGCTCTTTACACAAGATCGATACAGGTTTCAAGTTTTGCTGAATCTCCGGTATAATCTTCAAAAATAAGCCCCGGATCGCATGCAGATTTGTCTTGGCTTTGTAATCTCCGACAATATTATCATCTTTGAACTGTTATGATCTTCATTGCCGTTTAATACATTTTTCAGTTTGGTAAGCTCGGTATCATATGCGCAACTGCTGCTTTTTATCAAATCTTGATACTCCCGAGCTTCTTCTATCTATCCGGCAAATCCGTTGCCACCTCGGACTTAAAGCCTTCAAGTACAAAGGACTGATCGTCTTTGAAGAAGTTTTGCGCTTTCATCATTACCGTCTTTTACTAGTATTTTCATGCTGGTTGAATGAGATTATAACTGTACAAAAATCCGGCATTATAATCAAAAATACTCCAAAAGCTCCCTTAATCTGTTCTCTATCGGTGTTTTCCGGTCCGAGCATACTTACATCAGCTTTCACAGTTTTTACCGCTTTTGCAACTCCGGTATTTTGATTTTTATAAACTGAGCCTCATCAATTATCTCAGTGAAAATCTCATATCGTGATACGGTGAAATATCCTTCTTAAGGTATCATAAGAACTTATATAGATATCAAAATCTTCATGCTCTTCAATGCTTTTTGCCTTTCTTCTGGCGGCTGCAAGTACACGTACTCTAAGTTTCACCTTTGCTATCAAATTTTGATGTTCCTCCTCCCAGTATATACTAAAGATGCCGGACATACTATAAGAGCTTTTTGAGCCTTCCGTTCTTTTTGCATCTATCAAAAGAGATATAATCTGCAGAGTCTTTCAAGTCCCTTATCATCTGCCAAAAATTCCGCCATCCCAGCTCTTCCACGGACACCCAACCATTTTACAGCCTTCTTTTGATATTTCCTTGCAAAAGCATTTGACACTTCATCCGGCGGAACAAAGAGTCCATGGTTTTATATTGTCAAATTTCTCAATCAGTTTTACAAAACTCTCATCTCTTCTTTCTACCAGTTCATTATGCGCTTCATCATTTCATCAATATAGAGTGAACGATACAAAGGCACTGTAAAGTGCCCGGTTCTCAAATCTTTCGGAGAAATTTCCAGTACATTCAGCGATCTCATTGAAATCCTTCATGACTCGGAATCCATATTTATAAAGCTCCGCTCTTTAAACGATAATATTTTTCTTTTTCTGTAACTTGTAACAATATTTGCGAAGTTCCTCTGCCTCATATCATCTGATAAAATTCCAGTTACCAAAGATTTGAGTTACAGATACTCCAACTCCTGCCTTAGCAGCTTTTGTAGCTCTGATATTATTGAAAGCCTCCTTCCAAAGCACCTTGCCGTATTTGTTTAATTTATCAATGCCGAAACCTTCAGCTCATAAAGTTCCTCTTCTGTCTCTGCACTGAGAGAATTTTGCTTATTCTCATAGGAAGATATATCTTTAAAGCCTCTAAGCCTTTTCTTCCCGTTTTTGATTTCTTCAAAAGCTCATTATCATTTCTTGCAAATATTTTTCCCCGATAAAATATCCACTCTGCCATCGGTATAGTCGCTGCTCTTCCGTTACAATGTTATCTTCCATATCAAGATAATATGTAATCTCCGGCTTTTCAGGCACAAAAACTTGTGCCTCGGGGCATTATCTGCTATATTCATAATCTTTTTATGCTTGGCAATACATTGGAATCAAAACCTGCCTATATTTTTCTTCCTATCTTTATCTCCCGATATCCGTACCCTGAATCATTCCTTTAGCAAATATCTTCCAAAATTTTCATCACATCTGTTAAGATAGATATCTTTAATACAGTATACATAATTGTTTGATATAAACGACAGAGGAAAATCCACTTCCAGGTTTATACACTGCAAACGAATCTCTGTCATCCATAGGGATTTAGCCTCGATAGTAATCTTTTCATTAAAATCTCTAGTTCGATATCCGTAACGGTTTTTCTTTGGGAAGTACTCTGTTGTCAGCTCTGCTTTTCTCCGACAAGTAAGTTGTAAATATCATCTATATTTTGCTCCGTCTACCGGTATTTTGGATACATTGAGACTGTCTTTTACATAATCAAGCAGTTTATAGCTTATAGAGCCTCTGTATCTAGAGTCCTTCAATAAACTTTCATGCTTTATGCTCTTATCGTCAAATGCTATATCCAGCTTAACACTGTCGTTTTTACCGAGGATAAATTTCATTATCTCTTAGTGCTATCAACAAAATTCCTGTAACTTTTTATCTGCACAAAGCTTTTTCTGCCGATTTTAAACTGTATATATAAACATCATACTCGCTCTTATACGACATTATAAAGCTTGGGTACTATCATGCAGGTTCTTCATTAATGTCGGTTTCTTCATCAAAATGCGAAAGAAAAGCTTCCCCGAAGTAATTTGTTTCATCTCCAAGCTCATGGCTGTCTAAATACGCATTTAAAAGAAACACCGTTGCAACCACATGTTCGCAGTTCCTTGCATCATTAAGGTACCCTCTGATTCTGTTTTTATCAGAACATTTCGAACAACTTCTAATATGCTCTTTTTAATCTGTCTTTGCAAACTCTCTATCACTTTGCAATTTTCAGATGATTCAACTTTTTGCAACGCTATTCCCGCAAACATTAGGATCTGAGTATAATATCCGTATGCATTTCTATATGATATTATACCGTCACTACCTCGTCAGACGTACCTGATTGTTTTTTATCAGTTCTTTAGCCTTCTTTGCAGTATCGGCAGACATAGAAAGGCTATCTATAATAGCCTCTCCGTCGAAGTATTTATAAATAGCCTTTTTCTCTTCCGTATCCGAAGCGGATATCATATCCGCCTTCTATTTTCCATATCTTCTTTTTCTACGTCAGCGGCTGTTTCCGCCGTCAAGAAAACAATCCATTTTGTCCTCTGTGTCTTTAATATATCAATAGCGGCACTAAAGCTGGTTGTCGGAATCAGTTCCTATCTTTGCCTTCATTTGATCACCTCTAAATCAGGCTGTTCCTACCCTATGTAAGTCATAACCTGACGGAGGATAGTAATGCTGTGTAGTAATTTTAACTGCCGTACCGTCTCAAGCGGAAGTACATTTTGTACTATACCCTTACCGAATGTGGTTTTCACCACTGCCACTCAAAAGTCTCTGAGATGTGGCTGTAAAAACTTCCGATGCGGATGCCGGTTCTCATTTACATTTACAACGCATAGGAATCTCCCAGCTCGCGAGCTTCGTCAGAATAATATTCCTCTCTTTCTCGTGCTTATCTTCCGTATATGAAAACCAATCGTCAGGCAGTATAATCAAGCATATCCACCACTGCAGTCGAGCAATCCTCCCGGGTTTCCGAAGGTCCACTATCAACTGTCATTCCCTGTGACTGCAACGACTCTATATTTGATTTAAACTGTTCCGAGGTAACCGCATCGACTGACTTACAGCTATATAGCCGATATTGTTATCAAGCATTTTACCTGCGCAGTCTCCACCTCATGATCTTCTTATAAGATTCAGTTCAACTTCTTTTCTGTCATCACCTCTGAGGACTGTCATTTTAAAACTTGTGCCCTCTTCACCTCTGATTTTTGGTCTTTCTCAAGTATATCCATATCCGTTCCGGCAACTTCTTCACCGTCTATTTTATAGATAATATCTCCGACCTGAAGCCCCGCATCATTTGCCGGACTGTTATCAAATATCTTTACAATAGTGATAATCTTGGTATTCGGTTTTTGTGAAACCACGGCACTCAATACCTGATGCTTACCCTCGGTATCTTCATTGAGCGCCTTGTATTCCTCCTTTTGTCATAATATACCGTATAAGGATCTCCAAGTCCGTTCATCATTCCGGCGTAAATACCGTCTTCCACCTGCTTTGTCATATCTTCATCAAATAGAAAAATATCTGTCTATAATGTTTTGTAAAAACCGATGTCTTTTCTTCTATTTTTATAGTCCAGCTTACTGTTTCTCTTTAAAAACAGCGAAAGTACATTTCCGTTATTGAATACAAAAAGCAAATCCTACATATGCAAAACAAACGATGTCATAATTCCCCAGAATAAATCCTATAACCCCGTTCATTCTCCCTTTTCTTTTTGATTTCTTTCCGATTTCTATCATCTCTTAGGCCGGAACCGTTTGTACCCGCTCTTCCTTGTTGCCTTTCATTAACTGTTTCTCATAGTCATCTATTTCACGATGTTCAACATATAACACCTCCATTTTCTCTATCCCTACTATATCACACTAGTAAAGGGATCATAAATCTCCCCATATCCTAATTATCAAATTTTTATTTTCAAACTTAATAGCCGAGTTTATCCATGTATGAGCAGCTACTTTCGCACAACCATCAATGCAATCTTAAAGTGATTGCATCTCAAACATTCTAAGATCGAGTCCTGTACTCTTTTGAAGCTTATCCAAACGATATACCAAAAGTATTTCTGTGGATAAGAGCTGTCTGGATGTCTCAGATACGTTTAAACTGTTTTCAAAGAATTTATTGATTGTAGTAAGTGTCTCCTCGTCAAGATCATCAGGATCTTTCCGTCAAATATCTCCTTGATAAACATCTTGCAAAGAGGTATAGGTAACTGATAAATAAGTCTTCCTATTCCAAGTCTTGAATATGCAACAATGTTCTCCGCCGCATAGAATATCTTACCTACCATCAAGTGCCATCTTAGGCTTTCTTTATAAGACTTTGACATCTTCTTTGATCTCATTTACTATAGTTCCGTAAGCAACTGTAACGTTCCAAGATTCCGATAGAATTAAAGACCATCTATAACAGATCTTGCCACTCTGTCCAGATCCTCGTATGCAGATCCTTCCTTCATCTCTTTTTACAAGAATGATATCTCTCGTCAACAGCTGTAACAAAGTCCTTGTTCTTGATGCAAAAAGAGCTTTTACAGCTTCAAGACTTGATACATCTCTCTCATTCTTTTGTTTCAATGATATATACCACTCTTCTTACAGTAGTCTCGATATACATTTCTTTGCTCTGTTGTAGATGTCTACAAGCAGCAAATTGTCAAGCAAGAGATTCTTTTATAAAGTTGTCTTTATCAAATCTCTCCTATATACTATAAGAAGGTTCTCTACCTGGAATGATGCCATTCTTCCCACCATATAGGTGTCATCAGTTTGTTCCTCAACCATGAGAACATACTCAAGCTGGTGCTCATCAAAATCTTAAAAACTGGAATCCACCTATTGCCTGAGTCGGCGAGAGAACTCGCAAATGTACTTACCTGTAATCCCGTAAGTATCGGCCTCGGCAAAGTTATTCTTCTAAAACCTTACCCTCAATGTCACAAACACACAAGTTCTGTTCTCGTAATACTCTTTAAACCATCTATGGTATTTTTGAAGAATCTGGTTTGAGATCGTATAATTATCTCCTTTGCTCTATTACTTTTTCTCTACCATCTCTTACAAAAATCAGAATGAGACAGTCATTAATCAGCCGTCATATTTGACAACAATTAATTTTCAATTCGATCTCTAAATACCTGATAGCAGATATTAACAAGTTTCATAAATAATAATGCAGTATCACAAGTAAATCAATAGGAAATACGATTTTTAATTTGTTTATGTGATTTTGCCCATACATAATAGGGTATACGAGTGTTCTATTAAAAATTTACCATATCTATAAAGAACGTCATGTGCCGTTTTCACTATTGTAGATATTATATAAAAACTTTAAAGTTTATTTCACCGGTAAATACATACTCGGCTGCCTCATATATATCTCATCATCTACAAGACTGATATCAAGAGTCTCCCCAAAGCAGGTGAACTCTTACCGTAGTTTCACATAATCCTCTTTTCATTGTAGCAAACGCTGCACATGCTCCGTGCCGCAGGCAGAGTTTCTCCGAGGCCTCTCCCATACTCTCATGATAGTGTCTTTCTGTCTTCTATATAGATAAATTCGGAATTTACCTTTTGAGAATCTCATGTTTCTCATAGTACTCGCCTACATTTTCAAGATTCATCTCTTTAAGTTCTTTCAAAAGAATCTACATAATATACGGCATGCGGATTTCCTATATCCACTCCTATAAACTCTTCTCTTCACCGTTAATCCCAAATATCTTCTCAGGAAAAATCGAGGTAACTGTTTGCCTTGCCCATATTTACATTAATATATTCTGCCTTACCGTCTTTTTGGTTCCCTTCAATCTACTTAATGCCTGCCTGTTTCCATGGTAAACTTTTTCAGACTTCATAGCCGTGGTCGTACCATATTTTTGCACACATCTTGAGCCGTTTCACACATAGCCCCTCTACTTCCGTCGGCATTGTGCATATCCATCTTTACATCCGCTATGTCGAAGGGCATATAAGTATCAGGCCGTCCTGCCGATACCGAAATGTCTGTCACTTACCTTTAGCAACCTCACTTGGATTTTTCCACTTTTTCCTTGAAACGAGTCCACATATACATCAGTCGTTTCCGCTCCTGCATTTTTACAAACTTCACATATTCTCCATCTATATTTATTCCTTACCACCATATAACAAGCAAATCTTTTTGCCGTATTGATAATGGTTTCTCCGTTTTTCATACTGCCGATCTGCAAATATTTATGTGCCTCAGGCTCTAGTGCTATTCTTATACTCTATCAAAGTTCCTTGGCTTTTATGTATAGCCATAAATTCTTGCTACCACGCTCTTCCTGCTTTTTCTTTCTTTTTCTCTCATAATAAAGTTTATCCAAATTTCACTCACCTTTTTACCAATTCTATGACTTTAAAAGGCATGGGCAAAGTTTATATCTTCATCCGGTTTCATCAAGCTTACCGGGTGAACATACCAGCAAAAAGCTCGCGGTTTCATTCATCTCCTTTAAGCTACTGTTGCATATCATTAAGCTGATAAGCACAGACCACAATGCCATAATCAATATCGTCAGACAGATTTGTGCCTGAGCACCTGATGCCACCACTCCGACAATAGAATATCCGTTTTATCGAAAATCGACCTCAAAACCTTGCTGTCACTGAGTTTGGAAATGCAATGATTATATCTGGCGTTACTGTCGCTTTCTCCTTGATTAAAAACTGAAAAGTTCTTTACTAGAATCTTTCCAGATGTTCTAATCTCCCAGTCTGTTATAGCATTGTTAAATTCGTTCCATTCGATTTTCTTTTTGCCTCTATGTGCTCATCAAATATTTGAGCTCAAGTTTTTCCATTCACAAGTTTGAATTTTCAAATTCATCTAGTTACCTCATCAATGTGTCCGAAGCTTTTTAATATTATAATTTTTCCCGAGTACATATTTTTCATTAATGGCATCTTCAAGCTCCATATTGTTTTCGATTCCGTCCAGTCATTGATATATAAACATTGATACAATGGTGCGGTTTGGCTAGTGAATCCGGGCTTCTAGTTCAAGTTTTATCTGATTGTTTCTTTCTGTCGGTATTCTAAGAAGAGCACTTCTGTTGGAATTTGAGCTCCACGACACATAGACCGGTGCATCAAAATTCGGCTCAATCTCTTATAGAATTTACCAAAGGATTATTTATAAGTGATAATTCCTTGCATGATGAAGAATTCCGCAATTGTTGATTTTGCCTTTGAACTTAGCTTGCATTATCTTCAAATATGTTTTCCGTTATCGTCAAAAGACGGATATTTTAAAAATGCATTCCACTTCCGTTTTCATTCTCAAAAGTTTCGGCATAAAGGAAGCACTGAGACCATGTCTTTTGCTACAGTTTTTACCGCCATTCTGAATGTCTGAATGGCATCGGCTGTATTTACAGCGCATCCTGATCCGTAAAAATCTATCTCATGCTGTGCCTTTGCTGTCTCATGATGTGAAAGACTTTTGTCTTTATACCCATCTCTCCAAAGTCAGAACAATATTCTTCTGATATTTT
>BNJU01002343.1_pt1 | contig 17161 bp, 32 predicted proteins | sample 8539281 | NCBI WGS metagenome assembly BNJU01 (sample SAMD00202456, study PRJDB9452) | human saliva metagenome | isolation source: human saliva | place: Japan
ATAACATCTTCTCTATTATATGAGTCCCATCCTCGGTTCTAAATAGTACCTTGAAAAACTTTTACCTCATGTGTAACATATTTTATCTGAGTTGCATCATACTTATAATACTGTGGAACACTCAGTAACATCTGATTATCTTCTCCTTTATAGAAAAACATAATCATCAAACATTGTATTTTGTAGCAAAATCTAATTGCATCTTTACGATTAGCAATTCTATTTCCATTAAAATCGTATTTCCTTTAATCCATGTTTTTACATTTAATGTATATATACTATCCCTTCCATATAAAGTTTTCCTGTATCACATACAAGTTTTACTATATTCCCATATGGATCTGCCTTTATAGATAAACGAAATATCATCGCATTCTCTCCAAAACAGTATTATCTTTGCTAAAATACCTACCATTTTGACTTGGCATTTTTGCAGATTTCATTTACATTTTCATCGGGACTTTTCCATATACATGAGTCGGTCTTTTGTATACAAAATATATACCATTTGTTTCTATCTGTTCTACTCGACTCAGTTCTCTCCCTCCTGTTTTGCCATCCATTTCACTATCTTTCTTTTTCTGCCAGTGCTTATCTGCCGGTATATACATATCATAAGTCTCCCACTGATGTATAATATGACAACGCAACTATACTATGGCAACCACTATCAGTGAAATATATAGTCTCATCAATATTTCTCCTGTCCTATTATTACTCTGATACTTAGAAAAATTTAATAAATATTATATTGTCATTTTACATAATAAGTGCAATGCATATACTAAATCGCTTTTAGTATCTCTTTATTCTGCATCTTCTAACGGTTTCATAACTACCTCACCATTCCCATCAATTACTAAAATGGGATTACTCCGTCTTTATTAACTCTGCTAATACATAAATTATCAAAATTATCAATGCATCCATAAATAAATATATATTTATCTGTTACAAACATTTTTATTTTCTGTTTATCTGCATACAATCCCTTCATAGTATAAATTCTTTTTGATAAATTTGTTTCAGCATCAATACAATATATATGTAAACTATTATATTCTTTATCATCTTTTATATAATCTTCAATCACTTGTAAAGTATATTTTCCCATTCCCAACAATAATATCATCGATATAACCTTTACTTACTAAGGGTACATCTATAACTTCACAGTTAATAAAATCTCTGTCCGATATATATATCTTCGACCTAACTCACATATAGGATATTCTTCTATCTCATATTTTTATTTTGTCTATATCCTCATATATTCTCATACATATCCTGCTCAAACTTATCTTTTTATAATTTTTATCTCTGTAAGTTATTTCTTCTGCCGTCCTAGAAAAATAAATGTATCCATCTGAAATTTCCTGAAAAATTACGTCCTGATAATTCTATACTTTGAAGTTCATAATCATCCAGATCTTTTCTCAACTATATTCCACTTATTTCGCCTTTTCGTACCTTTTTATCAATTTCTTTTGCATATAAATCTATATGGTATAACTTCTCCTTCTAAATAAGAACCCATTCTTCCGGGTTCTAAATAGTATTTTTGAAAAGTTTAGCTCATACTTGGCATACTTTTTTTATTTGCATCAAATAGATAATAGTTGGGACAGTGATATTGGCTTTATGATCATATCCATAAAAATATAATCATCAAAATATAGTATAATTCCTTACAAAACTATTGTAATATATAAAGTCATTTTTAAAAATCCTTCTCCCTTTCAAGTCATATTTTTCAAAAGCAACCTCATTTAATGCATATATATAATCTCCTTCAAAGTATATATCACCTTGGTTACTGATGATTTTTCTAACATCCTCTTGAATTTATTTTATATATACTGTAATCATTATAATTATCAGAAAATATCAGTCTCTTACACAAGCACCCGGAATATCTCCCGATAAACTGCATATTTCTCTTACTCATGTATCTTCATTTCATATACATCAATTTGTTTTATAAACAAAAATATGTACCGTCTTCCATTTGAACAACTTTTTTAAATCCTTTTCCGGTTTCATCTGCATCATTATCCGCTATCTTTTTCTTTTTGCCAATGCTTTATCTGCGGATACATACATAAAAATCAAATCTAGGCAATACAAAAATATCAATACTGTTATAAAAATAATAATGAAAAATACGGTGAAAGAATACTGACAACCTTAGCATGTCCCCTCATTTGTATATATCTCCTTTTTCATAGCATCCTTTACACTTCTTCGAAATAACTGACTGAAATACACTTTATTGTCTTCATTTATAGCAATCTTAGTATCACCTCTCATCTCTCTACTATGTATGGTTTATCTCGGTCAATTCTAAATTTATATACGTCATTAACTAGCTCAACCACTGTAATAGTCGTATTTTCTTTCGTCTTTATTCCAAGTACTGTCATGTCTGATTCCATTTTTCTCATATCTTCTAATTTTTAGCTCTTTCCTTAAATAAATGATTTCCATGCACTTATATAAACCACCTTGTACTGCTGTCAAATATAAACAAGTCTTTTAGTGTAATGCTTTCCATACCAATAATATTATCTACCTCAAAGAGTTATCATTACACAAGTCTAATATTCAATGACACCTTTTTCTACGTCAAAATCTTCTCTTCTCCATTTCCATAATCATATATTATTTTTGTTGTTGGTTGTGTCTCCATCATATCTATCGTATCTAATGTACCCATATTAGATCATACCTTCAACTCCTTTTCATGACTTAAATATTCCACAATTCATTTATATTTTTCACATCAGTGAATTCTTTATTCTTTCTCAGTTTCAGTTATTTTCTAGTATTCTTCTTCTGAATAATCCCATAACCTATATATGTTTCCTTATTATCATTAAAGTTATTTATTCTTTCCTGTGTGTATTCTCCTTCTATAAAACGATAACTGCCAAAGCTTGATCCGTTTTCCGGCAATATATTCTTCCGCCTGCATCTATACTTCATATCATTGTCATCTTCTATATAAATACTTCGCTATGATTTGTAAACTCTAATTTTGCATACATGAAATTTTTGAAAGTCTATAACGAAACCTTCAGTCCTAAAATTATAAGCCTTTGTTCTCCTCAAATCTCACTTGTTCAATATATGCTTTTAATTTCTGCGTCTCTAATATCAAAATATCCAAAAATAAAAATAAATATATACATATTATATTTCTTAATTTTCTTTGCCTCACTACTCATTTTTATTCTCATTTATCGATACTAAAGCTTTTTCCTTACCTAATACTTCATATATGGTCAGAAACTATCAATATTATCCCGCCCATGATATTTCCTCTCATCAAAATAATCAGCAATCTTTCTTCCTCTATATAAATTCGCCTGCAGTACTTTCATAATCATCTTGTTGCATTAATATATCCTATCTCCATTCTCGCTCTAAAAATATTAGTGTTGCATATCTGTTTCGTATAAATGAGAAACTACCTCCTCTGATATACAGTCCTTTCACATAACAGGCTGCTTTATCATTGTACTTATATATCTAGTTCTTTCATGGTGTATGTTTGAGATCATTTAGCACATGCATTGCCTTTCGAAACAATGTTCAAAATCAGAATTAATTAAATATGCCCATTGTAGTTTAGAAGCCTCATAATATATTTCTATCTTCCAATATAAGCCCAAGTCCTGATATGCAGCTTTTGATATCCGTCCACAGCTGACATGCTATATATTATATTGTCTTTTATTCAATCTGTAGAATTCACTTATACATGTATCATTATCATAATGAATTGCAATGCTAATATCAATTCCCATTGGTTATCACTTATAATTGTACTTTTTACTCCTTCTTCACCGTAGCTCTATTGCATTTTTGATTATTTACTCCACCCATGTATATCATCTTCATCAAATACTTTACTGAATCTGTCTCACCATCATTATCAATATCAATTCGTATTTCTTATTATATTCTAGTACAAAATTTAGCATATTCAGTCCTTTATTTGCATCAGTTCCTTTTTAAAAATACTACAACCTGCGTTTAATATAAGTATATGCTTACAGATATAAATCGGAGTTTTATTCATAAACACTTCCTCTCTATAATACTTTTTATTCCTGTTTCCAAAGTGGTCATCACAATCTTTATTCAACTTTTATTGACATTATTGTTCTCAAAAGCTAGCATACACACTGGCGGATTAAGGACATATTGCTAGTGCCTCTCCCAAAGTTCCTCCAAACACTTAAAATCCGTTGTTCATGATCATTTTCTTTATATGAAACTTCTTTAGCTCTCTAGCTTCTTTCCATGACTAATTTTGTGATAGGCTTTCAATATACATGGTCACGCATAAAACCTGAGAATTCTACTTATGACCAAATCTTGTAATTTTCATCTAAACAAACGATGTCAGTCGACTATTGGTGACAGTCTTTGCTTTCTCCATTTCCCATGATCTCAGTGACAAACTTTCCGCTCGATCTGTCCTGTCGTGCAACCATATCGGTGCATTTAACCATACCATATCTCCAGCTTCGGGCGTACACTCGGCTCCTCCTTCAGGTGAAGAAGAATAATATGCATAGTGTGGTTTGAGAACGCCTCGTATCACCGAATCGTTTTCATCATCATCTATACTCACTAGCAGGTTCATTTTCAACTTGACACTACCTTTGCAAATATGCTGCACCTATAAGTTTTTTCATTCTGATACGCCTTAGTCTTTACATCACTCTCTTTCATTAATATGTCACTCATTAATCACTTCATGTTCCAGTCTGCTGACCTTGCTACAACAGCCTGTGTTTCGCCAAAAATAGTTAATCTTTCCCTCTATTTCATAATGTTCTCTACAGCAACCTTTATAATATGCCTTGCCTGAATTAAGTAAAGACTCATCACCACTGTTAACTCCAAGTTCGTAATATTCCGACTTTCAAACAGCTTTTCCTGTCTCACATGGAAGTCCTATAAAAACTTAACGCCCTCACACTATAGTCAGGGTATATCACTGTATTTGCTGAAAAGGCACCTTTCAGATATTCCAATCAGTTTCTTTATACTGACACATAAAACCCTTGAGTTTTCTTATCATCACCTGAAGTCATTATAAATGCACTGTTATTATAACTTTCTATGATAATATCAATAATATCTCTGTAGCTAACTCCTACATTTTGAAATGTTCTTATATGCTCTTTTTCCATCCATAAGTATACTTTGTGTCATCAATCCTAGAGTCATATATGAACATCTCCGTTACTTTTTATATTGCATGAGTAACAATATAATTTCTAATCTCTGTTAAAGCTTTCAATATAATCAGAGATTATCTCTATATTTTCTTTTTCGATGTCATTTAAATCACTCTCTTTAAAAACTTTCATTTTCCCTCATACCAGCTTTTTCTTATAAAATAATTATATTCCGACTGTTTTAGTATACATCTTCCCATGTCTGGCATATATCTCTTCACGAGCCATACATGCCGCCAACTTGGAAAAGTTTTTCAGCTTTTTCTAAATTTGATTGGCTGCTGATAATATCCGTATCACTTCCATAAAAATCTCATCATTATCATCTGTACTTATGTACATACTGATTCTATTACCTTTGAATCATAGTCATATTTTTCCATAAATTCTTTCATACTCAGGTAGTGAACTATATTCCGGATCAAAAACACCTTCATTTATTTCTCCCAAATCATAGTATGCCAAATCATTAAGCCATTGAGAAACTTTAGATATTCTCCATTTATTGTCCTCACACAGTTCCAAATACACCTCACCGTCACTGATTTCCGGCATATCCTCAGCCAATATTACCTTTTTTACAAATTGAATTTGAACACTATACTCTTTTTTACTTCTACTCTTTACACTAAACTCACCATCTGTATAAATTTTATAGTATAGCAGCTACTTAAACTGCTCCTTGATGTTCGTGACTGTGTACATCTTCCTCTATAAAACCTTATATCATACATTTCACACAAATAATCATAGGCTGCATCTTTAATATAATCTCTATGGTATTTATATAGTTTTTCTTCATCCTCCTTATTTTTAAAGTAATAATCATTATATCCATCCGACTCTCTGCAAGATATCTCATCACCAATCTTTTTCTCCTGAATCCATAAAAATCGGCAATCTCTTTAATAATCTCTATAGCTCTTTCATCAGTCATTTCAGGATTGTTATCTTTATTTTTCAATGGCAACAGTTTTGACATTGAATAACAGAAGTAATATAAAACTTATGCTAATTACACTTAATAATTTATGTTTCATACTCTTTTCTCCTAAAACTCTTCCAAATGTGACTTTATAATCTCTAAATTATGCCTTTCAATATCACTTAAATCATCCTCACTGAATTCTTTATTCTCTTTATACCAGCTCAATCCATTGAAATAATTATATTCTATAGAATATTTCGGATACATCTTCCCATGCCTGGCATATATCTCTTCATAAGCAATATAGGTTGCAAGTTTAGAAAGATGTTCCAATATATAACCGTCATCTAAATTCTCAACACATCAAAACTGCTGCTCGCCAAGATCAGCGTCCTTTAAAGAATATCTTAACATCTGCATAGATATTCTATTTCCATTTTTGTCATACCCATAATCCCTAATAAAAGTATCATAATCCTCTTTTACATTATTTTTGACTGTCAAAAATTCATCTATATATTCTTCCAATTCATAAAACACTAAATCATCATACCATTGAGATATTTTAGAAATTCTCCATTTATTGTCATCACAAAAGAGTGAGAAATATCTGACCCTTATCTGTATCCGGCATCCCTGTCTCAAGACTGCTGTCTTTATTAAAAACAGCTTCAATACATATTTCATTATTTCTTCTCGACAGAATGTTGTAATCTTCTTCAGCTTCCAATTTATACCTGATGGTTCCACCGTCAAATCCTGTTTTTCGCCTTTTCCCATGCCGGAATTAAACCTTGTGATTCTATACATTGCAGTCAAATAATTATAAGCACTATCTTTTTATATAATTTCTATGATAGATTTCTAATTTATCTTCATCTTCTTTGTTCTTAAAATAGGCAAAGTTTTTCCCCGTTAATACCTTCGACAGCTTCACCCTGTTTCTATACCTGTATCCATAAAAGATACTATTTCTTTTTACAAGCTTTTATTGCATCTTCATCTGAAAGATTTTTCACACCATAATTATAATCAATGAATTTTTTTCTGTTTTTGGAATATGTATTTATCCCGCATCCATAAACAAAACACATCAGCAAGAGTATTATTGTGAATATATGTATTTTTATCTATCACTTTCCCTCCTCTCAACAACAGTCTATTCGGTTCATAAATAAAATAGTTTCTCCATAATTACTCTTTTGTTTATATTCATGTCGTCTTTCAACACATACACGAATATTTTTTTCGAAAATAATACCACTCTAATTATAACAAATTCTGCACTATTTTTCATTATATTTTTAATAATATATGTCATATAGATTTTCTATAAACACATTATTATTAGTTTTTATACAATAAAAGCACAACAAAAACCTCCAGTCCCCAGTTCAACACAAAAACTATACTTGGAGGAGGTGTCCATATGAATATAGTACATACATAGTATCAATTTCCAACTATATGTTCAGTATGGTAATTATAATTTATAAATTCATGATAATCATTTCCATCTTTAAAGGTATCATTCCAATAAAACACATCACCATAATTCCTATGTGTTTTATACCCTTAATAGTCCTTTCAATGATTAACTATTTTTATGTTTTTAAATATCAAATGATATAACTTTGGTCTTTTTACATAGCCATAATATATTTCATTTTTATTCTAACTATGCCATAGTTCATATCTGTTCCATTCTTTATGTCAGCAACTATCATATATTTTCCATATATGTCTTCTATGTAATCAAATATTGGTTTTAATACTTCCTCTCCTCTAAATTTAAAAGACCGTACTTTCTAATCTTCATACTTGAATCTGGATAAATGTAGCCAATCATTGCTGAATGTTCTTTATAATATTTCGCTTTTGAAACAAAAAAACAAGGAATTACCTCGAAAAATATTTTCTCCATTCTTTCCCTATAACAGATACTAAATCTTTTGTTACAAAAGGCTTTTCCCATCATGAAATTCACCAATAATTAAAGGAACTCCACTTATAGCACTGTATGAGTAAAAGGAATCATAATGTCTCCCTTAGTATCTATGTAAGCCCATGCAATATAACCATCACCCAAATAATTATTAATTGCAACAGCAGCAAGACCTTCACTAAAATTATGTGCATCATCATATTTGCACTCAATGACCTCTTTACCATTTTTGTCTATATAGCCCCATTTATCTTGCCTTTTTACAGCAGCAAAACCTTCATGTAAATCACTAATTTCATCATAAAAAGTATTTGTTACTACAATTCCTTTCTTGTTTATAAAAAGTCCATTTATCCCCTGCCTAACAGCTGTCAAACCTTCATGAAAAATTCATTACTTCATCATATTGAAAGTCTATTACTACATTTTCATTTATATCTATAAACCCCCACTTATTATCCTTATCCATAACCGCAGCATAATTTTCATAAAATAAATGTACATCATAAAAAAATTAAAATCAATAACCTGATTGAAGTTTTTATCTATGAATCCCTCACAAACCCTTAAATTTAACTGCTGATAAACCATCTTTAAAAAGAATATATGTTTTCATAAGTTTTTATCCGATAACTTGTTGCCTGATTTATCAACATAGAAAAAAAGAAGAATTTTTTATTTGCAATAAATACATTTTCTCTATCAAAATCAATATCATCAAAAAGCGGATACTCATAGATATCTTTGGTACTTGCATCAATAATACAAACTTCTCCACTGTTCTTATAAAATTTAAATAAGTTCCCTCTAAAAAAACTTATATCTTTATATAAACTTGGTTTGATTACCCACTCCCATTGAGTATTTGTTTTTATTAATCAAATTTGATACCATAGTACTAGAAAATATTAGAAACAAAGCAAATATTAAAAAGTGAGATTTTTTCTATTTAGTAAATAATTGTGCCTCTCCTTCACTTCTGTCCTTATAATCATATTTAATATTACCCCCTTTGCTATTTATAAATAACTCTTTCATCTACGACAGCCTTTACTCCCCTTCATCATATATATTCTTAAGTTCTTTCAGTCTTGTATCACACTCACTGTCATCCTTTGCATAATAACCTGCCACCGCCCAAATATCTTTTTACATCACAATCTGTCGGTATATCCACCAAATATTTAATCTCATCTATACTGTTATATCCGGTCTCGTTCTTATTATATCTCTTGCCTTTCCATATGATTTGGTTTTGCATTTGCGTTTTTGCTTGTACTACACATCTCATAGAATCCTGTCAACACATTGACTACGCATACAATAAGTATAAACCTAAGCAACCAATATATACGCTTTTTATACTCTAATTTCATCTATGTCTCTCCCTAACCGTAAAAACTAGTCTATAAAAACTATTGCTCTCGGACATTCGTTCTTCACACTCTTATCTGCGTTAAGATGATATAACTGTACCCTTCTAAAAGCTTATTAAAATCCCTTACTTTATTTAGATTATCAAGGACATGTTCCTCATTATACATACCGATATCTTCCTCATTATCGCCCATATATGTCAAGATAATTGTCTCAACATTCTTGAAATATTCAAGATCACTTACATCCCTTAATATGGTAGTTCTTAAAAATTGATTGATAAGAAGTTCATCTTCTTTAAATCCTTTTTCAAATGATACCCTTGATAGGCTTCTCTCTTTTTATGTGCCAGAGACATACTGATTTTTACCCATAGTATCTCTTACAGCTCTGAGAAACTCCTCATCCTTAAAAGCTATTCTGCTTACCACAATCATGCATATTATTGTAAATATTCCCAAGTAAAAATGATAATGTATAATTCATTTCCATATTTTTCTTTCCGTTAAACTTCTCTTGCAGACTTACCATATTATTTTTAAATGCTTCTACTATTTTTCTACATACTTATTTACTACTGTAGCCTCATAATATATGTAGTTATCTAATTTATCAGAGTCATGTATATACCTTGCAATCTCAACTATCGAGGTACATCCTGTAAAGCAAACATACTATTAAACAAACTATAATAATTTTAATTCTCCTTTCTGTTTAAAAATCACGTACATTTCAGTTATTATATGTTTATTCGTAAGCGTCAAGCTAAGTACACATAGAGCAAAAAGTCATAGAACTAGAACTTATCATTCTAATCCTACGACTTTTTTATTTTTACAACTCTCAGGAATCTCATCTGACCAAGGTACTAAGAGCGAAGCATCTCCACCTGACTGTATGGTATCAAAAACAAATGTAAGATATTTTTGTGGTATCAGGTTATTAAGTATTGCACTTTGAATTATACTATATATCAATGTAGATGCATTAGCTCCGTTAGGTGTATTCGCAAATAGCCAATTAGACCTACCTATAACAAATGGCTTCACACTTTTGTTCAGCAAGATTATTACTTAATTGTATTCTTGCATCCTTTAGAAAGTTCTCTAAGTACTCTTTTTGATTTATTGCATAAGTAATAGCCTTCCCCATTAAACTCTTAGGAAGGATTTTTGATTCTATTTGTGAAATCCAACTATAGAACTCATCAAGTACTTGTTTGGGATTGGTTTTTCTCATTTCCAGTCGCTTTTTCCAATGTAAGACCGGATTCATCTGCCTTATCTTCCAAGCGGAATAGTTTCCTTAGATAAGTCTCCCTTGTTTTGCATACTCATTACTCCTATTAACTTCGTAGTGCTTCATAGAACTTTCTCTTTGCATGTACAAGGCATCCGCATAAGGTCTTATCCATAAAGCTTTTTATATCCGTGTACCCATCGCAGTGAAGGTAAGTTCCTTTCCAATCCTCAAGAAACTTTTTAGCATAGTCTCCGCTTCGACCAAGTGTATATTCTACAATACTGCAGGATGTGTATTGTATTTGCTTGTTCTATACACCCATACATATGATTTGCTTCCTGCTTCCTTTCCAGGTTCATGTAATACCTCCAGGACAGTTTCATCTGCATGGAGTAGTGTCTCATTTAGTAGACTAAGCTTTATCTGCTCATATATAGGCTTTAGAAGATTAGCTCCTTTTATGATCCAATTAGATAAAATTTTGTCTTGATATCTCAAAGCCTAATCTTTTAAACTCTTGCTCCATTCTATATAGTGGTAGTGCAAGTGTGTACTTTTGATTCATTATATAAGACATAAAACTTGGTGATACTACACTCTTTTTAATAAGAGCTTTAGGATGAGGTGCTATCTTTATAAAGCCACTCTCTCCATTCTTGTCACAGTTTCTGCAACTATAAACATAAGTCACATGCTCTATAACCTTAACTTCAGCAGGGACTACCACCAGTTCTTTTCTTATCTCTTTCTTCATAACTGTAAGAGGGCTGTGGCAGTTATCACATACCTGTTCACTTTCATCTAATTTATATTCAACTACCTCAACAGGAATGTCATTAAACTTACTTTCCTTTTTCGCTTTTCTTCTTTTATGCTCAGGTATAATACTTTCCTGTGGCGGCTCACTTTGAATTGGCTCTCTAAATGTCTCAGCCTCATTGAAGACATCAAAAAGAGAAAGTTGTCCATCAATAGCTTTTTCGCTTGATTTGCCAAATTTCTCTTTTGCTTTTAATTTCAGTTGCTCCATATACCAATTATTTAATTTATTTAACTTAGCAATCTGTTCACTATTTTCTTTTTACTTTTTCTAAAGTCTCAATCTCTTTGTCCTTTTCTTTTTACTTTTTCTAAAGTCTTAATCTCTTTGTCCTTTTCTTTTTACTTTTTCTAAAGTCTCAATCTCTTTGTCTTTTATCCTGTAAGATAGCCTTAAGTCCGGCAATTTCTGCTTGCAATTCATCTATAGTTTTTCATTTTACCGGACCTCCAAATCTCAAATATTTATGTAAAGATTATACTATAAAATCTATGGTAAATCCATTAAAATCAACACTTTTTGAAGACTTCACTACGCTTTATTTTTTGTTTTATTCCCGGTGCCATGATTATATTTTTCAAGTCGTCTATTAATAAATCCATAGTGATTTCTGTATCACTTTGTGACGGCCAAACCACATGTCCTTTTTCAATTCTTTTAAAATGAATCCAAAATCCATTATCTTCCCATACAAGAAGCTTTATCCTATCCCTCGCATTGTTACAAAAAGCAAATATTACCTTATCTCTTGGATCAAGGTTGAAATTACTATAAACAATTTCAGCTAATCCGTTTATATTTTTCCTCATATCAGTAGCACCACAAGAAAGAATTACACGATAGTTGTCATAGTTAAACATTTATTTCATTCACCACCTTGATCACCTTTGCAAGTAGTTCAAGATCGGTATATCTATCCACTAAGATGTTGACAGCACCTATCTCCATCTTTAGGGTCTTACCGAGCTTTGTGTTGTCTTGATTTCAATAAATTTTAACATCCTTAGAGTGCTTTTGATTTCTTATCATGTTTACTCACCCATCTTGTGACTGTTGAAATAGGTAATCCATTCTTCCTAGCCCAGCTTGTGATACTTAATCCACTATTTTTTAAACTCCTCAATCAATTGCTCTTTTTCTTCATTAGGGATATTTAGCCATAGGCACCTCCACATATTTAGTATAAAGCTTTATTTTTATAGTGGAAGTGTATTTATTGGAGGCGTACTTGAATTGACGCTACGTTTATTCTATAAATATTTTTGCGATATTTCAATATTTTTTTATATTAAATGAACCCCATACCTTTTCACATAGGGGCTCTAAACAATAGTACCACTTTTTCACTTTCTGTAGTCATAACATCATCAGGCTGTACAAAGTCTGCCCAAAGTGGATTATCTACCCACAGATAATATCCTCTGTTGCTGTCATCCATGGTAATCTGCCAAATCTCAGGTGAAAACATCATTGAGCTGATACCTATCTCATCCGTATCCTCATCATCCTTAGCTACAACTTGAAGGTACATAAAATCTATATTACCATAATTTTAATTCTCATTAATTCCTATTACCTCCTTCCCATTTCATTACGGCATTACGAAACTTTACTTTTTTATATCATCCATCCTCAGATTATCACTACTTTCAAGAATAATATATGACCCTCCTGCATCGATCGGAACACTTTTACAATTAACCCTATCTTATTATCTGTAAAATAAAAATCATAATTATGAAGTTCATCACCAGATATCACATGATATTCCAAATAATGATCAAATAATTCTCTCCATCCACTCTCATCTAAAGGAATATTTTCATCAAGCCCTTTTTACTACTGTAAAATTATCTTTTTAAATTTAACTCTCAATTTTTTTCTATGTCTATTACATCTTCCAATCCTATTACTTCACCCTTTATTAAATCTATATTTAAACAAAAACAATCATAATTAGGTCTTCTCGCCTCTACTGTAGTAAAAACCTTCATACTTAACACTGATATACTTATCATCATTATGAATAATTGTATAATTACTATTTGTTTTTAAGCTTATTATGTACATATGTATTATAATAAAGTCCCACTGATGTTAAAAATCAGTTTATTGATTCGTTCCTGCTTTTCAATGTCCGACATATCAGAAATACTAGGATATTCTATATGCATCTCCATATTAGTAGTGTTTAAAAATAAATTTATCTTTTTATTATCTTATATTGTGAAAACATTATTACTAGTCTGTTCTTCTTTTGATATATATGTACCTCTGTTTATATTACCATTCTTACAAGATGTACTAACTATTATCACTAAAAATATCACAGTTATCTGTAGTAGCCTACTCTTTAATCTTTTTCACAGCACTTTTTTATAAGCTTTTTCCTTTCGTCTAAGGCATTATCTCCTCCATTTACAATTTTTGTTACTTCTTCAACAGAAAAATCTGGATTTTCATTTATCTTATTATTTATTTTTAAGTTTACTCCAATACCATCCTGCAGATTCCCATGGATAATTGTTTGACACTATAAATACAACCTTGATTTAATATATCATCATCACCTATATATTTTGCAAATTTGTAATAGTTTTCTTTCCATGTCAATTGTATATATCCTGCTCCTCTGTATTTGGCACCATCATTTTTCTTGGCAGGACTTCCTGGAGCATTGTTTCCTTCTTTAAAATCTCTTGAGCTAAAAATATTCTTCAGGCGATGAATAATCCCTACCATACCTTTCCACTAAAATTTCTCCACAACCACTTTCAACACTACATTGAGCTAAAAAAATGTCGTATACTATGGATATTGGTAATATCATATTCTGTCATTGCTGAATTTAATTTAAGAAGCATATTATCAGTAATAACTTCTTCACTCAACCCTATATCTATTAAATTTTTCTTTGTAATTATATTTCTAATTTTTCCACAGATGCCATCACTTTTTACATAGTATGATTTTCCTTCCCATTCAATCTCACCTCTGGTAACCATGGCTCCATCTTTTCCAAGATAATAGCTATTTCCATTTGTTACTCTCATTTGAGATACAGCCAATTCCCCACTACTTCTTAAGTAATACCATTTTTTACTTTTTTTATCCTGTACCCATTCAGATCCTGCCATATTACCTTTGCTCTGGAAATAATAAATCTTTCCATCTATAGAACGCCAACCTGTTGACATATAACCCTTAGTATCAAAATAATACCATTTGTCATCTATCTGCTTCCAACCTGTTTGTACCTCTCCATCCTGATTCAGATACTTCCACTTACCTGTATTTTTATCTTTCACCCAACCTATATATGATACTGCCCCCAATACTATATTCTTAGGCTCCACCTCGGCTTGAGCTGCTCCTGTATGTACTCCTGATATTCCTCCCCCATATAAACTATTTGCAAATAAAGTATTAACATCTCCATTTTTCCAATTTGCAGGGTTAAATGCCTCACTGCTTCCTACTACAGTAGGTATACTTCCTAATGCTATTTGTGCTATGTATGTTTTTATAGTCTCTGTTTCCGTTCCTTTTACAGTACCCATAGAAGGGATAGCTCCCAATGTCGCCTGCCATGCTCTTCTCATATCTACTTTGGGAAGTTTATTTATTTGTGATTTGGCATATTCTCCGGTTTCATTGCCTATAAAAACTGTTCTTTTACTGTGTATATCAATATTTCTTTTTATTTTTAACGATGTCTTACTCATTGATTTACCCCCATGATACATACTAACTGTTTTAATAACCTCAATGCCGCTCTTTTTCCATTCTTTTCTATCTTTATACAAACAACTGAAAGTTCCTGTAGTATAGTTTTTTTCCTGTACATGCAAGATACATTATGTTGTAAGTCTCATCATCTATTCCATAACTTTGAAAATCAAATCTATTTATAATAACTTCTTTTTCTACATCCTCATTTTTCTTCAAAAACTCATATCCCGGATTGGCATTTCTTATAATCTGTTTTTATAAGTCCACCGCAAGTCTTGTATCTTCATCATTTCCTGAAATTCCAAGATCCGTAAAAAGTAAAATTGACAGACATATCAAGACTTGTATAAATCTCATCAGGTCTTTTTCCTGAGAAATACTTAACCTCTGCTATCTCGGGTAACATGACACTTACTCTGTCATTAAAAAGCAGGTTTTATTAAAATGGATTAATTCATTATTTATGTATAATCCCTCGTCTATACTTCCGAAAGTATCCCTTCTTTGTATATGAAGTGCCTTAACTATCTGCTCATCATAATATTCCATATACACTATCTATTTTAATAAATATTTATTTTTGGATACTTATATCCTTATCTGCATTTATTTCTACCATATCAGATTTAATCTTTACTTTTTCGTGCTGACATTATTAATGAATCAGGCGAACTGAATGTAAGGTTTTTACCTGATATATTCACCCTTATTATCCGCTTTTTAACTCTACTCCGTTATCTTTTTATATGCAATGTCTTACCGTCTTTTGTAACTATACCCTTTTATTTCATTGGGAAAATTTTTGACATATTTTCACCTCTATAGCAAATACATTTTTACTCTCATCCATATCTCCAAAGTATACTTTTTATCTTTGTTCCAATTTCCGGCATGCAATACATTACATTTCCTGTAACGGGCAGCCACTCAAGTCTATATCTCTTCTTTTTCCAATCTACTGTCTATAGAAAACTTTACAAATATGTCCTCAGCTTCTACATCTGCAACTTCCGCAGACATTACAAGCCCTCTTATTCCTTCATTATAAATCACATTACTTTTTATATTTTTCTTCTTTTGCAAACTTTATAATAAAACTTAGCGTTGCTTCAGCTGTTTGCACTTCTTTTTCACATATTACAAATCTTAGCCCTCTATTTTTGACCACAGTTCCAAGTTCATAATCCTCATCCGAATAAAACATATGGTAAATTCCCTCTATGTTATAATCTTTAGCTTTTATCCTGTATATGATTACCTGATGCATAGAAATCCTCTTTAACTCTATTTTTTTGCAGACCTCGGCAATCCATAGCTTAGTCTTACTCATCTTCATAAAACAAAGGTATAAGTATACTCTTTCCTATTCCTGATAGCCTTTTTATAAACTGCCAATCCGTTTCATTATACTGAAATAACAATTTCCCAACTTTCATATCTTCCTTATTAAATATAATTTTGCCTAATCTTTCCGGCATAACATAGTTTAATATTTCTTTTATATGTAAGCTCTTCATCCTGAAAAATCCTTGTATGTTTTTCTTTATCAAGCATTATAGTGTATCCAACAGCTTTTTATTTTAAGAGTATTTATCTTATTGTTGTATACCAACTTACAATCTTTAACGATACCGGTGAATAAACTTTTCCTTTGCTCACCAATATATGTAAACAGTGTTAATTTCTTTTCATATAAGTTTCTCACAATATTTTCAACATTTTGATCTTTCCTTAACAGAACATTCAATCATAAGTACCGATGCATATTCGGTTTGACTTTTAAAACTTATATCATAAATATCTTTTACTTCAAAAATGCTTTCTATAAATATATCATCCAGTGAGTACGACATATACCCTCC
>BNJU01004495.1_pt1 | contig 17160 bp, 21 predicted proteins | sample 8539281 | NCBI WGS metagenome assembly BNJU01 (sample SAMD00202456, study PRJDB9452) | human saliva metagenome | isolation source: human saliva | place: Japan
TAGTTATGATTTGGAATATATGATTTAAAAAAATCTGCTGTTTTAATTAGGAATGAAAAAAACAAAGACGAGTTTAGATGGTCTTTGTTTTTATTGCTTATAAGTAGTCTACTGCAAGAATAGGAGTGTTCTTTTTAGCCGATACACGTGTTTTTACGCCATTATTCCCTTTAGGGAGACGTAATTTGTAGTTCCTTGGTTTTGAAGAATTTGTTTGGTGTTTGTAGTTGACAGGGAATACGCTTTTCACACCGTTATTGCCTTTTAGGAAGGCGAAGTTTTTTAGCACTTGTTGATGTAGCTGGTGTTACAGGTTTTTCAGCTGTTCCTTCAGTAACTTCCTTGTAAATATAAGTGATTGTCACAGTATTTGAAATACGAATTTTGTGTGACTTAATTTCTTGATCATCAGTTGATTGTAGCTTATATGTTTTACCATTTGCTTGGATCGTTTCAGGCGCAGTCGGGAAATAGGCATAGTAAGCTAAATCAATATCGCGTCTAACCATGTTGACTTTGATTGGAGCAATTTCCTGTCCCTTCTCATCGACAAAACGGGCCTGTTGCGCGACAGTTGGAGCAAGGTCAACATCATCATAGAAGTAGGTGACATCAATAATAGGACTTGAAGCAATTCCTTTTTTAGGTGCGCCGTAATTACTCTTATTGTTAAGTACTATATCGTCGTATTTAGCAAAATACCATGTTTTTCCATTTTCATCGGTAACCGTTGCTGGCGCAAAAGCAGCAGTGTCGTATTCAGTGAAAGCAGGAGTTTTAATCGTTGCGTAAAGCACATCCTTTTGAGAGCTAAATTGTGAGTAACTTGCTTCGGTTGTTCGACGGATGTGATGGATACGAACTTCTGACACACGCTCATCAACTGTTGGTGTGTTTACAACTGGACTTGGTTCTTCAAGATTTACAGGGCTTGTATTTTCAATTGTTGGTGCAGGTGCAGTTACTTCCTCACTAAGGATAGCAGTGCTCGCTGAGCTAACCTCAGTTGCAGGATTAGTAGTAGTTGTTGTGCTTACTGATTCGTTAGCTAGATTAACATCAACGGCTGAAGCAGGGATGTTTTCAACAACTAGGTTTTCAAAAGAAGTGTTATCAAGAGCCTCTGTAGCGGGAAGACTTACTGGCAATTCTTGTTCATCTGCAAGTGCAGAAGATGATAGACCAAGTGCTAAAATTGCAGCACTAAGACCAATAGTAGCATGTAATTTCTTATTCATGTTCATTAATTCCTCCTTGATATATGATGATTATAACAGAGGTGATTATAAAAGTCAAAAAAATTAAAAAAATATTTAAATTGAAAAAAATTTTGTTTGATACTTAAAATGATTTAAAACATGATAGTAATAGTACATTACGAGTGTTAATGTAAAATTTCATTCAAAAATTAGGGCTTTTTATGATTTTCTAGAGGATTCATAAAAAGTGATTTATGTTTAATAAAAAAACTTATATTTCAAAAACTTTAATCAATAATATATGAACATTTATTGTCATATCCTGATAATTGTAGCAGTTCTCTATTCTCTAGTTACTCTGGTCTTGACGAACCTTATCCACTATACCATGTTGAATATTGATCATGAAACTGGCTTTGGAAGTGAGAAACGCTACCTTAATTTCAGATATCCTTTGTTATACCCAATCGCTAAGAAGAAAATAGAGAAGTACAAGTCTAAGCGGTATGCATAAAAAAACAGCCGTACATTTATTTTGTACGACTGACTTTAAAAAACAGACACTATCATTCTCACAGGTGGTTTTGACTCTCTTAGATGTAGTATTCCTAAATTAGACGTTATTGAGGTAAAGAAATACAACTAATGCTAGTGGACGTAGTGGCCAACACCATTTTCATCAAAGTGATAGCTAACCGTAAATTGTCTCATTATAGCTAAAAATTTAAACATAACAGTTTGATTTTTAACCATAGCTCCATCATCGCCATAGAAGTAGCTTTGACCGCCAAAATCAACCATTTTATTCAGGATGGCACGCCCATCTTGTTGGAAATTGTAATCTTTACCATTAATAGTTTGACGCCCAGTTATTGCTTTGCCATCTTTATCAAAAGTAGTATCTAGCGACTCTAGAAGCACCCTCCATCGCCACTACCGCTTCCAGGAGCTGCGGGCGTTCCAAAATGGATAACTTTTTCATAATCTTCTTCTGGAACATATTCTCCGAGTAATAATGTGACGAAACGATTTGTCATCATTTCTCCTGTGAGTTTATCGTAATAATGGATGTGTCCATCAATCTTACGTAATTGACCTTTTACTTGTTTGCCATCTTTATCAAAATAAAGAGAGATACCATCAACCACTTGAGGACCAGTTAAGAATGTCCCATCATTAGTGACGTAATAACTATTTCCTAGAGCATCTTTTAACAAATGTTTGACGCTTCTCAGTGCTACGAGTTACGATTCCTTCTTGGTCAATAGTTACTAAGGTGTCGCCATCTTGATAAAGTTTGATTGCGAATAAGTTGACCAGCAGAATCTTGATTATCTTTTCTCAGTGAAATGATAGAATTTATTATCAATTTCTTTCCAACCGTAAGTGACTTTTCCACCTGCTTCAGGATCTAGATAATAACGATTATTGTCTTTGTTAAGCCATCCTACTTGAACCTTTTCCTTCACCGTTTACATAGTAGGTACCAGTAATTGTTTTATCATCTTGATTATCAGAGTATGTGTTTACAAACTGATTGTAAATTAAATGATAGTTTTTGGAGGAAGTAGTCGCCATCTTTTTCATGGATAATGCCATCGAGTGCCCAACCCTTCTCGTTGAAGTAGTAGGTTTGTCCATCTATCGTGTGGAATCCTTTTATAGCCTTTCCATCTGGGCCAAAATAGTAAGTGATATTGACGTTCTCACCTATGTCAATATCAGTACCATAAACATTTACGGTTTTCTCCACTCTGGTAGGAATGACAGAAAGCTGATTTGTACGCATTGCTCCATTATCCTTTTTCGAAGAAATAAGTGTCTGTACCTATAGTTGTTATTTTTCCTTTCGCTTGGATTCCGTTATCATCAAAATAAACATTTACACCATCTATATTATGAAGTCCAATAAGTTTGTGTCCAAAACCATCGTAATAGGACCAATCATTTCCATTTTCAGAAATGTATTGGTTACGATATGGAGGAGTTCTTTAACAATACCGTTTTCATCAGCTTCATAAGACTTACCATCAAGCTCGAAGATGGCATTCTTAACCTCTCTACCATTATCCTTATCGAAATAATGTGTTCCTGTATGGTTCCCCCAAATTGATATTAGTTGACCTTTAGCTTGTTTTCCATCATGAATGAAAATAAAGAGAGTAGCCATCGATGATTTGACTGAAGGTAACCATATGCCCATCTTTATCAAAGTAATACCAAAAACCTTCATTATCAGAAATAAAACGATTTTTTACTGCAGCGCCAGATTCATCAAAATAGAATGTACCTCCATGGACATAAATCTTTTTGTCCTTAACCTTTCTTCCGTTGTATGGATCAAAATAGTAAGTCTGTTCTCCGATATTAACTAGCGAACCTTTAATTTGATATCCTCTATCATCAAAATAGAGATCAAAGTTATCAATAGTTTGCGCTCCTTTTTACAACCTTACCATCAGCTCCGAGATAGTACCATCCATAGCCACCATCAGTAACAAATTGGTTCGTTAACTTTCTACCAGAATCTTTGTCAAAGTAGTATGTTTCATTATCCACAGTTACAAAGTTACCCTTTGCTTGGATACCATCCTGGTCAAAGTAAAGAGGAACACCATCCACTGTTTGAAAGCCAGTTAACTTTTGATTATCTTTAATATAGTACCAATTACCATATTCATCAGTTATGAAGTTGCCTCCTGTAATTGAGTTATCTTCTTGTGTTTCAATACTTGAAGCTTCAGAAACATTAGTAGCTCCTTCCAAAGATGCTTCACTTGAAGATGGTACGGTACTATCTTCAGGAAGCGATACTTTCGAGTTGTTGTCGACTGTATAAGTATCGGTTGTCGTAGAATGATTTGTTGATGTTTCAAGAGACGATTCGGACTGGCTAGTAGTCTTTTTCATCAATGAAAGTATTCGATGTGTTGATAGCTGATTCTTCAAAAAAACTATGGAATTTTCTATTGTTTGATTAGTAAGAGGTAATTCCGATTGCTCAGCATAAGCGATATTTCCGGTAGAAGCGATGATTCCAAGTGTTAAGCTTGAAATAGCAATGGTAATCCAATGTTTCTTCACTTTGTGAAGCTTGAAATGAGTTTTGTGTTCCATAATTCTATCCTCCGTTTCTCACTTTTCACCTTAATTTTAACATTTGATTTTTATATATTCAAATATTTCTATAATAATTTTTTTAATTATTCGGAAGCTGTTATATTGTGAAAAATAGTAAAAGTATTGCAAATTTTATCAATTAATTCTTGAAAAAAAACTCAAAGTATAAATTACAATTTTTCAGTTTTTATGGAAGAAAGTTCGAAAAAAATTTAATTTTTAAAAGAACCACACAAAAACCAAGACTTTCGTCTCGGTTTCATCTAAACTTACTTCACGACATGTCCGTCTTTGTCGAAGGTATAGAGTTTACCATCGATGAGGACAGAGCGGTTGAGTATCTTTCACCTGTTTTAGGGTCCAAATAGTAGGTGTAGTTATCAACTGTGACAAAGCGTCCTTTGACTTGTTTGCCTTCAGCGTCGAAGTAGAGGACCTTGCCATCAACTTCTTGGAAGCCGGTCACTTTCTCACCCTTGTCATTGTAATAGTAGTTGTCACCTTTATCGTGAGACAATGCGATTGCGATAAGCAGGTTCACCCTGCGGTCAGCAACTACACCATTGTCATCAGCATTGTAGGCTCTATCACCGATGACAAAACGTCCTGTTTCAAGGTTCCCACTAGCTCGGAAGTAGTAGTCTTTGCCATCAATAGTTTGCCAACCGGTAAGAGCAGCTCCGTCGTTGCCATAGTAACGTGTTGGGTAGTATGGGAAGCGTGGAGAACCTTCATAGTTGTATGATTTTGAAAAGGCGTTACGTGTCATGATACCAGTCAATTGGTCAAATTGGTAAAGTCATTACTGTTGATTGTAACCTCTGTGCCTTTTGCTTGGCGGCCATCGTCATAGAAATAGTAAGTGACGCCATCAAAAGGTCTTCAAGCCAGTGACTTTTTGACCATTTTCATAGAGATAACTTGTGCCGTTACGATCCGTCTGCAATTGGTCAAAGTGGATGGCTTTTCTTTTTGCCGCATCAATACCCTTGGAATCAAAATTAAAAAGGTTACGCCGCGATAGGTAAGGGCTTTGTTGGTTGTTGCAATGGCAACGTTTGTGGTCACTTTTTGGCCATTTGGTGCTGTGAAGGTCATTGGTGTTGAGTTGAAATGGTAGAGGTGTCCATTAAGAATGTCCCATTGGTCAATAGTTGACCATTGTGATTGATCGGACACTACTATATTTAGATCCAAGAATCTTACCATCATATTGATAAGGACCTTCTTTGATTTTACCATCAGCATCTGTGATATAGACGTCTTTAAGTTCATAATCATTTTCACCAGTACGCTTGAACTCAGGATAGAGACCGTTTGTCAAGAGTTTTCCATCTGGGCTAAAGAGCTGAGAGTTGACAACTCCTGTGTAGAGACTTTCCTTTAGAGTATCATTATCAGAATAGTCGCTACCATAGTAACGGTTGCCATCAACTTCAAACCAACCTGTCTTGAAGGCACCATCACTTCCTGCGTAGTAGATTGTTTTCAGAGAAGTCACCGTAATGGTCAGTGGATGTATCATGATAGAAAGGCGTTGCGAAGGACAGCACCAGTGTCTTTTGTTGGCGAAAGTAGTGTTTATCACCTATGGTGAAAAAGCACCTCGGACTTGTTGGCCCTTATCGTTAAAAGTAGTAGAGGTCCTTGTTAATGGTTTGTAAACCAGTGACCTTTTTACCATTAGCATCATAGTAGTACCATTCTTGATCAGCTACCTTTGAACAAATTGGTTTCGATTTGAGGTTTGAGCAGTTTTAAGAGTTGCCACACCATTGCTATCAAAGTTATAGACCGTACCGTTTAAGGTAAGTGAGCGATTAACCCACTTGTCACCTGTATTTGGATCGAAGTAGTAGGTTTTGCCGTCAATAGTAACCAGTTGTCCCTTGGCTTGGACACCATATTCGTGGAAATAAAGGTTCTGTCCGTTAATGGTTTGGAAACCAGATACGGCTTTACCATCAGCTCCGAAGTAGTACCAAGAGTTATCTCTATTAACGAATTGGTTGGTTACTGGATTTCCATTGTCTTTGTCGAAATAGTAGATATCGTTATCGTAGTAAAGGAAGTCCCCTTTGACTTGTTGACCACTATCATTGAAGTAGTGAAGGCTACCATCTACCGTTTGAAAGCCATGAAGCGCTTTACCGTCTTTACCAAAGTAATACCAATTCCCCTTGTCGTCAGAAACATAGCGATTGGTTACCATGATACCAGTCTTAGGGTCAAAGTAATACTGTTGTCCGTTCAGGTTTTGAACGCTTGTCTTGTAGTCAGCTTGGCTACGGTCTAGAAATTCGGTGCGGAAACCAAATGGGGCTGAGAAGCCTTTAGTTGCCTTGTAATTATCGAAGTAGTACCAGTTGCCCGACTTATCTGAGACAAAGACAGAATCAGGTTGATTACCAGTAGCATCAAAGTAGTAAAGATTGCCATTCTCAGTGATGAAGTCATCTTTTACCATCTTGCCATCTTTGTCAAAGTAGTAATAACCAAAGTATTTATGGTTTGCATAATCAAGATATTGGCGACCTGTTACACGACGTCCATTGTCTTTATCGAAATAGTAGCTATCACCATTAATAGTGACGATTTCGTTTTTAGCTTGTCGACCATCTTCGTGGAAGTAGAGGTTAAAGCCATCGATGTTCTGAGCACCAGTGACGGGTTTGCCATCTTTGCCGAGGTAATACCAGTTGTGGTTGTTGTCTTCAATAAACTGGTTACGTTTGTTCGTTTCAGGGAGAACTGCTGTCAAACGACCTTGGGCATCAGCATTGTAGGCTTGACCATCGATGTTGATAGAGGTATTGGTTACCTTACGGCCATTAGCTTTGTCATAGTAGAAAGATTGTCCATTTTCAGTGATAATCTCACCCTTGGCCTGCTTGCCATCCTTGTGGAAATAAAGATCAAAATGGTCAACGTTTTGAGCACCAGTCAGATTTTTCCCGTCTTTAAGGTAGTACCAGTTGCCTTCAGCATCACTCTTGAATTGACCGCCAGAAACGATAGTAGTTTCAACAGATTCTGGTGTGACTGTTTACTTCAGTGACTGTGCTAGCTGTTTCTGAAGTTGGAGTAGCAGTTCTCGTTTCCCCACTAGCCAAATTGTAAGTGCTACTTGCTTGAACTTCTTTAAGGACTGGCTGCTTTTCCGTTGTAATAGTAGCAGTTGTATCAGTTGCATTGTTGGTTACGACTTGATCAGCTTTTTGTCGTAGCTATAGTTGTTTCTGTGACGACAAGATCAGGATCTTGGCTGACGCTCTCAGGTGTGCTTGCTGAGGTGACTTGATTCGCAGCTTGTTCGTCAGCGAGACACCAACTCAATCAATGAGGCACCAAGTGCCAAACCAGATACTGCAATGGTAACCCATTGTTTTTTTCACTTTATGAAGTTTAAAATGAACTTTATTTTTCCATAAAAGTTCCCTTTTTCCTTTTAATGACCCTCATTCTAACATCTTTCATTAGAAGAATCAAACGCATTCATAAGATTTTTCATGTTTTTTTCTAAAAAAATTGAAAATTCTTTCTAAATAAGGATTTGAGAAACAAAAAAAGAATGATATAGGGACCACTTTTAGCAAGCTCCTTTTAATCGAGATGTATGGAAAATTAAAAAGTAAGCATTAGGAGTCCCTATTTTTGGCATAGCATTCACCAATAAAAGTATAAAAATACAGAAAAAAGACCATTTAGACCAAGAAATATGGTATAATAGTTCGGTATTTCGCAAAAAATGGAGTATAAAAATGAGTATTTTTCGTAAAAAGGATGTTGGTCTCGCTCAGACTGAGATGAAACGACATCTGACCCTTAGGGATGTGGTCCTTCTGGGAATCGGTGCCATGGTTGGTACAGGAATCTTTACGATTACTGGTACCGCGGCATCGACTCTGGCTGGTCCTGCCCTGATTATTTCAGTCTTGATTTCAGCCGTGTGTGTTGGGATGTCAGCGATTTTCTTTGCTGAGTTTGCCTCACGTTACCCATCAGCCGGTGGTGTCTACGGTTATCTCTATGCTGTCTGGGGGGAGTATCCTGCCTGGATGGGTGGCTGGTTGACCATGATTGTCTTTATGAATGCCGTATCCAGTGTTGCCTCTGGTTGGGGTGCCTACCTCAAGGGGCTACTAGCTAGCTTTGGTCTTAAGTTGCCTCAAGCCATCAGTGGACCTTTTCAATCCCAGTCAAGGCACTTACATTGACCTCTTGCCAGTCTTGGTCTTGGTCTTGGTGACAGCTCTTCTTCTTATGAATTCTAAGCAGGCTTTACGTTTGAACTCCCTCTTGGTAGTGCTCAAGTTTTCAGCCTTGGCAGTCTTTATCTTAGTGGGCCTCTTCCATTTGAATCCTAGCAACTGGGCAGATTTTGCACCATTTGGCTTTGGTCAGATTTATGGAGGAAAAACTGGGATTATGGCTGGTGCCTCCCTCATGTTCTTTGGATTCCTTGGTTTCGAGTCTATCTCTATGACCGTAGACGAGATTAAAGAGCCGCAAAAGAACGTTCCTCGAGGTATCGTTCTTGCCTTGATTATTGTGGCTTCACTCTATGCAGTGGTTTCGCTGGTCTTGACAGGAGTGGTTCACTATACCAAGTTGAATGTCGACGATGCCGTGGCTTATGCCCTTCGCTATATCGGTATTTCTTGGGCAGCCAACTACGTCTCTGTCGTTGCTATTATGACCTTGATTACGGTATGTATTTCAATGGCCTATGCCCTTAGCCGTATGGTTTATAGCCTGGCGCGTGATGGTTTCCTTCCCCAAACCTTCCAAAAGGTTTCAAAGACTAATAAGGTTCCACATCATGCAACGCTTTTGACAGGCGTTTTGTCAGCTATCTCAGCAGGTATCTTCTCTTTGGCCAATATGGCATCCTTGGTTAACATTGCGACCTTGGCTTACTTGGTCCTCTTGGCTATTGCCCTCATTATTCTTCGTAAGGACAAGGGCTTGCCACAGAAGGATGAGTTTAAGGTTCCATTTGTTCCTGTCTTGCCCATTATTTCAATTATCGTCTGCCTCTCCTTTATGAGTCAGTACAGTTGGCAGACATGGTTAGCCTTTGGTTTGGCAGTGCTAATCGGTTCAGTTATCTATGCCTTTTACGGTTACAAACATTCTAAGTATTAAGATGAAAATGATAGTGCCATCTGGCCTATCATTTTTTGATATAATGGAAGGAAAGTAAAAGCAGGAGTAGATTGATGAAATCAGACCAGATGTGGCAAGCCTATAAGATTTTAAATCAGACAATCGGAGATAAGATTGATGCCTGGGCCTTTGGCGTGGAAGCAGATTATTTGGCAGAACTCGTATTGATGGGGCAAAAGACAGCAACCAGTTCAGCTTTTGACTTGTATGCAGTGGGGGATGAACCATTGCCCAAGGAAAATGAACTGAGCGTCATTCTTGATAGTAAGGAGAATGCTATTTGTATTATTGAAACGACGAAAGTTGAGGTCATCCCATTTAAAGAGGTTTCTGAAAACCATGCCTACAAGGAAGGTGAAGGAGATCGAACCCTAGCTTACTGGCAAAAGCTTCATGAAAACCTCTTTAGCAAATGGTTGCATGAGGTTGGACTACATTTTAGTCAGGACAGTCTAGTTGTGTTGGAAGAATTTAGAGTGGTCTATCCTATAGATTGAAAGTTCCCAATATCTTTGGGGACTTTTTTTACTTTAAGGAAAGATTAACCTTTCTTTAAGTCTTGTCTTAGGGTTTCTTGTGTTTAATAGAGGCATCTCAAAAAGTAAGAAAGAGGTCTAACATATGACATACAAAGATACAGAAACAAACACAAGAACGTTACGCCATTAAAAAAATCATCAAAATGGAAAACTGCAGGGTTCAGTCCTAGTAGCGAGCTTAATTTTTTGGTAGCTCGGTCGTCTTAAATGACAAATAAGGCTTTCAGCCGATGAGACTAACACCGAATCAACACTCTCAACGGTTACGACAGGGTGAAACCACTGCCGATTTGATTGAAGAAAGTGTGCAGACCGAAGATGCGTCAAATACTACTGAAACAAGTACAGACACTGCTACAAGTACTACAACTACGTCATCCGACACGGCTTCGTCAGCAACAAGTACAACATCGACACAGACAGATACATCGACAAGTAGTGAAACATCTGATCAGTCAAGCACATCCTCAACTTCAGAAGCAAGTTCTTCTGAAACTGCTGCAAAGCAACAACTAGTGAGACTTCAGCATCGGCAAACAACTACTACAGATGAAAAGCAGTAGCACTAATACAAGCTACAAGCTCCACTGAAGCGACTGCTTCAGAGACAGCTTCAGTTCTAACCAACAGCGCTTCAGATACACGTCTGAGACAACAACAACTGAGTCTAGCAGTACTGATTCAGAAAGCTCAACGACCACGATTACCTTTCAATGGGACAACTGTGGTAACAAGTGATAGTAGCACAGTAACAGTTGACGGCACTACAGTTACCATCAATCAATCAGGTTCATATACACTAACAGGTAATGGTTCAAGTTATACTATTATTGTTGCTGGTAGTGTGACGGATCCAGTTACAATCTACTTGGATGGTGTGACCTTAACAGATTCCTCAATCACTTCTAATTCCTCAGCAGAATTGACGGTGAATGTTCTTTCAGACAGTTCTATCTCTTCAACCTCTGCTAATGCCATCGAAGCAGCGGGAGCTTTGACCATTACCAGTGGTACTGGAAGTAGCTTGACCCTTTCAAGTACTGAAAAAGCACGCCATCAAGGCTGATAGTGTGACGGTTGACTCTGTAACGCTTGATTTGACTTCAGAGGCCAAGGATGGCATCAATGCGACGACAGCTGTAACCATTAAAAATGCCACAGTCAACATCACAGCAACTGATGACGGTATTCAGGTCGAAGACGAAACAGATGTGAACAGTGGTGATTTGACGATTACCGACTCAACGGTAACCATTAATGCAACTGATAAAGGTATCACGGTTACAGATGAATTGACTGTCGAAGGCAATTCTAAAGTAACAGTTGTAGCAGGTGACGAAGGCCTTGAAGGGCGTTATATCAATTTGACAGGTGGAACCGTTGATATCACTGCTGGTGATGATGGTATTAACGCCACTGGTGGACGACCAAGGACAGTGCTGATACTTCAAAGCTTAACCAATTCGACTTCTGATTTGGAAAATGAAGTTGGGCATCAATATTGACGGTGCAACGGTAACTATCCTGGCAGATGGTGATGGTATCGACAGTAACGGGAATGTGACAGTTAAAAAGTGGTTCTCTCTATGTCGCTCAGACAGAGTGCAGATAATGCGGCTATCGACTACGATGGAACAGGTATCATCTCGGGCGGTACCGTTTGGGCCATTGGTAATCAAAGGAATGGCTCAGGCCTTTACAACAGGTTCAAGCCAATCTTACATCATGGCTAACATCTCTCAGGTAGTGCTGGAGACACCATCACAGTCACTGATAGTTCTGGAAATGTTGTTGCCACAACGAGCAACGACATCTTCATTTGGAAATGTGGTCTTTAGTACCGAGTCTAACTTCGGGTGAAACCTATACCATCACGACCTCAAGTGGTTCAAGTGTCACTGCAACAGCTACTGAAGAAGGCACAAACAACGGTCCTGGTGCAGGTGGAATGGGTGGCTTCCCAGGTGGAGGCTTTTGGTAATACCTCAATGTCTGATAATTTCGGAGGCTATGGGGACCGACTAGCTATGGCGGAGCTCTACCAATACTGGTAGTATTAACACCCATGGGGACAATCTGGTTCGACAAGTTCCGAGAATACGACAAGCACAAGTAGTACAAGTTCAACAAGTCAGACGACTAATACAGGACGTCCTACCCCACCAAACTTTGCTAGTCAAACAAGTAGCTCAAGCTCAACAGAAATACTAGTCACTACGATGCAGGCACCAGCAATGCGTAATCAACCAAGCTGCTAACTGCTTCAGCACTGACAGCGACAAACACAGCCCTATCAGAGTCAAAATACATCAACTTCAAAAACTTCAAGCCCTGAAGGGCGTCGCTTAAATCAAATAGCATCTGTTGCTAACCAGTCTGCAGAAGAGCAACCGACACAAGCTATGACCAATGCGACAAGTAGTTGCCCAACAACAAGCTCATGAGACAGCTGAGAAGTTGAATAAGATTTTTCACTCAAAAATCAAAGTTCCCAAGCGGAATCAAAAGGTCAGCTAAGAGAAGTTTCCAGCAAAAAGGCTACAAAAAAACAAATGTTCAGACTGATTTTTGCTCAAAAACAAAATAGTCAGACAAGCTCTAAAGGCTAATCAGTCTGCTAAAAGTTCACAAAGTAGCCAAAGCAAACCAATCAACGTTACCAGATACTGGTGATGTGAGTAACTTGGGGATTAGGTGCATTAGGAGCTGTACTTATGACAACATCATTTGCACTAAAGGAAGCAAAGCATTCTCGTAAGTAATTTCAGTTTAGAAAACATATAAAAAGAAGTTCTCTTGCCAAATGGCTTGAAAACTTCTTTTTGTCTTATTTTACAAAAAGCTATTTTTTTAAGGCCTTCAACAGCACCTTCAATGCCTTCTTTAACATCTTCGAGACCGTCTTTTTGCTTTTTGCTACAACTTTTTCAACAGCACCTTCAATTTCAGTCTTTTTTTGTCGCCAGTCAGTTTACCAGCACCCTCTTTAAGAGCACCTTTAGCTTGATTCAATTTATCTTCGATTCCCATGATAGAACCTCCTTTTTATGATGAGACCATTGTAGACAATATTAAACGGTAATGCAAGTATTTTGTTTAATAAGTGACAACATTAATCTTTCCTTTATCATATTCAGCGATGAAGATATCTGAAATGTTGTCATATCCCATTTTTTGAAGCTCTTCATTTAACCAATCCTCCGTTTTACCAATAGTATCAAGAATTTCTGTTTGAATGACCCCATCAGTAACGATTGGGTATTTCGGATTTTCATCACCCGCACGAACCACAATCAATTGGCCGTTCTGTTCAATAACTGCACGTTTAACCTCTTTAAGTTGAAAAATTCCTTGGGAACGTAATTTTAAAGCGACATCAGAGGCTGAAAAGTCCTTTAGAGCGACAAGCTTCAGGATCTAGTTGACCATGTTTGATGATGACAGTTGGTTTACCGTCAATCAAATGTTTGATAAAGAGAATATTGGTAATTAGCCATTTTAGAAGTAAAATCAAAATCGTCCAAATAATCAAAATCACGATATATTGGAGGATTGAAACGGTACTACTATAAATTGTACCACCGAGGATTGCACCAAGAACAAAGTTCTGTACTTGGTCAGTAGCTGAGCTAGGTGCTAGGTTTCCTTTACCTGTTAAATTGATAACAAAGACGAGTGAAATAAGCCCCAAAGCTAGTTTAATTGCAACAGTAAGATAAAAAGATGTCATTTTTTAACCTCCACGAGTTCAACATCAGACTTGTAAAGTTTTATTTGTTCTAGCAAGTAGCTGTCAGGTTCTGAACCTGAGATGGCACGATAGTACTTGTTTCCAACTTTGAGGATAGCGCCATCTGTAGTAGTAGAAGTATTGACATAAACCTTGCTCTTATCAACGTCAAGATTTTTAGACACAACCTCGATAAAGTGAAGAGATGCTCTAAATTGGTCGTTGTTAGATTGATTGCTTTGGAAATTACTGATAGCAATTAGAACCACGGCAACTAAGGTTAAAATAGAAATAATAGAGAGTTCACGAAACTTAGTATCATGGCGTTCTTTGAAGGCTTTAAAAGCAAATACACCGGTCACTAAAATAAGTCCTGCAGTAATGGCAACCATAACCCAGTTTTGTTGGCTAATCTGACTTAGCACATAGTCATAGGAATAGAATTTCATTGAGAGATTTCCTTTCATAATATCAATAACATTATAGGTTAAAAAAGTCTTTAAATTCAATCAATCTATCCGAAAAATGAAGGAATGAGTAGGATTCTTAAAGGAAATTTGCTATTGAAATGACTTGCAGCCATTAAGCCAAAATCTTGTGATTTCTTTAAGGACTTTGTTGATATTTTCACAAATTATGCTTATAATTGAGGTAAATCACTCATCAAGAACTCTGTCTATGACTTTTGCTGATGATGAAGATTATTGACTATAGGTGATTTTTGGAACATCCGCTTTAAAGTGGAACTGATTCATTTATCATGATGTGAGTAATCATCTATGTTAAGACATAGATTTTTGAGTCTATTCATTCTTATATAAGGAGTATTATGTCTGAACCATTATTTTTTTACAATCTGTTATGCAAGAAAAAATCTGGGGTGGTACGCATTTACGTGATGTCTTTGGCTACGACATTCCAAGTGACCATGTCGGAGAGTACTGGGCTATTTCTGCTCACCCAAATGGCGTTTCTACTATTAAGAATGGTCGCTATGCCGGTCAAACTTTAGATGTTCTTTATGCAGAGCACCGTGAGTTGTTTGGCAAATCGTCAGAACCTGTCTTTTCCCACTTTTTGACTAAGATTTTGGATGCCAATGATTGGCTTTAGTGTCAGGTCCATCCAGATGATGCTTATGGACTTGAACATGAAGGTGAACTTGGTAAAACAGAGTGTTGGTATATCATTGCTGCTGAACCAGGTGCTGAAATTATTTATGGTCACAATGCCAAATCAAAAGAAGAATTGCGTCAGCAAATTGAAAGTAAGGATTGGGAAAATCTTTTGACCAAGGTTCCAGTTAAAGCAGGCGATTTCTTCTATGTCCCAAGTGGTACCATGCATGCCATTGGTGCAGGAATCTTAGTTCTTGAAACCCAACAGTCAAGTGACACAACCTACCGTGTGTATGACTTTTGACCGTAAGGATGACCAGGGCAACCTGCGTGAGCTCCATCTGGAAAAAAATCTATCGATGTCCTAAATATTGGTGAGCCAGCCAACAGTCGACCAGTCACAACAAAAGTAGATGATCTCAAGTCAACGCTCTTAGTAGCAAGTGATTTCTTCGCCGTTTATAAATGGGAAATTTCAGGTAAGGCTGATTTTGAAAAGACTGCTGATTACAGTTTGTTTAGTGTACTTGACGGTCAAGGAAGTCTTCATGTAGATGGACAAGATTATGACATTGCAAAGGTAGCCACTTCATTCTACCAAGCGATGTCCAAGCCTGGGAAAATCAAGGAGAGCTTGAACTGATTGTTAGTCATCCCATAATTAAACTATCAAACTAGACGAGATAAGAATCTTGTCTAGTTTTTTTCATCTAATGATACAGAAAATTTGCAATTTTTAAAAAAACCTTTCCTAATAAGTCTGAATAGCTTGAAGTTCCAAACTAATCATGTCATACTAAAGTAAGTTGACTAAAAATAGTAATAAACAAGTTATCTTTTTTGAGATGATATCTTGTTTGTCTTAGATCGGAGAAACTTATGTTAAAAAAGGAGGCCTTACAGCTTTATTGTTGTTTGGTATGTTCTTTGGAGCGGAAATCTGACCTTTCCGCCCTCAGCTGAGGCTTTTGAATCTGGAGGTCATTTTTGGCCTGCGATTGCAGGGTTTGTCCTATCAGGTGTTGGTATTGCCATCCTAACGCTGGTTATCGGGACCCTAAATCCTAAGGGGTACATTCATGAGATTTCACAAAAAATCTCGCCTAAGTTTGCCCTAGTCTATTTGGCAGTCCTTTATCTGTCCATTGGTCCTTTCTTTGCCATTCCTAGAACGGCAGCAGCAGCCTTTTCGATTGGCTTCTCGCCTTTGATTGGCAGTGGACATACCAGCCTTTGGCTCTTTGTCTTTACCGTAATCTACTTTGCTTTAGCACTTTGGATTGCCATGAACCCATCTAAAATTCTAGATAGTATTGGACGTATCTTAACACCTGTCTTTGCTATTATGATTGTTATGGTTATTGTGGCAGGAGCACTTAAATACGGTGGTCACAGTCCTCAGGCTGCTAGTCAGGCCTATCAGGCTTCTGCATTTGGTAAGGGATTCTTGGAAGGTTACAACACCTTGGATGCCTTGGCTTCTGTGGCCTTCAGTGTAGTGGCAGTAGTCACCCTCAACCAATTAGGCTTTAAGTCTAAAAAAGAGTATATTTCTACTATTTGGGTTGTTGGTTTTGTAGTGACGCTTCTCTTTGGTGCTTTGTATTTGGGACTAGCTTTTTTGGGCAATCATTTTCCACTCCAAGTGGCCGGACTGCCAAAAGATGCTAATATTGGTGCTAGTGTCTTGTCACAAGCCACACAAGCTATCTTTGGACCAGCTGCTCAGATTTTTCCTAGCTATCATGGTGACAGTGACTTGTTTCACAACAACCGCAGGACTTATCGTTGCGACTGGGAGAATTCTTCCACAAGGCATTTCCGAAAGTATCCTACAAGGCTTACGCCATTATCTTTACCTTGATTGGGTTTGCGATTGCCAACTTGGGACTTAACAATATCATTGCTTTCTCAGTGCCAGTGCTTTTGATTCTCTACCCAATCACCATCACAATTGTCATGATTGTGATTGCCAACAAGTTCGTGGCCTTGTCTAAACCTGGTATGCAAAGTTACAGTTGCAGTAGTCACGCTGATTGCCTTGCTTAGCGTGCTTGCAGCCAGTTTCAAGCTTGCAGGGACTCAATGCCCTCATTAACTTCCTACCCATTGTCAGGAGCATCACTGCCATGGTTGATACCAGCCATCTTGTGTATCCTCTTGTCTCTCATCTTACCAGATAAGATTAAGAGCGAAAAGCTTTGAAATGGAATAAAAATAAAATCCTATCACAATGTGGTGGGATTTTTTCTCCTCAAGTCACTATAAGTGAAATCTTCTCAAAA
>BNJU01004237.1_pt1 | contig 17156 bp, 25 predicted proteins | sample 8539281 | NCBI WGS metagenome assembly BNJU01 (sample SAMD00202456, study PRJDB9452) | human saliva metagenome | isolation source: human saliva | place: Japan
TGTAGTGACCCCAAAAAGTTAGACTTTTATTTCCGAGTAACCTAAACTGGTTGCTCGGAATTTTTTTATCTTTGCAGTAGTAGCTAAACGATAGTCAACTGGACTTAGCCAGTTCAATTTTTCCTTAATTCGTTTAGTATTGTAATACATAATATAGTTTTCAATCGCCATTTTTAACTCATCATAACTATGAAAAGGTATTGTCATAATACATCTCTTGTTTTAAGATAGCAAAAAAGTTTTTCCATTGGTGAATTGTCGAGACAATTACCTTTTCTAGACATACTTTGGAAATATGTTATGCACTTTTAAATTATGTTGATACGCTTTTCATTTGGTAACCCCAACCACGGTCAGAATGAAATGTCCGTCGATACTTAGCATCAGCAGTCTTTTCAATCGCCTGTTGTTGTGCTGAAAGTATAGACTCAGCCGATGGTGTAGGACTTATACTAAAACTAATAATTTCAAGATTATATAAATCCATAAATGGATCTAAGTATAGTTTTCCAACTTTTCAAAGCACCGTTTGCATCTAGTTCATAATACTTAAATTCAGTTGTATCTGTAGTAATTTTTGATGTGGTTGACTGCAATAGAATCTACGCTTAATGCGATTAGGTGCAATCCGTCCTTTAACGCCCTTTATATGAGTTATATTTTTCGGCTCTTACGGGAGAATGCTATTACTTGCAGATTGAACTTTTGCATAATTCGTTGCAATCGTTTCTTATTAATAACAATACCTCGTGATCGCAACAAAGGTAACAATCTTCTATATCCATAGTTGGGATGGTCCTTACGAATATCTTCAATAGCTATTCGTATTTGTAGATCTGGATCTACTCGGTCAAAGCGCTGTTGCCAGTACATATATGTTGCTTTTGGAAAACGTAAGGCAGCAAGAATCTCAGTTAGTTTGAATTCTCTTCGGAGACTGCTAATGATTCTTGCTGTTCTTTCATTTTTCGAGCGTCCTCGAGGCGCAATCTCCTCAATTCTTTTAAATAGGCATTCTCTATTTGAGCGTAGCGTAATTGTTTTTCCAATTCTAAAATACGAGCTTGCTCTGGTGTTAATTCTTTTTTCTTCTTTTGGTTACGTGATTTAGTATGTGTGGTAATCTTTGCTTTTTCATCTGTTCGACTCATGGTAGGTATTCGTCCTTTCGGTCGCTCGACAAAAAGCATTGGTCCCCATATTTCATAAAATCCGATTTCCAGCGAGCTATTAATGAAGGATTATTCAGCCCATATTGTAATGCAATTTGCCGATACGATAATTCACTAGTTAAGTATGACTCTACCACAGCTAGCTTAAATTCTGAAGTATATCTTGTATTATTTCGCTTTCGACACAAACCATCTTTACCAAATTCTTTAAATGCACTAATCCAACGACGAACTTGCGATGTAGTCTTTACACCATATTTCTTAGTTAAATACTCATATCCACCCTTCGCTATTTAGATATGCGGTAACGACTTTTTAATTTAAATATAAGGCTATATTTTGCCATAGAAAAACCGACCTCCTTAACGTTAAGATTTTTGGTCTAACATTAAGGGGTCGGTTCAATATTGTACTAGGTCTTTTCTTATGTATTCTACTGAAGGCTATATTTATAGCAACTACAGTAGTATGCTCTATTAAAGTCATATTGTGGTAATCGTTTTGCCTATTCTTAATTAAAACATAAGCTTTGTAGAAATCGATAAATTGCTGTGCTACAGGAGATAAAGCATGTCCTTTAAGAGTGATAAAGGCTTTTTTAAAGTCCCCAGAAAATTCTGGCAATTTGATGCGGGCCATCTTACGATGGTTGATCAACTCTTTTGCATCCATTGGAACTAATGATACAGTGCGACCAGAAGAAGCCCATTCAATGGCGGAGCTTTTAGTAGTAGTTAGAGCCACTGCATTGAGTTGTTCCATGTCTGTTAAGCTAGATTGCATAATCATACGCACGGAACCACCAGAGAGGATAGGGGACATTTTTTGATGTCTTCCCAAGTGATGGTATCATGTTCACGATCTGTCCAGAATACATCGCGACGGAAGATAGCATATAAATGTTCTTCTTGGGTAAGAAGAATATCAAATTTATCAGTGTCTACCATCTGAATGTTAGCAATACCTAATTCAGCACTGCCGTTGATGAGTTGATTTACTACATTTGTCATGAGACCTTCGTAAATCTCAAAGTGAACAGACGGATATTTCATAGAAAAGGCTGGTAAATATTGTTGTACAATCGGGGTTGAACGAGAAGCAGAGGTTGCAATACGCAAGGTACCTTCAATGCGAGAGTTCAATTGTTGTACAGCATTATAGGTAGATTCTTCAATAGAGCAAAGCTGTTGTGCCTTTTCATAGAAGATTTTACCAGCATCTGTTAATTGTAAGTTGGATCCTCGTTGCCCGCGTTTGATATTGATTAACTGGGCTCCAAATTCAGCCTCTAAATATTTCAACTGCTTGCTTAACGCTGGTTGTGTAATATGAAGAATCTCTGCGGCCTGCGTCATATTGCCCGTTTGAACGAGGGTAATAAAATTGTGGTAGTAAGATGTATCCATGGAATCTCCTATTATACACAAAATAAGATAAATAAAAATTATAACGAACTAAGTAACCGTCATTTCACATTTTATAAAATGGCATATATACTATACTCAATAAGGAAATAGTGAGTTAATTATATGTGAAGTGAACTTTCTATCCTTATCACAATTTTTGATATAACAACGACAATTAAGAAAGTGGGTACTACTATGGGCGTGGTAAAAAGAACATTAAGTAAAGCAATTCGTAACTGGGAAGCACGTAGATTAATGACTGCACATAATACTGGTTTAAGTCGTAAAAACAACTTGAACGCGGTGGCCTCATCCGTTGACTAATGAAAAACGTCGTGAACTTAGTCAAGGCGTAACAGGTTTAGTTAACCACGGCAACTAATTGCTTAGTGTCTATTGATTAGATGATTCATCTAGCGGTAGTACCACTTCAATAGAATCTAATATTGTACAATCTGCAGCTCCATGACTCATGTCTTGGAGCTCTTTTTGTATACCCTCCACATCAGTAGGGGGGACTAAGATTGTTACCGTTACATGTTCACCAAAGTTCGCTTCATAATGTAGTTTTTTGTCTTGTACAAATCTTTCTATTGCACCATATAGTGAGTAATCGATGGTCGCTTGTAGTTGAGTTCGTGTTGTGTGTAGTTCTTTAGGGGCAAGACGTAATGTTTCCGCAACGGAGTGTGAATATGCACGAATCAAGCCACCAGCACCCTAGTTTGATACCACCAAAATAGCGAGTTACAACGACTGCCACATTGGTAATACCAGTTTTCTTGAGCACTTCTAACATTGGCTTGCCAGCTGTACCAGATGGCTCACCATTATCGGAAGATCGTTGTTGTTCTTGCTTAGGACCTAATGCATAGGCTGTACAGTTATGAGTGGCATCCCAAAACTCTTTGTTGATGCGACCGATGAAGGCTTGCGCCTCTTCTTCAGTTGTACAAGGGTATATAGTTGTGATAAATCGTGATTTATCAACAATATATTCATGGCGGAATTCCTTCGCTACCGAAGTAAATTCTACTGTAGGACCTCATTGATTCAGGCATATTTTCACCTCCTTAAGAATCAAAGTTTATGTTTATTCATCATCACTTTATTATAATCTATTTATGAATGTTGTGTATAGGTAGGGACATATAATTCCCCTGTAAAAAGGAATAATCCTCTAAATTTAGTAGGATATTGACGTATTGAGAATTTATGTTACTATTAAATAGAGATGTATGAATGTGTACTCATGTAAATGTGTTCATATGTTAAATGTTAGAACTTAATAAAAATCTCTACTATTAATACAAGCTATGTACACTATAAGTTTATGGTCATATGTCTTGTATTTCTATAAGTGTACATATCTTTACATATACTGTTAGAAGGAAGTGATACTATGAGTAAGAAGAAACAAGAGTTTGATATAACAGGTATGCATTGTGCCGCCTGTGTAAAGCGTGTTGAAAATGTTGTTTCTAAAGTCGATGGTGTAGAGTCTGTAAAGGTAAATCTTTTGACTCGAAAGGGTAGCGTTGAATATAAAGAGGGCTCTAGCGTAGAACCACAACAGATTATAGAGGCTATTACAAATATCGGCTTTGGTGCTGAAGAGGCGATGAAACAAAGCAGGAAATAGAAAAGGTTAATTTAAAGCCTCATATTATCCGATTAATAGTTGCGACCAGGTATGGCTGTGCCTATGATGGTGAATATGACCCTCCATCGATTTGGTATTGAAGCATTGCCTGTATGGGTTGAGTTTATTCTAGCTACTATCGCTCAGTTTGGACCTGGCCTCATGTTTTATAAGAGTGCGTGGAGTGCCGTGAAAAATGGTGCTCTTACAATGGATGTACTCGTAGTAATGGGTACGACAGTAGCGTATCTATTCAGTATTTATAATTGGCAGTTCCATCCTGAGCTAGGGCCTCATGGCATTTACTTTGAAACCTCTGCGTGGCTCATTACCTTTATCCTTCTTGGTAAACTCTTAGAAGAGATTGCAAAAGGGCGTACCTCTGAAGCACTTCAAAAATTGATTGCCTTACAACCTGCAACGGCTCATGTGTTGCGTGACGGTGAGTTTGTAGATATTCCTACTTCTAAAGTAGTAGCCGGCGATATTTTACAAGTTCGAGCAGGCGAAAAAATCCCAGTGGATGGTACAATTACTGACGGCTATTCCACAGTAGATGAGGCTATGCTTACTGGTGAAAGCTTGCCTGTAGAAAAACAAGTAGGCTCTGAGGTAATTGGAGCGACCATTAACTTGAGTGGTGCTTTCACGATGGAAGCGAAGCGTATTGGTTCCGATACAATGCTGTCCCAAATCATCAAGGTTGTAGAAGAGGCACAAACCTCTAAAGCGAGCATTCAACGTATTGCTGATATCGTAGCACAATACTTTGTTCCTATCGTTATTGGCCTTGCTGTTCTCACAGGTCTCGTTTGGTACTTTGTAATGGGCGATTCTCTCAATGTGGCGCTCATTAATGCCACAGCAGTCCTCGTTATTGCGTGTCCATGTGCTTTTGGTCTTGCAACGCCAACATCTATCATGGTTGGCTCTGGTCTAGGTGCAGAACATGGTGTTCTCATCAAGAGTGCAGAATATCTTGAAAAAGCTGGAAAACTTGATGCTATCGTTATGGATAAAACTGGTACCCTCACACAAGGTGTGCTAGATGTGACGGCTTTCAAAAACTATAATGGTGATGAAAGCACAAATATGTCTATTATGATGGCTCTTGAAAGTGGTACATCACATCCGATTGCTAAAGCTATGGTCTACTACGGTGAAGATCGTGGCTATAAAGGTACAGCTGTTGAACTTGAAAGTTTTTGGTGATGTACCTGGTAAAAGGCTTACAAGGCGCTTATCAAGGTGTGTCCGTACAACTTGGTCATAGCCGTTGGATGAATGAACTAGGGTTATGACTTAAGTGCAGTACAAGACGATATTCTTCGTTTTGAAGAACAAGGTGCATCTGTATCTGTTCTAGCCGTTGATGGTATAATCAGTGCTTTGTGGGCTGTAGAGGATGAATTGCGTCCAGAAACTATTGAGGTTGTAAAAGAATTACAGTCTCAAGGTATTGATGTATGGATGCTTACCGGTGATAATCGACGTACGGCTCAATATATTGCTAAACAAGCAGGTATTACTCACGTTATTGCAGAAGTCTTGCCTCAAGATAAAGCTAGCAAGGTAAAAGAGTTACAAGATAAAGGTCTTGTAGTGGGCATGGTAGGCGATGGTATCAATGATGCACCTGCTCTTGTAACTGCAGATATTGGCTTTGCCATCGGCAGTGGTACAGATATTGCCGTAGAGGCGGCGGATATCGTTCTCGTAAGAAACGATTTACATACATTAGTTCAAGCGGTTCGTCTCAGTCGTAAGACCATGACCAACATAAAACAAAATCTATTCTGGGCATTGATCTTTAACTGCATCGGAATTCCTCTAGCGGCTATCGGTGCATTGAATCCGATGATTGCGGGTACAGCGATGGCATTTAGTTCCGTTACCGTTGTGGGTAACTCCCTTCGTTTGAAACGAGCAAAAATCTAATTATATATGAGATAAAATATAGAACAGCACCTATAGAATGGTATAGGTGCTGTTTTGTATGTTCTTCATTTTTATTGCTAATATTTTAATTCCTATAAACTCGGTATTTTTATAGTACCTATCATCTGATATACTGAGTATAGTTCTTAAGAAAAGGGAAGGAGTTTATTATGAAACTAAAGACTCGCGATATTGTATATATCGGTTTTTATTGTCGCCTTATGTGCAGTAGCAACAACGATTCGTATTGAAATACCAGGTGGGGCCATGGTTCATTTAGGTTCCGCTGCTCTCTTTACGACATCAATTCTATTCGGTGGTTTATATGGTGGCTTAGGTGCGGCTATTGGTTCCGCACTGTTTGATCTCTTTGGTGGTCATACACAGTACATTGTATTCTCCTTTCTTTATTAAAGGTATTGCTGGTCTCATCGTAGGTGGCATGACAGCTGGCTACTTGCCTCCATCTATCAATAAACCGACAGCATCTTTTAGTCGTATTTTAGTAGCTCTCATCATCGGTGCTATTTGGACTGCCTTTGGCTACTTCATTGCTTGGTGGTTTGTTCTTAACAGCGCACTGTAGCAGCTAGCAAAAATCCAATACTCCTTGATTACCAGTGCGGCTGGTATCATTGTAGCTATTGTGTTAACACCAAAACTACAAAAGGTAGTACGTAGATTATTTACAAAAAACTAATAGAGAGAACAATTGCAGATGCTATATGAAACTATCTTAATAATACGCATGATTAATCGGTTCATATTATAGTAGATAGAGGTTTTTATGAAAGTTTTAAATATGGAAAGTATTTACTTAAGAGATCCTGATGGAAATTTAGTAGAACTTTGTCATTATAATCTGTAGTATCTCAATTTAGGGTATATAATTATAAATCACCTTATTTTTCTAAATAGTTAGGGCGCTCATTAGCATATATAAGCTAATGAGCGCCCTTTAATTTTCAGTTTTATATCATTTGTTTATTGATTTTGTTTATGGCATTAAAAGTTACAAAGGTCGTTTAAGTTCTCTGCCATGGTAGGATGTGTGAAGATTTGATTTTTGAAAATATGTATATGGAATGTTGTTATCCATAGCCATTTTAATGAGGTTAATCAACTCTTCAGCACTTTTGAGAATAAAGTGTAGCACCAAGGATTAAATCGTTATCTGCATTTACTACAATTTTAAAAGCACCTTTTAAATAGTCGTTTACATGAGCTCTTGGCATAGTAGCTACGAGCATTTCTTTAGTTTTAACGGTATAGCCTTTTGTTGATAGCATCTTTCTTCTGTAAGACCCTACACGAGCCAGTGGCGGTGTTAAGAAGGTTGTGTAAGGAATATTTTTACGATCTTTTAATGTGTATTGGCCATTACCTGTAAGAGCACCAAATACAATGCGGAAATCATCGAGAGAAATATACGTAAATTGAGGACCACCGTTTACATCGCCTACTGCATATACGCCAGGAACGGAGCTTACATGTATCATTCACTACGATAGCGCCACGTTCGTTAGTAGTAATATCCGTATTTTCTAAAACCGATGTTAGCTGTATTTGGTTTGCGACCTGTAGCATATAAAACGGCATCAAATGTATAGTTTTGACCATTTGATGTGATAACAGGTTTGTTGCCATCATTAGATACAGAGTTTAATGTTACATCGTTGAGAATAGTAATACCTTGCTCAGTCAAGTACTCATTAGCTAATTCTTGTACGATCGGTTCCTCCCGTTTTTAAGATACCAGATTCAATATTAAATACTGTTACCTTTGTACCTAGTTTAGCATATAGGCTGGCAAATTCAAGGCCGATAGGGCCCGCGCCGATGACGCCTAGAGTACTTGGTTGAGGCGATAATTGTTGAATTTCTGTGCTATTATAGAAGCCTGTTGCTGTGTCGATGCCATCAATGTTAGGCTTAATCGCTACAGCACCAGTGTTAATAATAATTGTTTCACCAGATAAGATGATTTTGTCTTCTCCAGCTGTAATGGCGATTTCTTTATTACTAATGAATTCACCATGTCCAGTATATACATCGACATGTTCATTGTTATCTAACATACCGAAGTTTTTATTGCGTAAACGAGATGTAACTACCTCGCGTTGGTTTAATACTTGATCGTAAGATAAGCCTTTTGATGCGGCTATAATCATCGTTTTAGTTGGGATACATGCAATATTAATACATGTGCCACCATACATAAGTGGGTTTTCTTCAATCATAGCTACAGATTTACCCATAGAGCCAAATTTTAGCACTAATGTTTTTACCGGCTTTGCCGAAACCTAGAACGATAATAGTCATATTGTTTGGTATTCATAAAATACCTCCTGTCTTTATATTGAAAAATATTAGATATCTATATTATAGCACTTTATTACAGATATAAAAGTAAAAATAAAATTTATTATCATTAAAGTAATTATCTTAAGAACATAAAAGTAGTTGAGTACAAGACTCATAATTATGTGTTAAGTATTTCTACTTGACACATCTTTTTTTATACTGTAGTATATGTAAAGTAATATGACTTGACAGTGATGGAGGTGGCGAAATGGAAGAACGAGTACTTATCAGTTTGCTCTTAGATTTCTATGGGCCATTATTGACGGACAAGCAACGCATGTCCTTACAACTTCACCACGAAGACGATATGTCCCTTGGCGAGATTGCTGAGGAATTAGGTGTATCACGGCAGGCTGTACATGATAATTTACAGCGTGCTCGACACATTTTAAACGATTACGAATCTAAATTACACTTGGTAGCACAATATGAACAGCGTGAAGAACTGCTTTCACAGTTGAAAGAAACCTTGCCTAAAGAGGTATTAGCTGAAAGTAAGGTACAACAAGTATTGGCGCAAATGGAGGGATATTATGGCATTTGATAGCTTGTCAGAAAAACTGCAAGAAGCCTTTCAATCCTTAAAAGGGAAGGGCAAAATTACAGAAGAAGATGTCAATCTTGCGTTGCGTCAAGTACGTACGGCACTTTTAGAAGCGGACGTTAACTTTATGGTTGCGAAGGATTTTGTTAAGTCCATCAAGGAAAAGGCCCTCGGTGAAGAGGTGTTCGGTTCTTTGAATCCAGCCCAAACGGTTATTAAGATCGTAAATGACGAATTAACAGCTCTCTTAGGCGGTACTCAAAGCCGTATCATGATTTCTAGCAAGCCTCCAACGATTATTATGCTCGTTGGTTTACAAGGTGCTGGTAAGACTACAACAGCTGGTAAATTGGCAGTATACCTTCGCAAACAAGGTAAGCATCCAATGCTCGTAGCCGCCGACGTATATCGTCCAGCTGCTATTACTCAATTGCAAGTTGTAGGTAAGCAAATCGATATCCCCGTATTTGCTGATGAAACACCTGGTGCTAATCCAGTAGACATTGCGCGTCGTGCCGTAGAGCAAAGTACGCATATGTTGAAAGATGTTGTTATCATCGATACAGCTGGTCGTTTGGCCATAGACGAAGTCCTCATGGATGAGTTATCCAATATTAAATCCGCTGTTCGACCTCATGAAATTCTACTTGTTGTAGACTCCATGATCGGTCAAGATGCGGTAACAACAGCACAAACGTTTAATGAAAAATTAGGCGTTGATGGTGTTATCCTTACTAAACTCGATGGTGATGCGCGCGGTGGTGCTGCATTATCCATCAAAGCTGTAACAGGCTTGCCAATCAAGTTCACTGGTGTGAGCGAAAAGATGGATGGTTTCGATGTATTCTATCCAGACCGTATGGCTTCTCGTATTCTTGACTTGGGTGATTTCAAAACATTGATCGAAAATGTTCAAGGCGCTATCGACGAAGAAGAAGCTCGTGAAATGGCTAAGAAAATGGCGAAAAACAATTTCACCTTGGATGACTTCTTGAAACAGATGAATCAAGTGAGAAAGTTAGGGCCATTACAAAATATTATTGGTATGTTGCCAGGCATGGGTCAAATTAAGGATCAATTAAAAGACCTTGATTTGAATAGTAAAGAGGTGCGCTGCATTGAGGCCATCATTACATCCATGACGGCAGCAGAGCGAGAAAATCCAAGTATTCTTAATGGTTCTCGCCGCAAAGCGTATTGCAATGGGGTCTGGTACGCAAGTACAAGATGTTAATCGCTTGTTGAAACAATTTGAAGAAGCGCGGAAGATGATGAAGCGCATGCAAGGTTTACGTGGCGGTGAGGCGGCTTTCCCTGGAATGCCTAAATTACCGTTTATGTAATACATGGGCAGGGCGCTGAACCTGTCCATTTATATCAGTATAAGGAGGTGAATTTCACATGTTAAAAAATTCGTTTGACCTGTTTAGGTGCTAAAAAGCTCCTTTCTACCGTATCGTTGTTGCTGACGCACGTGCTCCACGTGAAGGTCGTCCTGTTGACACTATTGGTCAATATGATGCTACTAAACAACCAGCTATCGTTAATGTAGACGAAGAAAAAGCTTTGGCTTGGTTAGCTAAAGGTGCTCAGCCTACTGACACTGTTCGCTCCTTGTTCAAAAAACAAGGCGTTATGCAAAAATTTGCTGACGCTAAAAAAAGTAATTAATGAGAGGCATACTGTGATGATAGAATTAATTTCATTAATTGCGAAATCATTAGTGAAGCAGCCTGATGCCGTTTCTGTTACCATGGTCCAAAAGGGAAATATGGAGGTTTACGAACTTCACGTAGCCCCAGAGGATATGGGCAAAGTCATCGGAAAGCAAGGACGAATTGCGAAGGCGATTCGCGCTGTGGTGAAAGCGGCGGCTATTAAAGAGAACAAAAAGATATCTGTTGATATTGTCTAAAAGGGAGTATTCCAATGGAAGAAATGACATTACGTGTCCCTGTAGCAGTAAAAGCAAAAGTAACAGAAGACTTGAAAGCGAAAATTGTATCTGATCTTGAAACTCGCCTTGATATGGTGAATAAAGATTTGGAAGCAATTGAGTTTCAAGCCCAACGTATTTTGGCTGATGCAGCTAAAGTTGATGCAACAAGTCTTACTGCTATTCGTCAACAAATCGACGAAGAAAAAAATAAACGCTTGGCTTTCAAAGAAGAAGTAACAGCTAAATTGAAAGACGCTCAAGGTTTAGCTTTGGGAACTGAAATTCTCAAGGTACATTAGAGCAAACAGTTACCGTTAAAATCGGGGATGATTTGGATGCCATGATGGGCGCTGAAATCCTATTAGAAGACGGTAAAATCGTTGCGTTTCGTCAATAATGAAACATAACGATTTCATCACAATAGGTGTTATCATCGCCCCGCACGGCGTGCGGGGTGATCTTCGTATTCTGCCTCAAACCGATTTTCCAGAACGGTTTATGCATATGGATGCCTGTTACATCGATGGTAAAGAATACCACGTTGCATCCGCACGATTTCATAAGCAATTTGTACCAGCATCCCTTTAAGGAAATTCTCGATCGTAACGCGGCTGAATTATTCGCTAAGAAAGAGATTCAAGTCCGTCGTGAAGATTTGGTAGAATTGCCAGAAGGTCGCTACTACATTTTTGATATCATCGGTCTTGAGGTTCAAGACACTAAAGGTAACGTGCTTGGTACGGTTACTGATGTGTTGCAACCTGGTGCTAATGATGTCTATGTGGTTTCCAAAGATGGGGAACCAGATCAATTATTTGCAGCCATTGAAGAGGTCGTTAAAGACATCGATGTGGAGAATAAATTGATGATCGTAGATCCGCCTGAATGGATATAATCCTTTAGGCGGTTTTTATTTTATCTAAATATAGGTATATTATGGTAAAGTTATATAATATAGCTATATATAGATAATGCTAATGAGTTTATGTGAGTTAATAAGTACAGAGGACGGTCTATGCGTATCGATATCGTATCTTTATTTCCTGAGTTTTTTGATGCTTTTTTTAGTCATTCCATCATAAAACGGGCTATCGAAGCGGAACGCTTATCTATGGGCGTAACTAACCCTCGGGACTTTAGTCATAATAAACATGGTCAAGTAGATGATACGCCGTATGGTGGTGGTGCGGGTATGCTTATGATGGCACCTCCCATCTTTGAAGCGGTAGAATCTGTTATTGCTCAATATGATAGCGAAACTAATAGCGCCTATTCTATAGATGAGATGTGTGATGAAATGAGCCTCATTGGTAATCCTAGTGAAAGTATACGACGTCGTGTTATTTTTATGGGACCTACAGGTCAACCTTTTACACAAGAAAAGGCTCGTGAACTAGCGACGTACGATCAATTGGTGCTCATTTGTGGTCATTATGAAGGCGTCGATTATCGCGTAGAGGAACATTTAGTAGATGAAACTATTTCAATTGGGGACTATGTATTAACGGGTGGAGAATTGCCAGCTATGGTTGTAGCTGATGCAGTGGCTCGTATGATTCCCGGTGTATTAGGTGCAGCTAGTGGGGCCCAAGAGGATTCCTTTTATGAGCCTTTATTAGAATGTCCTCAATATACAAAGCCTCCAGAATTCAGAGGATGGGTTGTTCCTGATGTACTACGTAGCGGTCATCATAAAAACATTGCTACGTGGCGAAAAAAGGAAGCCTTAAAGCGGACACGATTGTTGCGGCCCGATTTGTTGGAACGACCATTAACAAAAGAGGAAGTTAAACTTTTAAAAGAGATTATTGCTGAAGAGTCTGAAAGAGATACAGGTGAACTATGAAAGCTTTAGTATTAGGTTCTACTGGTGCAGTTGGTCGCCATATTGTAGAATCATTGATTGACAATCATGAAATTCAAGAAATTCATGTATTTGTACGTCGTCAAGTTACGTATACATCTCCAAAGGTAACCGTTCATATCGTTAATTTTGATGAACCTCGTGAATGGGCACACCTAGTAACAGGAGATATTTTATTCTCTGCTATGGGCACAAACCGTAAAACAAGCAGGTTCTAAAGAAGCACAATGGACAGTCGATTATACCTACCAGTACGAAATGGCTCGCATTGCGACTCAAAATGGAGTATATGGATTAGTCTCCTCTTTAGGGGCGAATCCAAAATCGAAAATTTTTATATGTCCATGAAAGGACAATTGAAGAGGTCATCTTAGAACTTCCATTTGAAGCGATTGTTATTGTTCGTCCAGCTACCTTGATTCGAGAAGAACCTAAATTGGTAGAACGTATTAGTTGTGCTGTATTTGGGGTCATTAATAAAAGCACGTGTATTAATGAGTCAGAGCCTGTAAAAACTGCTGATGTAGCTAAGGTGCTTGTAACAGCTACTATGGGGCAACAATATGGTATTTTCTATTATTGAAAATGAAACGATTCATGAACGTGTAGGCTACTAAAGCTTAATTTCATTAAATCCCGTTTAGGAGAGAGAGTAGTTTAGATGCGTATATAGGTTATTGCTACTCTAACGAGGTTGTTTTATGGAGTTTAATTGTTACGATGTCCTTGAGGTTCTGGGGCACTGTTATATAATAACTGAAAAAAATTAAATATAATGAGATTATTCCAAAAGCTGATCAGAACAAGCTCTATAAGGCTAAGCCATCTATGCAAAAAGTCTCCTGGTGATTATTGGCATGAATATGGCCCTAGAGGCTGTTGAGGGAATTGATAAAATATGGGTTACCATTGAGTACAATGATAATGTGGTGCACTGTATCTAGAACATCCTATCGTAAGCGTGCGCCGAAAGGCTTTACATTACATCAAATCGGTTTGGAAAAAGGTTGTAGACGTAGATGGTGATAGTGGTGCGTCCGGTAAGTGATCGCGCTGGGTATAAGGAATATCAATTGCCCCTGTGAAGGCGCGTGAGCGTATTCTTTGGAAGAAAATTGGTTCAAAGGGGAAAACATGCTTTGCCGAAGGCCTCGAGTACAGTTGGTGAATATTAAACTCTGTACGATGACAGCGCTAACGCTGTTCGTAAAAAGAAACGTAATCAACGTTTGAAAGAACGACTCGAAGGATTTGCTATAGCCATTGGATGCGGCGCATTATTTTGGATGTTCCTTGTTAGTGGGGATTCTGACTTTTCTTGGCATGAAATACGTGGTACCTTTGGCTTCCCTTATACTGCAAAGGAGCATATGCATGATACATCCGTCTATTATACTAAGACGGATTCGGATAATGAATATACTTCTAGTTTAGATCCTGTTAGTACAGCATTAGAATTAATCGATTCTTTTAAACGGGGATATTAAAATGAAGGTGAGAGCTGCAGAAGGTCGTGAAGTTATTAGATGTATGATGCTAAGTCTGCCTATATTATCACTAACGTAGATGGGCAAACCCGCGTTAAGGTATGTGAACCAGGAAAGTTGACACCAGAAGAACAGGAGCTCATTAATAGTACAATGCGCAAGACACATGTGCTTGATTCCTATGCCTATGTGGTTCGCCAACGGGATAGTAGTGGGCGCGAGAAATTCCTTTAATATACACAATCTTAATGAAGCCGATAAGGCTTATATGTTTAACCGTTGACTATGAATATAAAGGGACAATATTAGGAGGTTTATCGTGATTTTTATTTCTGATGTATTATTGACGATTTTTTATGCTTGTTTTGGGATTTTCTTAATGTTAACTCAACACGGTTATTGATTTTGTACCTGGTAAATTTAGTGAAGAAATCAAACGTGGTAACTGTGCTAGTACGTGCTATCTGCAGGTTCCTTTATCGGTATTGGTGAAATATTGCGTGCTGTTATCATGTCTCCTGTAGTTACTACAGCAGATACTTCTTTATTGCACGGTGTAGTAGCAAGTGTTGTTTATGCTATTCTTGGTATTGTACTATTTGTAACAGGCTATATGTTTATTAGTCTATGGCATCGTAAATATAATTTATCTGAAGAGATTATGCGTGGTATACAGCTGCTGGTATTCTCGTATTTGGTATCTTTGTAGGTCTTGCTCTCGTTGTTAGTGGTGCTGTGCACTAAGGGAGTGTCCTATGTATAAGCCAAGTAAGAAAACTATATACATAACGAGTGCCTTTGCCGCTGTGGCGGGCATCGTTGGTGTCTTCATACTGGAATGACATCGCTTATGCCGTATGTGATAAAAATCTACCCAGAAGCAAATGATGGGAAGTTCGATTAAAGGATAATCGACGAAATCGCTACTTTTATTGAAATCATGGCGATGGTAAAGAAACAGCTTTGTTTGATGATGACCGATCCGTTACCTTTCACCGAGAAAAGGATGGCAGTTTAGTGTGGGATGCTGGTTTAGCCAGTCTTTTGCCAAGTATTGCAGCAGGCTACTATATTTTCCATGGATTTAATCCACCTACAGCTCGTATGGATGGACGAACTATGACATATCGCGTGGCGGCTCCATTAAAACCCTATGAGGAACCCTATGTATATACTGCAACAGGTTCAAATGTGCGTACTTCTTTGGGGGCGACGTACTTATCAAGACTATGAGAAGCGAAGAAGTCAAAAAGGCCTCTTCTATAGGTCAAAAGTCAGGCTTTTAGAAAAGTGCTGGTTCACGCTCTGGTGGCTCGTGATGGGAGGCGGTACTATGCAATCCTATATTGATGAGTTAGATACGGACATACTGCCTTTTTGTGGATTATGAAGGATAGGACGATCGGTATCCAACGCTTTCAGTACAATCTTTTTCCAGCTGAGTTTTACGATGAAATACGACATGCATCTCGTATGTTATTCCAAATATTTTATAAGGCTACTAAAGTCTTTCAGCAGGCACCTGATGAGTTTCGCCCTCAATATGGATATGCCGAAAAATTCGATTCTTATCTTCACCGAGGAAATCCATTAGGCCTACCTACGTGGCTGTCTCGCTTTGATTTTTGTTCTCGATACACAGGGGCGATTGCGCATGGTGGAAATTAATGCGGATACCCCTGTTTTTGATTGAAAGCTATTATGCTAATGAGGTAGGGCGCCCATTATTTTGATAAAGAGCATCCAAATGCAGGGGCTAGGGATGAGCTAGAACGTTTTTGAAACGTGTTTATGAACGCACTTCTCAGGAAAAATAGTAAATATAATACTGGTAAAGAGTGGTGAAAGCGAATCCATTTTGTGTTTGCTTGCTTTCAGTGATTATTTTAGAAGATTTACGAACTACTAAGTTTTTAATGAATACGATGAAATCCGCATGTCCTGAAGCGGATGTACGATTCTTTATCATTTTATGATATGGTCATTGATGATGAAAGATTTTACTTCCTGATGGCAGTCATGCATCAAACCTATATCGTTTGCATCCCATGGAATTGTTAATCGATGAGACGACGGCAACGGGAGAACCGTTAGGTGAAATGTTCTTAGATTTTATATAATGAGGACGGTTTAATTTATTTAATCCTCCAGAAGCGATCATTTTGCAAAATAAGTCATTTATGTCCTTGGTGTATGCCTTATACTTAACTAATCAATTTTTTACAGGTCCTGAGCGAGATATTATTGAACGTTATTTGACTCCGTCCTATTTTGAAAGTGATTTTCCTAACCTCGATGAGGGCCTCTATATTCAAAAAGGAAATCTGGGGTCGTGAGGGACGCAATATACAAGTCGTAGAAAAAAACATGGGGATCAAGCAAAGATCTTATGGAAAAGTTTGTAGATAATTATGATGACATTGTTTGCCGTGATAGTAAGAAGGTTATGTACCAAAGATTTTATTAGCAAAAACGTTTTATTCACACCGTAGATAGTGGCACAAAAAGAAGGGTGCTTGACGTTGTCTTGTTTTATGCTTGAGGGACCAAGCCTCTGCTGTAGGAGCCCGTTTCTCTCCCTGGAGAAATTGTTGGTACAGAAGCCTATACCTTTGGTTATTGATTAAAAACTATGTAGGTTAATTAATGGTACATAAATTATAGGGGTTAGGAGCATAAAAGTTATTAGGCTAGTATTACTATAGTTTCTATTTGTTGGGCATGCATTTTCTATTATATTGTTTATCTTTTGTTGTTAGGTTATAGAGACATAAGGCATTAAGGCAAATTTATATATTGG
>BNJU01001738.1_pt1 | contig 17147 bp, 18 predicted proteins | sample 8539281 | NCBI WGS metagenome assembly BNJU01 (sample SAMD00202456, study PRJDB9452) | human saliva metagenome | isolation source: human saliva | place: Japan
GGGAAGAGCTCCGCAAAATTATGACAGGCATTTTTGAAGAAAAAGATGAACAAACACAAGATTAAATAATCCTTTATAGTACTTTTGTTGTTTTTATCTCACAATTGAACGAGTGATTGCAGTTGAAATAATGCAGTCACTTTTATTTACTAATATAAAGACGTTTACACTAAAAAAATAAAAATGAAGAATATTTCATGATATAATACTCATGAAAGTAGTTCAAGAGGAATCAAGTATTCCATTGGAGAAAAACAAGTAAAGGTACTCATTATGAAAAAAATTTTTGATATTTATTTTTGCGATGTTTGTATTGATGGTGGGATTGATGGTAGGATGGGTAGTTTTTATGGGATATAGTTATCAAAGAAGTTATAATGAATGGAAAAATTCAGATTCAGGATCAACGCTAACTTATCCTGTACAAAAATACTCTACTTCAAGTTCTAGTACGAAGTATGATTATAAAAAAATCAAATACGAATTTTTGAACAAAATTCTTCTTCAAGTACACTCGATGAAGATATACCAGATAATTTGATTCCATATGTAAAAGAAGCTAGGTCTATGTTTAAAGGTTTCACTTATTCAAAAAAGCAATCTTGCAAAGAGAGTCTTATGCGACGGTATAAGCTTTCAGAAGATGATGCACAGTATGTGGTAGACAAGCTTGATATTGACTGGAAAGAGCAAGCGCTTTTTAAAGGCAAAAGGATATTTAAGGTCTCCTTTTTCAAAAAGAAAAAAATTAGCCTGGCAACTTGTCAATATAGAAAAAAATATACTCAAGAAGAAGCTGACTATGCTATAGAGAATGTTGGTTCCGATTGGAAAGAGGAGGCTGTAAAGATGGCTGAAGCTTATTCAAAGGTTGCCAAATTAACAAAAGAAAGGGTGTTTGAGGTGCTTATAAATGTTGACAAATTTACTCAAGAGGAAGCGGAGTACGCAATAGAGCATGCTCAAGTAGATTGGTTAAATTAAACAATAATTTTACTATTGATTTGAAGAACTTAAAAGAGGTTAGTGAAGCTAAGATAGCTGCGGTAGAAAGTTATGAAAAGTGGCATAATGAAAAATAAGGATACAATTTCTATTTATGATCGCTACTTGAACAGTGATGATTACAAAACAAGTCCAATGAAACACATTCAAGATCAACTGAAAAACATTTTTGGTTGACCATCATTACTATGAGGTCGCTATTCCGATGATTAGACAATTTAGTAAGATTTACGATCATTATTATAAAAACTAACGGAGGCAAGTGACTATTATTTAAAAGCAAAAAGGGAGATGCTCACAGTAAATCGGAAATCAATATACTTCATAAGATTTAACGATTAAGAGATAGAGTCAGGGATGACTTACCTTTGCTCTATTTTTCGGTTCCTTTAGTTGTACTTTTTCCTACATAGGTGTATAATTTGTCCTTAGGTAAAGAATTAAGTAGAATAAGGAGATTCATATGGAATTAAAAGATTTTACAGAAAAAGAACAAGAACAAATCAACCAAGGTTTGAGTACAGCTGAGATTTCTGATAAAGAAGCGGCGAAGAAGTTGCTTGCTCTTGTACCTCAAGAATGGATCAAGCGCATTCCTTTCTTTGTCAGAGGGCATGCGACAACAAAGACGATTGAACGTGTGGCTATGCGCTATCCTGAACTCTATGCCGTGGCCAAGCGCCAAGGAGACCTTCCTGAAAAAGAACGGGAAGAATTGCGTGTCATCATGACAGAAGTCTTTGAAGAAAAGATGAACAAACACAAGATTAAATAATCTTATATAATACTTTTGTTATTTTTATCACATAATTGAACGAGTGATTGCAGTTGAAATATTGCAGTCGCTATTCACTAGTATGAAGACTTTTACACTAGTAAATAAAAATGAACAATATTTCATGGTATAATACTAATGAATGTAGTTCAAGAGGAATCAAGTATTCCATTGGAGAAAACAAGTAAAGGTATTCATGATGAAAAGATTTTTGATATTTATTTTTTCGGTGTTTGGATTGTTCGTAGGATGGATAGCTATTATGGTATATAGTTATCAAAGAAGTTATAATGAATGGAAAAATTCACGTTCAGGATCAAAGATAACTTATCCTGTACAAGAATACTCTTCTTCAAATTCTAGTACGAATTATTATGATTATAAAAAATACTCTTCTTCAAGTTCTAGTAAGACTTCAAGTTCTAGTACGAAGTATTATGATTATAAAAATTCAAATAAATCTACAGATGCATATGTAAAAGCTCTCTTTTTGTCAGAAAATTCTCATTTATCGAAACAGAAAATTGAACAAGATCTAACAAGGTGGTATTCAGAGGATGCTTGCCAGTACGCTATGAATAAACTTAATATAGACTGGAAAGAGCAAGCACTTTTAAAAGCAAAATCACTTCAAATGTTTCATTTTTCAAAAGAAATGTTAGTTTGGCAACTTGTAAATGATGATTTATTTACTCAAAAAGAGGCTGACTATGCTGCAGAACAAGTTCATTTCGATTGGAAGGAGAACGCTGTGAAAGAAGCGGAATCTTATGCAAACGGTAGCAAAATTTCGAAAGAAAAGATATTAGAAATACTTGTTGAAAATAGAAAATTTACTCAAGAGGAAGCGGAGTACGCAATAGAACATGCCAAAATAGATTGGGATGACTAAAATATAATAGGATGACTAAAATATAATAGGATGACTAAAATATAATAGTGATATGTTTTTATCTAAATATTCTTCCATTACAAACAAATTTGTCAATAAAAACATTTTTTTAACTTTTTAGAACTTTACAGAAAAAGAACAGGAACAAATCAACCAAGGTTTGAGTACAGCTGAGATTTCTGATAAGGAAGCGGGTAAGAAGTTGCTTGCTCTTGTACCGCAAGAATGGATCAAACGCATTCCTTTTCTTTGTTAGAGGGCATGCGACGACTCAAGACAGTTGAGCGTGTAGCCAAGCAATACCCTGAACTTTTATGCCGTGGCCAAACGCCAAGGAGACCTTCCTGAAAAAGAAGGGAAGAGCTCCGCAAAATTATGACTGGCATTTTTGAAGAAAAGATGAACAAACACAAGATCAAATAATCTTTTATAACACTTTGTTATTTTTATCTCACAAATGAACGAGTGATTGCAGTTGAACTATTGCAGTCGCTTTTTGTTTACTAGTATGAAGACTTTTACATTAGTTAATAAAAAGAAGAATATTTCATGATATAATACTAATGAAAGTAGTTCAAGAGGATGAAAGATTCCATTGGAGAAAAACAAGCAAAGGTATTCATTATGAAAAATTTGTTATATTTATTTTTTTACGATGTTTGGATTGATGGTAGGAATGTTAGCTTTGATGGCAATTGAGTATCAAATAAGTTATAATAAATGGATAAATTCACGTTCAGGATCACAGCTGACTAAACCTGTACAAAAATACTCTTCTTCAACTGATGGAAATAAGGATGATTTTGAATCATCAAAACAAGAATACGCTTCTTCAAGTGACATAAGGATGATTTAGAATCATTAATGAATATGTTTAAGAAAAGAGTTTATCCTTTACCTTTACTAGATGCAGAATATACAAGTGCATATGCAACAGCTAAAGAATTTTTAAAGAAATCTCCTTTATCGATGCAGCAAATTAAAAATGATCTTACTAAGAATGACAGGTATTCAGAAGATGCTTCCCTGTATGCTATCGATAAGCTTAATATAGACTGGAAAGAGCAAGCACTTTTAAAAGCAAAATCATATCAAATGTATCATTATTCAAAAGAAAAGTTAGTTGATCAACTTATAAAATTTGATCTATTTACTCAAGAAGAGGCTGACTATGCTGTGGAGCAAGGTCATTTTGATTGGAAAGAGGAAGCTGTTAAAGCAGTGGAATCTTTTGGAAGCGGTGGCAACTATTCGAAAGAAAGATTATTAGAAAAACTTGTTGAAATAAGAAAGTTTACTCAAGAGGAAGCGGAGTACGCAATAGAACATGCCAAAATAGATTGGTCTGATTAAACGATAATTTTAATTTTGATTTTTGTAACATATTAAAGAGCTGGACAGTCTGCCAGCTCTTTTTTGTTACTTATAAACTTTTCTCATTTCGTAAAAAATAGTTGGAGCAAAGCTAGTTTTAAACTATAATAGAGGAAAAGGATTATCGATATGAAAAATTTATAGAACAAACATTTTAATCAATAGAGAAGGAACCAGTTTATGAAACCATCTAAAAATTCATGCTCCTTTACTAGCTGTGCCTTGGCGATCTTTGCTTTAGTGGCTTGTAGTAGCAACCAAAAGCAATACAAGGAAAAGCAGGCAAGTTCCACTGTACAGAAATCTAGTTCAGATAAGGAGCGCTACAAGGGAAGCTACAGCAACCTCAACAGCAAGGCGAGTGTCGAAGAAGTGCGGACTCTCTTGTCTGCTTATTTGGATCAGGACAGTGTAGATAAATTTCTGGGTCTAGTAACGGACTACGATAGCATTGTCGGCTCGGTCGGCTTGACGGGTGACTTTAGCACCTTCAAGAAAACAGACTACAATGTTGAGAAGATCAGTGACTTGTGGACCAAGAAAAAGGGTGATTTCGTCGGGACCAACTGCCGGATCAATAGTTATACTCTTCTGAAGAACCGCATCGAGATTCCTAAGATGAAAGCGGATAGTGAACTTTTATTTGTGGACAATGATGCGATTGACAAAGGGAAGATCTTCGATGAGGCAGACAAGAAAGCCTTTAACATTCTGTATTCACGGGTTCCGACAGAGGCGACAACGGATGTCAAGGTTCATACCAAGAAGATGGAAGAGTATTTTTCTCATTTCAAGTTCAATGAAAATGCGCGCATGCTTTCCGTTATTGTTCATGATAACCTAGATGGCAATACCCTTTTTGTCGGTCACGTCGGTGTCTTGGTTCCTGCCAAGGACGGCTATCTCTTTGTCGAAAAGCTGACCTTTGAAGAGCCCTATCAAGCCATCAAGTTTGCGACTAAGGAAGATGTCTACAAATACTTGGAGACCAAATACCAAGATTACACAGGCGAAGGTCTGGCTAAGCCCTTTATCATGGATAATGAAAAATGGGTTGAGATGAAGTAGAGGATGAAAGACAGCGTGTTAGAATTTAGAAAGATAATGGAGAGTGCTCCGATTCTATATGTGCTCGTTTTCTTGCTCTTTTTCAGTCTTCTCCTTTTCCTGAGAAGAAGGGCAATCGTGAAACGTAGTGGAGGTCCCTACTTTGCCCCGTTCCATATTAGCCGTGGAATCTTCTATATCCATGTCGCTCTGTGTTTCAGTCGTCGCAGGATCCCACTGAAAGAGATCAAGCAAATCACCTATGCAATTTTTCGTGGACGATCTGGTGGTGGGGCTCGCTATGCTTTCTATATCGAGCTTAGAAACGGAAAGACTATTCCCTTCTTTTTTGGAAAAAGCAAGCGGAATGAAGCTCTGGTTGAGAAGCTCAAACGAAATGCAGGTAAGTATGGGTTTAAAGTAGATAGCACTGGTAATTAATTGAAAGAAAAAGGAATCGCGAATGAGTAGAAAGCAAGCTCTATCTATGTATTTGTTAGGGACCTTTGGTCAAGTATTAGGAGTCAGCCTTCTGGTTTGTTTTTTAAGAGCAGGAGGAGTCAAGGTTGATTTTACATCATCATTTGGGATCATCGCTATTATTGTAGGTGGCTTATCATCTGCATTTTGGGGTAGTCTTGCTAGTATTGGCTACTATCAATCTAGTTTCAAACAACTTCTAAAAGATTTTTTTCAAGTCAAAGACAGTTTGGCAAATTATTGCTTGGTGCTCGTTTTCTTGTTACTCGACTTTTTCCCATTTATCTTAGGTGGTAAGATCACCACTCAATCGTTGGTCTTGCCAGTAGTGCTCTTTTTCAAGGCTCTTCTTTTTGGTGGAGTTGAAGAAATTGGCTGGCGTTATTTCTTTCAACCAACTTTGCAGGAAAAAATACCTTATTTTTCAGCTACTTTGATCACCTTTTTAGCTTGGTCTAGTTGGCATCTACTATACTTTTATATCGACGGTTCTTTAGCTGTCATTCAATTGTTTCCGTTTCTAGTAGGTCTGCTAACTAACTGCTTTATCTTGTCGGCCTTGTATCATAAAACGCAAAATTTATGGCTCTGTGTCATAACCCATGCCTGTATCAATTCCTTGTCTCAGATGATAGTGAATGAAGAGGTATGGCTATCTATCGTCAGTAAAAATTCTTATTATTAGTTTAGCAATCATGATTGCAAGAAAGAAGTATATAACTGTAAAGGAGGAAAAATGAGCAAATTTATTTCAAAACAATCAGTCGCGATCTGGTATGCACTGACTGCCCTCCTTGCTACATTTATAGTGGGGCAAGTGATCCTTTGGTGTTTCCCAGATGGGACTAGTATGGGGGCCTCGCTCCTGTTTATTTTAATGAACTGTATTCCCATGATAACGGCTCTTTGCTTTTCCATCGTCTTAGGTGAAACTAAATCCCTGGGAGAATTTTTCAAAAAGGTCTTCCTTCAAAAAGAAAGTCCCCTATCCTGGATTTTAGCTTTTTTCATCCCCGTCATCTATTATGGGATTTCCATCCTGCTCATGAATGTTAAATTTACTGGGAACTCCCTCTTGGCCTTCTTCCTCTATTTCCCTTGGACCTTTTTATATGGAGGTCTGGAAGAAGTCGGTTGGCGTTGGTTTTTACAAGATCATATTTCCTTTAGCAAGCACTTTATACCTAAAATGATGGTTCTTTCCATTATCTGGTTCCTCTGGCATATTCCTATCTATCAACTCCCATGGATTACAGCAGGTTCATCCAACTATCTCATCTTTTACCTAATGATTTTAGGGAATACCTTCCTATTTGGAGCTCTCAAGGAGTACTCGAAAGGAGCTGTCCCTTGTATCCTCGCTCATATGCTGATCGATAGTCTGGCTGTCCTTATGCTGGTTCAGAGTTCACTCACTCAGATTATCCTTCTGGTTAGTTGCGAAATCCTAGTAGCCTCTTGGCTAGTGGCTATACGAAAATCAGAGAAATAGAGTTGTACCTCTTTCGGTGGGAGTCTGTCTTCTTTACCCTTTAGGGCTTTATTGTAGAGTCCATAAAATGCTATAATCAGTTTAACGAAGAACCTAGCGATAGGATCAAAGTATCAACATAGTGTTATTTTTATCTATAATGAGAGGGGGAAAGACCATACAAAAACCTTTCAGTTGTTGCGGAAGAGGAGATATAGAGGGAGTCCGTCAGATATTGGATAAAAAGCCTGAAGAAGTCAATGCTGTTTCGGGTGACAAACCTAAAAGAGATCAGGGACAGTCGCTCCTTCAAGTCGCTATCAAATCGGGACATTTAGATATTGCAGACTTACTCATTGATAGAGGAGCAGATCTTAACTTTATTGAAGAGCCGACAGAGCTGAATCCATTTTGTCAACCAGTCCTCCAAACAGCGGGTGGACGAGCTGTATTTGACTGTAGGCGCATGATCAAACGCTGGAATGGCCAATATGAGATGTATTCGTCTAAGGAAAAGGCTGACCGGTCTTTCAAGGTTTTCGAGAAAATGTTGGAACTTGGCGCAGATATCTCTCAGAAAGACAGCCATGGTGGAACTTTGTTGCAAACTATTTTAATTGAAACCAAGGAAGTGCTGCCATCTTATTATTGGAAAACAAAAGAAACAAGTGATAATGTCCTCATAACAGATGAATTACGTCATGATTTAAATCGTATTTATGATCTATTAATTCGTTACGGTGTGACTGCGGACGAAATAGCGGTCTATCAGAAGATTCCTCTCAAAGAACTTTATCAAGACAGCCCGACCATGGAGTTCTTAAATCGGTTAGATCAGAACAGATCTTGATAAGCATTTGAATACTAGTTAAAAGAGCCTCAGGGCTCTTTTAACTTGTTCTGATAGAGTTAGAAGTAGTAGGAAAATTTTAGACCGGATTTTCTTTAAAAAATGGATACAAATCCATGATGAAATAGAGTATACTAGTTGATGAAAGAACAAGATTTTTAAGTATCGAATTTAGGAGGGCAGTTTATGTCTCAAGAAACTTTCATCATGGCGATTGACCAGGGAACCACTAGTTCGCGGGCTATCATTTTTAATAAAAAAGGCGAGCAAGTTAGCTCTAGTCAAAAGGAATTCACTCAGATTTTTCCGCAGGCTGGTTGGGTGGAGCACAATGCCAATGAAATTTGGAACTCGGTGCAGTCGGTGATTGCTGAGGTTTTTATCGAAAGTGGCATCAAGCCCAATCAAATAGAGGCAATCGGCATTACCAATCAGCGAGAAACGACAGTTGTTTGGGATAAGAACACGGGGCTTCCTATTTACAATGCCATTGTCTGGCAATCACGTCAAACTGCTCCACTGGCTGAGGAACTTAAAAACCAAGGCTATGTAGAAACCTTCCATCAAAAGACAGGTCTAGTTATCGATGCCTACTTTTCAGCGACTAAAGTTCGTTGGATTTTGGACCATGTAGAAGGGGCGCAAGAGCGTGCGGAGAAGGGCGAATTGCTCTTTGGAACCATTGATACTTGGCTGGTCTGGAAGCTGACGGATGGAGCTGCCCACGTGACAGACTATTCCAATGCTGCCCGTACCATGCTTTACAATATCAAGGAACTGAAATGGGACGATGAGATTTTGGAAATCCTCAACATTCCTAAAGCCATGCTTCCTGAAGTGCGTTCAAACTCTGAAATCTATGGCAAGACAGCTCCTTTCCATTTCTACGGTGGACAAGTGCCGATTGCAGGGATGGCGGGAGACCAGCAGGCTGCTCTCTTTGGTCAATTAGCCTTTGAACCTGGTATGGTCAAAAATACTTATGGAACTGGATCTTTCATCATTATGAATACGGGTGAGGAGATGCAGTTATCAGAAAATAACCTGCTGACGACGATTGGTTATGGGATCAATGACAAGGTCTACTATGCCCTTGAAGGATCTATCTTTATCGCTGGAAGTGCCATTCAGTGGCTTCGTGACGGTCTGCGTATGATCGACAGTTCACCTGAGTCAGAGGCCTATGCTTTGAAGTCCCAGAACCAGGATGAAATCTATGTGGTCCCTGCCTTTACGGGTCTTGGAGCACCATATTGGAATCAAGAGGCGCGTGGTTCTGTCTTCGGACTTACCCGGGGAACGACCAAGGAAGACTTTATCAAAGCAACCCTTCAATCCATTGCCTATCAAGTACGCGATATCATCGACACCATGCAGGTAGATGCTAAAACCTCTATCCCAGTCCTAAAAGTAGATGGAGGGGCAGCGAAAAATGATTATTTAATGCAGTTTCAGGCAGATATTCTTGGAATTGCGATTGCTCGCGCGAAAAATCTGGAAACAACGGCTTTAGGGGCAGCTTTCCTAGCAGGTCTGACTGTAGGCTATTGGAAGGACTTAGAAGAATTAAAATCTCTTCATGGAGCAGCCCAAATCTTTTGAACCCAAGATGGATGAATCTCGTAAGGAAGAGCTGTACAAGGGTGGAAGATAGCAGTCAAAAGCTACTCAAGTATTTGCGGAGTCTGATGACTAAAGGGATCAATCAAACGAATAGTTTAAGAGAAGCCTTCGAAAGAAGGCTTTTTATGTAGGATTTACAGAATAGAACAGTTAACCGTTTTTGGCTAAAAGCTTTTACTCTATTTCACGCTTTCATTCACTTATCACTAAATAAAAATATCATATAAATAAACTTTTTTAAAAAATAACAGGCCAGAGTTTGACACTTTTTCACAAAAGGAGTATACTGTTAGCATAGTTTTGTCGGATATTTATAAAAGATCCCATCAAAACTAGTTGTCAACCCTTGCTGTTCTGATAGGAACGTTTGCTGGTATCATTGATACCAAGGAGGAATCATATGTCTAAAGTAGCTATTGTCACAGGTGCTGGTCGAGAATTGGGTTTTGCAATCGCAAAACGCTTTAGTGCAAGATGGCTTTAAGGTTGGAGTATTGGACTACAATGCTGAAACAGCTGAAAAAGCAGTTGCTGAGTTGTCCGCAGAAAATGCTTTGCAGTCGTTGCCGATGTATCAAAACAAGCAGAAGTGGCTGCAGCTTTCCAAAAAGTTGTTGACCATTTTGGAGATTTGAATGTTGTCGTGAACAATGCAGGTGTTGCGCCAACTACACCACTTGATACAATTACAGAAGAACAATTTACACGTACATTTGCTATTAACGTTGGTGGCGTGATTTGGGGTGCACAAGCAGCTCAAGCTCAGTTCAAAGCACTCGGTCATGGTGGAAAGATCATCAATGCGACTTCACAAGCAGGTGTTGTAGGTAACCCTAACTTGACTGTTTATGGTGGTACTAAATTTGCAGTTCGTGGTATCACACAGACTTTGGCGCGTGACTTGGCAGATTCAGGCATCACTGTCAATGCTTATGCACCAGGTATTGTTAAGACTCCAATGATGTTTGACATTGCTCATGAAGTTGGGAAGAACGCGAGCCAAAGACGACGAATGGGGTATGCAAACATTCGCTAAAGATATCACTTTGAAACGTCTTTCTGAACCAGAAGATGTAGCAGCGGCTGTCAGCTTCCTTGCTGGACCTGACTCAAACTACATCACAGGTCAAACCATTATCGTGGATGGTGGAATGCAGTTCCATTAAGATAAAAACAGAGGTTGGGATCAACATCCTAACCTCTTATTTTAGTGCGTTCACAATAAAAGAAACAGAGATCAAAAACCACTCCCAAAAAGGGAAGTGGTTTTGTGTTGGTTCTTATTTGAGACCGTATTTTTTTGTTGAAACGATCCACACGTCCATCTGCTTGAGTGAACTTTTTGACGTCCAGTGTAGAATGGGTGAGTCTGATGAAATTTCAACACGGATCAATGGGTAAGTTTCACCTTCGAATTCAACTGTTTCGCAGAGTATTTAGTTGAACCGCTGAGGAACTTGTAACCAGTAGTAGTGTCCATGAAGACAACAGAGCGATATTCTGGATGGATATCTTTTTTTCATTTTTGCAATATTTCTTTCTGCCATGGTCTCTTTCCGAGCCATAGATTGTTACTAAGCTAGTTTACCAAATTTCCAGGATCTTGACAAGTATTTTTCACTAATTTTTATTTAAAATAATGATCAAAAAATCACCCTGGCTAAGCCAAGGTGAATCTAATCTTATTATTGTTCAGATTGATTTGGATCTTTTGGTGCTTCAACTGGTTGATCAGCTTGTCCCTCAGTGTGTTCGTGTGTTTCTTTTTTGATTTCATTTACAGCAGTTTTTACAGTAGAAGTTGTCACGCGTCCAACAGATTGGGCAAATCCTTTACCAGATTCAGCAAGTTCTTCGAAGGTTCCTTTTGTGATTTTACCACCTGACATCGCCAAGAGACCAGTTACAACAATAGCGATGCTTGCAATTAAAGCAAGGATCAAACCAAAGCCAATTGAAACGCCATAACCATTGAAGTCAACAGCGTATTTGTTCACACCGAAGACATCGATCAATGTTACGATAGTTGAGAGAGCTCCTGCTACGATAACACCAATTGCAAAACCTTTTGGTAGTGAAGATTTTACATCGTTCAAGCAAGCAAGGACAATCGCAACGACTGCGAAGATAATAACGAACCATCCATCTCCGCGAAGGCCATTCCAGCTGTATGAACCAAAGGCACCAGCATTCAGGCTTGCCCATGGCAAGAAAGAGCTAAGAATCGCTACCGCAGCAGAGATAATGATAAACAAACGATTTTTTTCCATAATAAGTCTCCTTAAAAATTTTATTAGCTTTATTTTACCATAAGAAAGATCAAATGAAAACCCCGTGACCAAGATAAAAAGGCTGAGAAACCGTTCTCAGCCTTCGTTTGTGCGTGCCACTTCTTGTAGCTCTTTGTAGATTTGGTCGTTTTCCTCAAGAGAGTAGGAGTTGGCTCCACTCGCTAGTGGATGGCCACCACCGTTATGGCGTTTAGCAATTTCGTTGATCACTTTGCGTTTGCTACGCATCCGGACACGGAAGTGACCGTCGGCCTGCTCAACAAAGATAGCCCAAACAGATACGGTATCGATGCGTCCAGGAGCTCCGACAATTGCAGCAGTCTCTGAATCACGTAGATCGAATTTCTTCAAGAGTTCTGTGTTAGGGTCACACGCGCAGCCATGTTCATCGATCTCGAGATGGTCGTAGACATAGCCTTGAAGCTTAGCCGTCTTGAGATTGATCGTATCCATTTGACGAGCAAGGGCAGTAAAATCAAAAGGAATGCTTCGAAGATAGGCAGCGATCTCAAAGGTCCGAGTTGAAGTAGCAGGATAAAGGAAGCGACCCGTATCGCCGACAATCCCTGCATAGAGGAGACGCGCAGCACTAACCGGGAGTTCGAGATCCAATTCCTTAGCAAAAAGTGCAATCAGCTCACTGGTAGAGCTTGAGTCTGTATCAACCCAGAGCAGATCGCCATATGCATCGTCATTTGGATGGTGGTCGATCTTGATCAGGAAATCACCATTCAAATAGCGCTTGTCATCGATTCGGGGAGTATTGGCCGTATCACAGACAATCACCAAAGCTCCCTCAAAATCTTCATCCTTGACCTCATCCATTTCAGCAAGCCAAGTCAAGGTCGGTTCATCATAGCCAGTTGCCAAGACCCGCTTTTGAGGGAAGTGCGCACGCAGGAGATCCCGCAAGCCCACCTGGCTCCCAATCGCATCCGGATCCGGATTCTGGTGACGGTGGATAATAATCGTGTTATAAGCTTGAATCTTTTCAAGAATGTCATTCATTACGTTCATACATTACCTCATTTTCTCTGTCAATTTTAACATAAAAAAGGCCCATACAGCAAGCGTTTATCACTATGCAGGGTCAGTGGAGGCGGTTTTACATTGTATGGATATTTTGTTAGAATGAGAGAGATGATGAAAGAAATTAAACAATCAATGAAAAGAAAACGATGGTTACAATTTCCCAAAATGATTGTGGTAGTGTTGGTCGTAATGCTTATTGCAGTATTCCTAAGTAGTTGCAGTAACAATCAACCGGCATTGAATGTTTAGAAAAAAAGAAAGTATTGTTCTGATCAAAATGGGAGATCCTCTTTATAAGGATTTTGAAAGTTGGGTTTGATCTTGAGGGAGGAAGAATTTTATTATATTGCAGAAACTGCTGTGAAAAGATGACACGGTATATGGTGGTTATAGACGGACTCGATCGTAAAACAGTATTACAAATCTGCAGTAAATAACGAATTATCACTCAGTTCTATTAAGTAAGAAAAATTACTACTGATGAAATTAAGAAATCCAACTATCAAATTACTAGCTCACCGAAAAGATTTTTTGACGATAAATCTGATGAAAAGAAGAATATCCCTGAATTTGAAGCGAGTTTATTTGAAGAAAACGTCAATTTCACCAAGGTTCGCATCACCTACAACAAAGAGTTTTTTTACCTACTAGAATCGAGTGGTACTATAAGGGTGAAGAAGGACTAAAATGGTACACTTGAGCGCATCTATTCGTATCCGTTCAAAAAATAAGTCTTATTTTGATAAGAAGTTGGATGAAGAACATTAAAGATATTAGAAAGAGATTCAAGAAGAAAAACGAGGGCGATTAGGTTGAATCGGTCCAAATTCTTTGAAACGTGTCCTTCTTTCAGCTTATCGGGAAAGGTTTCGTGCAAAATGCTTGAAAAAGTGGTATAATACGGGAAATAGATTTTGGGAGGAAATTATGACTGTAGCGAAGATTGTTTTTGCTAGTATGACTGGAAATACTGAAGAAATTGCTGATATCGTAGCGGACAAATTCCGTGATCTTGGTGTCGAAGTAGATGTGGATGAGTGTACAACTGTGGATGCGGAGGACTTCCTTGATGCAGATATTGCAGTGGTAGCGACTTATACTTACGGTGATGGAGAGCTTCCTGATGAGATCCAAGATTTCTACGAAGATTTGGCTGGCCTTGATCTCAAAGGCAAACTTTACGGTGTGGTAGGATCAGGTGATACCTTCTACGATGAATTCTGTAAAGCAGTTGATGATTTCGACCGTTGCTTCGCTGCGACTGGTGCTGAAAAAGGCTCTGAGTGTGTCAAAGTTGATTTGTCTGCAGAAGACGAAGACATTGAAAAATTAGAAGCCTTTGCAGAAGAACTCGTAGCCAAAGGAAATTAATGAAAATGAGGCTGGATCGATGGATTACAGCCTCGATTTATATCCAAAATAAAGAGGAGACACATGGATTTAGATCAGATTCGTAAGGACATTGACCAGATCGATCAAGAGCTTGTAGCCTTGCTGGAAAGACGGATGGTCTGTGTCGGTCAGATTGTAGAATATAAGGAGCAGCAGGGGCTTACCCAGTGCTCGATCAAGGAAGGAGAGAGAGGTGCTTGAGAAAGTCGGCTCTCTCGTGACGGATGAGCAGTATCGGGCGACCATTCAAGCTCAGTTTCAAGATATGATGAAGCGCTCGAGAGACTTCCAAGAGGAGGTGAGGGCGCGTGACTCAGTTTATCGATCAAGCAAAAGCACAACAGTATGTGGTCCCTAACAGGGATGGCTCTTTTCATTGGACTCTTGGTCGGTGCCATTGATATGATTTTTTTGGTCAAGGTCTTCTCCTGATTGGAGATTTTCCGAAGCCAGCACTGGCCCTTTGATTCTTTTTCTGGCCATAGCGGGGCTTGTCATCGTTTATCTTTATAAACGTTTTGGTGGCAAGGCTTCAAAAAGGGAATGGGCCTCATCTTTGATGTCGGACACGCGTGAGGAGAAAATCCCTTGGTCTTGGTGCCCGTTGATCATGCTGACGACCTGGATGAGCCATCTCTTTGGTGGTTCGGTCGGTCGGGAAGGTGTAGCGGTCCAGATCGGAGCGACCCATTTCGCATCGTTTTGCCCGTCATATCAAGATTCCAGATGCGTCGCGTATCTTTCTCATGACTGGGATGGCAGCCTGGTTTTGCGGGGCTTTTTTCAGACGCCGCTTGCAGCAACCTTCTTTGCCCTCTGAAGTCTTGACAGTTGGGGAGTTGCAGTTGATGGCTCTCTATCCAGCGCTCATTGCCTCGATCGTGGCTAGCTTCACCTCTCATGCCCTTGGTTTTGAGAAAAAATTTGCTGTGCCACTAAGAGAAACGCTGAGCTGGACACCAGAGACCTTGATCAAAGTTGCTCTTCTTGGCCTGGCTTTTGGCCTGCTGGGAAACTCTTTGCAGTTAGCCTTTCCTGGTTGAAGAAAACAGTCGCTCAAAGTCTTGCCTAATCCCTTATATCCGGATTGCCCTTATAGGGGCTGGACTCAGCTTGGTCCTCTTGACTCTCCAGCTGACCAAGGTCGGCACTTATAGTGGACTTGGAACCAATCTGATTGATGTGGCTTTTTCATCAGGCTAGTGCGCAGAGTTATGACTGGATCTTGAAGCTCTCTTTACCGTGGTGACGATCTCAGCTGGTTACCAAGGAGGAGAAGTGACACCCGCTCTTTGCGATCGGGAGCTACGCTTGGAGTCTTTTCTCGCTCCTATGCTAGGGGTTACCCAGTCTTAGTCGTGGCTGCTATCGGATATGCCAGTGTCTTTGGCAGTGCGACGACGACCTTTGCTCGCACCGATCTTGATCGGAGGAGAAGTCTTTGGCTATGCCAATCTTCCTTTCTTTGTCATTGCTTGTGCCATCGCCTATTGCCTACCAAAAAGAGTGGAGCATTTATTCCGGTCAAAAAGTTGCGAAAAAGTAGAGAAAAGAGCTTTACAAACCTGAAATTATCTGATATGATAGTTTCTGTGCGTAATGGAAGCACAAAAATACAGTTTATCCGCTGAGGGAGGTCCCTCAAGATTGACGAAGATAGGAGAATAAAATGAATCCATTAATCCAAAGCTTTGACTGAAGGTCAACTTCGTACTGATATCCCCTGCATTCCGTCCTGGTGACACTGTTCGTGTACACGCGAAAGTTGTCGAAGGATCTCGTGAACGTATCCAGATCTTTGAAGGCGTTGTTATCGCTCGTAAAGGTCAAGGACACACTGAAATGTACACTGTTCGTAAAATCTCTAACGGTGTCGGTGTTGAACGTACATTCCCAGTACACACTCCACGTGTAGAAAAGATTGAAGTTGTACGTTACGGTAAAGTACGTCGTGCGAAATTGTACTACCTTCGTGCATTGCAAGGTAAGCAGCTCGTATTAAAGAAATCCGTCGTTAAGACGAACAAGGAGGCGGGAGTGATCTCGCTTCTTTTTTTATCGGTCCCCTTAGTTCAATGGATATAACAACTCCCTCCTAAGGAGTAGTTGCTGGTTCGATTCCGGCAGGGGGCATAAAGTAAAAGGAACTCGTGCATGCGAGTTCCTTTTTGTGTGTAAGAATGAAGTTAAAAATAGATGGAATATCTAGATGAAAATCTATTACGAATAAGGAATATGTTAATTAATTACCGTAAGCAGTAACTTCATAATGATCGGTGCGTAATAGAGGGATTGTACGAGTATCACCACGGACTGTTTCATATTCAGTTAATCCAATGTTTTTACCATACACGGAGATAATATCATTCTCAGCAATTACCTTTGTATATAATGTGCTAGGAATACCAACCATGACAACTTTATTATAATCGCTATCTATAGCTATACGTAACAGATAGAATTCATCCTGTTTTTGATTTTGTAGAACTTTTCCACTAAAAGTAATTTTTTGTCCTTTTTCAATCTCATCGTGATTCCATACAGCAAAATCTACTGTAGTATAATCTGCTGGATTAAAAGGTTCAGATGATGTAGCAGTTTGTGTTGAAGTGCTAGTTTGTGTTGAAGAAGTAGAAGTCGAGGTAGAACTCTCTTCATTTGAGGTTGAACTAGTTGTCATTTCAACCTCATCATCTTCGGCATCAGTGCTTGCTTGGTTCTGAGAACAAGCAGTGACGAAAACAGTAGATAGTAGCACTGCACTTGAAAGTAATAGTTTTTTCATATTAAACTCCTTTACCCTCATAAAGGGAACTTTATTAAATAATTCCTATGTAGTAATTTTAACATATTTTAGGTAAGACAACAATCTCTCTCCACTTTTTTCTTTGACTCTCCTTCCTTATTTTTTTCTA
>BNJU01003303.1_pt1 | contig 17140 bp, 21 predicted proteins | sample 8539281 | NCBI WGS metagenome assembly BNJU01 (sample SAMD00202456, study PRJDB9452) | human saliva metagenome | isolation source: human saliva | place: Japan
CTAGTATCAAGAGTAGTAGATGCAACAATATTGGATTGCACTACAATAAAAATCATAGAATAGATGGATTTCGAAAAGCGCAGTAAGAAGAATAAACCGCGTAGGCGGAAAGTGTAGCCGGAGTTGTAGTAACAGAACTAAAGTATTATTAAGTCAATCATAATACAAAATATTTTCTATGGAAACACTATAGCAGCAAACAACAAACCATTTAAGAATGAAAAATAAAAGATCTTCTTCTATACGATCAAAAGCAGCCAATAAAAATCAAGAGAGAATACAAACAGAGAAAGAAAAGAAACAACAGAAGATAAAATCAACTGATAAAACTCAAAAATGATCATAAGATTAATATGAAAAATCAAGAACTAGAAAAGAATTACTACCAAACTAGAATTAGAAAATCATTAAAAATGAAATTCAGCTAATAAACTACAATGAGAAAGCTCCTAAAGCCTCAATGGAGTCAAAACATCTTTAGCTAAAAAGCCTCAAACAAAACAAAGCCTCGTTGCATGTTCAAAGTAATATGAAAAAGCAACGACTATAAAAGTGTTAATGACTTTTGCTAAAGCTAATAATGGGTCAACAAACAATTTTAAAGCTAATAATGGAATAGAGAATTCGACAAGGAAATGCAGGAAAAGGCTCAAGAAACAGATAATATTGAGTCAGTAGAACTAAATGTTCAAACAAAATGAATTCATGAGATTATAATAATGAAAAAGCTAATAATGGATAAGAATGAGAAACACAACAATGATACAACAAATAACAGATAATCGTGAAATAATCAACCAATACGAATACTCAAACAGTAAAAACAAAGAACCCTAAAATAAAACAACAATGCAAAAGTATCAAACAATATATATAGAGCAGAATATATTGAAAGATATTAATAACGCATAAGGAACGAGACACGATAGATATACACGCACATATTATTTACCAAGTATTGATGATGGTGCAAGAAATGCAAGCGAAAACATTTGACATGATTAGAGAAGCGGACGGAATAACTGGAGATTATCGCCACAAGTCACGGTGTAAAAGACAAATATGATTAAACAAAGAAAATAGAAAGCTAATAGCAGATTTACAAATCAAAAGTTAGAAGAAAGTAGCAAATCAATGTCAAAGTCCAAGGTCGGAGCAGAGATATTTATATACCAGAAATGGTGTATACAGAAGGCAGAAGCACCAACTTTCTAGGAGAATCAAGATATGTACTCATTTGAACCACCATTCGCAGGAAAAGTAATGTCAATGATATAGAGAAGAATTACTAAAAACGGGTACTGCAATCTCTAGCACATCCAGAGAGATATGAAATCAAAAGAAAATCCAGCAATGATTGATAAAATGGACAGAGGTGTATATTTACAAGGTGACATGTCACATCAGGAGACTATGGAGAGTTATATTTAGCTAATAAAGAAGATAAACTATAGCTAGCAACAGATGCACATCAAAGATTTACAAGATATCAAGAATTCAGGAAAGAGACTTACAACCACTGAAGAAACTAGGTTAGAATAGAGTATGAATATGATATAACTAATGCAACACATTCAAATAAGCTGATTATTGCGAATTTAGAAAGTGTATATATTAATTATTTTGAATGAAAATAATACAGAAACAAAACCATAAATTAGGAAAGATTAATTTTTATAAATTACTCGAAAGATATAGTTATTATTATATGATATATAATTAATTTATGCTGATTATAAAGTAAATACAAATTACTAAACTTTGTAAATAAACTCAACATAATATTATTTACATGTAAATTTAGATAGATTAGGAATCAAGTAGTTAAATGACATGATTATTATCTACTGATTTTTAATAGAACTACTTTCAGGGAGTGTAGTTAAACATCATCATCCCCAAATATTAAAATAAGAGGTATAGAAATGGGAGCGAGTAGTAAAAGTTTGATAAAAGAAAACTACCAAATATAGCCTGATTTACAGCATTAGATATGTCATTGCAGCAAAATTTATCTAGCGATGAATGAGATTTTGATTTTTGAATGTTCCAGAATTGTAGCAGGAATAATGCACAAAGAGATTTATACTCTGGACTTTATGGCGGCTACTTTATTATATGCAATGGTACCGGAAATGGCATGCCATCTGTTTGGAAATATGCATCAGTAGAACTGCGGACGTACGTCGAGTAATATAGCAGTCATGGCAACAATGCAAGTATCTATAACCCATGATAAAATTGCGGTTAAGTTTTTATTTGATTAGAAACTTTTCTAGATAGTACGTTACATGGTATCACGAGATTAGGATATAGAGTCATAAGATACATGCATATCAGGTTATAGACAAGAAAAGACAATGCTAAAGCAGGTGATGCTGGAAGGAATGATTATTGATGAAATATATAATAATGCAGCCTTTGATTCATCTGTATGTGTAATAGATGACAATAGGAGTAAAGTAGGACATTATATCAGTTGATCCAAAATAGAAGGTTCTACTAAAGATATTGAAAGATTAGCTACATGAAGTAGCAAAATCATGGTGCGTAATCCCATCAGCCACTAAAGAATAGACAAAATAGTAACAGAAATTACAAAGTAGAATGTGAAATTAAAAGTATGACCATCAATTTATATGCAAATGGACAGAAAACGAAAGGAGTAAGTCCGATGAGTCAAACTGCGACCATTACCGGCAGGAAGACTTTTGTAGGAAGGGACCAAATTGTAGTCGATGACACAAATCACACGACGTAGCAGACAAAGCGGTTTAGTACGGTGGAGGAGGGATCGAGGATCCGGAGCCATGCAGACAACAGCAAAAGCGAATCACATTAATTATTTTTGTGATATATATGAAAACAACGGCATATGATATTCAACAAGAATTATTAAGCAGAAAGATCCAAGCTGGATTTAAAGCACTGAACAGGTTCCAGTAAGAGATTACGATAGATTAGAAAAAGTATTTAGTTTCACCAGATTTGAGTATATCATGCAGCTGCACACAAACATGTTCCTTTAATGGAAGCGAAGTCCATATGAAGCAAATTAAACATAGCTTGGAACATTAAATACGTGAAATTAGCAGATAAACACAAAGTTAAAAAGTTTGTATTACTATCAATAGATAAGGCCGTCAGTCAACCAAACTGTAATGGGAGCAAGCTAGAATGTGAAATGTGATTTCAAGTTCAAACATACGACAAAGATTTCAAAATACGGACCACGTAGCAGTATAGGATTTTGGTAATGTTTTAGGATCAAATGGACTGCAGTACTCACTATAAAAGCAAATATGAAAATGGTGGCCCTGTCACAAAGAACTGATGAAAAATGGAAAGATACGACAACACGAAGCGTTGTGTCTAGTATTACAAGCAGGATGCTACGCCAAAGGCTATGGTGGAAATATTTGGTATTAGATATGAAAACCAGTAAGAACAAAGCTTTTCAGCAGAGAAATTAATTAGATATATAGGTTTAGAAACCTCAACAAAGATATTGAAATTAAAATTACAGGATTAAGACCCTGAGGTGAAAACTACTATTATGAAGAAAGACGATTAATAAGAAGGGAATGCAAACAACACTCAACAAATTAATAAGTATAGGAAAACCTCTCAGTGGCAGAAAGTTTCTAGAGGATCTAGATGACTTAATTAAATCTGCTGTAATAATGATGATGAATAAAAGACAGTTGCAAAAATTGCAACAACATATAAAGTTGATGGGCGAAAGAACAGGTAAATAATATGAGTGAGATAAAAAGTAAGTTGTTTGTTGCAACACAGCATCGATGTGCAAAAAGGATTCTTTCATGAGCCTTATTTGAAGTTATTTAAAAGAAATGGAGATAAAACATAAGGTAAGCAGCTAAAGATAATCTTTGTGATAATGTATGTATTAGTATTGGTGGATCAAATTTATTATTTTCGAGCATTGTAGAAGCCTATTTACATTACATATAAAAGCAATCGAAGAATTATATATAACGTAAATCAGACGTTGCAATCTCATTGCCACACACTCGAAGTTGGACGTCGTAGCTCGATTGGCCGCAGGATAATATAGGAAATGTTAGGATTAATCTATACAGTCTCATGGATTTTCATAAGGGCGCCCCTATTAAAATTGGTTGTTGTTTTATCTCAATTGAACTTATACCTGCTAAATATGGCCAAGCAACATTGACCACAGTAACAGAAGATTATGATTATGAGTTTAGCAAAAGATGGAATGACTATAATATATATTCCTGGTAGGGATAGATACATGTTTAATAAGTTATATGTCAAGTTAGATGAAATATATATATCACTGAATTTGGAGAGATTATATTTCTGACATGTGTTGCACAGGTCAGACGTCACTGTATCTCATCTCAGGTTATAAATAAACCTGAGGATGTAAGAATATCTCACTCCTATTTTAGTAGGAGAGATGAAACAGGAGGGCTTGGATCAGAAAAATAGTTAAAGACTAGAAAATAAGGCACATTTCTTAGGAACAGGAAATTAGATATTTCTAATATATTAATCACCACAGATATAGTATTATTCACAGTAGAGAAGGCTTACCTATAACATATTAGAAGCTATTTGCAAGTGGGAAACCTGTAGTAGCACTTAATTGTAGAGGAATGACAGATTTATTAGAAGATGGACGGGTTTATTTGTAAGAAATAAAGATATAGAAGATAGTAAAATTTTAAAATATATACTGATATTATATGAAAATATTAAAATAAATAATTTAGAGCTTCAAAATATGATAGTATCAATTATTAAAGGCAAAGAATATATATAGATAATAGAGATAAAAATGATGATGATTAGGAAAAATGATGGCTTGAAGTCGGAAGCAATAAGCTTTCAGGAGCTGAAAATGTTGTATGTACAATAATAAATAATATAGGGTGAAAATTTTTGATTGCTTATATTGCCGCCCAGAAGGACCAATTAAAGAACATACCAGAAAAAGAAAATTAAATACAAATTAATAAAAGATTAATTATACTAACATAGTTTTAGATGAACATAAACCAGACATAATTATACGTAAATGCATACAGAGCTGCCTTGGTGCCTTTCACAGTATGTACAGAAAGAATATCACATACATGTTAGTAATCCTCTGCTTTAACAGAAATAGTATATATTCAAAGTATTTTAATATAATATTTAAAACTGAGTAGAGAAAATAATATAGCATCAGAAAGTGCATTAAATAAATACATGGCCATAAAGATACTATAACAACACAAAAGTATAGTTTATACATATAATTGATACAATTATATGAGTGAAACAAGCTCAAAGAATATGATGTTACAAATAAAATATATGATTTGATTTTCAGGCGCAGTGGGGATGAATATCTGTAAATGAAAAGAACTTGAGAAATCACAGAAATTATGGAACTCCTTTAAAGAGAAAACAAGAGAATATTAAAAGTGGCAATTGTTGGAGATGGAGAAAAACAGAAAATAATTAAATCGATGCATTGATATAAAACATTTAAAATGTATGACGATTTGATATGGGATTTCGTTAATCCAGTATCCGATCAAATTAATTTAAAGATCATTAATTACATCAGATCGGAGGACGCCAATGGTGGCTCGAGGCACAACTGTCAAAGTAATTATAAGCACACCCGGTAGACGAAATCGATAACACAAAAATGATGTAAATGGATTTTAATCAGAGATGCGAAATAGTTGATAAAAATAATAGAATATTTAGAATAAGATAAAATATAATAAAATATGCCTTAAAATGCAAAAGTAAATTTTACAAAAATAAATAATGATATGATTTGATTCATAATATTGTATTGATAGAAAGTAAGGAAGTGTATAATGAAGTTAATACTATTATTTATTCAGTATAGTATATTCATTTTCGCTTATACCATATATAAAAAGTAAATACAAATACAATAAATAATTCTATTAAATATATCTACTATTTTCAGTATTTATTTACTGAGGAATTATTTTTCCATTAAACTATATTCTCGTCTATACTAGGATACACCCTGATATTATGTATACCAAAATTAGAACTCGGATTTGCACTACACAATATATTGCATATTACGTTAGCATTTCATTTACTTAAACACAGAAGAAGAAATAAACAATTCTGGAAGAAAAGATATAAATAGATTTAATTACACCATTAAGATAACAGCTTTTTATATTACTTGCAATTGGAGTTATTTTAATTATCTAGTATTTAAAAGAATATGGAGGGGTCGGCAAATTATTTAAAAATATTCAAAGCCACAAGATTCCTGGGTGTAATGTTAAATCACAACAAATTTCTATCTATGATCCTTTTAGGAATTGGTATATTGCTGCACTCATCTTTTATATGCATTATTATGCCATAGAACTTATTCTAATGTTAGCTTATTCTGTTATTGTCAGTAACAATTTTATACCTAACAAAGCTAGAATGAATTTAATATATAACCTTAGCATTTTTAATGCATTAAAAAGAAATCTAGATAGTAGAGTTTATAGGATTAAAAAGGATTGTACAATAGTAGTGTATATTAATGCATTAATAACACATTTATTGATTTAAATTAGGGAAGATAATATATATTCTTTCTGATTTGATTAATGATGAACAAATATTTTTCTTTGTAATTTTAGTAGAATAAAAGATTATTAGTAATATAACAAATCAGGATATTTCTTTGATACAAATCTCTTTTTGTCTTTACATTTTCCATCAGCATTTTGGAGCAATACGTTTAAGATTACAACTAGTAGTACGAAAGAACACTACTTGCCTGGTAGGGTGCAAAAGCAGTAATGGAACATATGGAGAAAATGCCAATAGACTTTTATCATTATCATACATCAATTTGGAATATAGAATATTTATTTCCATCGATATTTGCAATTTTTATAATAAAATATTTCGTATTGTATAGATGATAATAATCTAGCTCAATTTATTAAAATATATATTAATATCACTGAATAAATTCAATGTCGTTGCAGGATCCGTATTTAACGATAAAAGAAATTAGAGTTTATTTTATTTTAATAATATATAAAATAGTTGGAAAATATAATACAAAAATAAAAATAATAGGAAAAAGGAAAGGAGAAATGATACCTAAAAATTCATTATTGCTGGTTCGAAATGAAAAACAGAATTAGCTGTAAAAATGTATAAAAAAGTTGGAAAAATATTTTAGCTAAGGAAATAATAGAATGGAATGAAAGCAATTTTGATATTAATTTTTAATAAATATGCTAAAAGCGGTATGATATATGCATGATGTTGCAAGATTGTATATTATTTATAAGTATGGAGGTATTTATTTTGATATAGATGAAGAGTAAAGATTTTTAATGATATATTAGAGGCGCTTGAATAGAGGAATTGAAAGTATACTGGATTAGGATTCGGAGCTTAGCTGGTAATTGGATTGTAAAAGAAATGTTAGATGATTATGAGAAAATAAGTAGCATATTCAAAAGAAAGGATAAAATTTGAAGAATGCCCAATAATTAATAGCTAAAATTTTTAAAAAACTGGATTTAAGCTAATAACGATGAAGAGATTAATAATACGCAATTTATCCTAGTGATGTATTTTAATCCAAAAGGTGATATGGAAGACATAAAAATAAATCAATACTGAGATCAATTCATCTTTCGATGGTTCAGCTTTTGAAAGAGCAAATTAAAAGAGCTAATAAAATTAAAAGAATTAGCTTATAAATATGGAGAGGATATATAATACATTATATATACCATATAAATATTATCTAAAATAAAAGATTTTTAATGTTAAAAGATGAGATTTGATAGTCATATTTAGTAATAAAAAGTATAAAAGAGGATATTTAGAACTTCCATTTTTATATTTATCATAATAATATATTATCTTTTAGAATTTTATTTAATATATGTTAGAAATACAGCAAATTAATAATAATTATGTCGTTTTTATACTAAACCAGATTATTCGGATAATGGAAAATATTACAGAGTATATGACTCTATAAAATATATTACAAGTGATATGGATGAAGAAAGTTCAAAGATTTTAGTAATACATTATTTTAAAGAATGAAATCTGAATTTCATGAGTGATTACCTCTAAGAACTGTATTACTATCCAAATCAAAATATATTTTATATACACACATTTCTCATTTAATAATATGAAAAGAAGAAAAGCTCAATATATTGTTAATTTATGGCATGGATGTGGTTATACAAAATGAAGTAAAAGTAATATATATATTGATAAAATTATTTTGATACTTATAGTTCCAGGAGATATGTTATTAAAACAAAATCAAAATTTTTCGATGGATGAGATAGACTCAACAATAGGGTATCCTAGATATGATATGTTATAAAGATAATAAATCGACAGAAAAGTTTGTATATATAATAAATTAATTTTGGCAGGTTAATTTTCGAAAGTCTGTAGACGGATATTTTAGTGATATGATGAAAAATATGTATGATATCCATTACTTAGTTGTGACAATGAACTAATCAATATAAATGAATTTTGTAAAGAGAATAATATATTACTTATTATAAAAAGACATCCTTTCAAATTAAGCATCAGGCAGAACAATTAGCATTTTCAAATATAAATTTTATAGATGATAATTTTTAAAATCTAATAAAAATAGAATTATATTCTTTATTAAGGTATAGTGATGCACTTGTAACTGATTATTCGTCTGTCATAGTTGACTATATTTTTACCAGATAAACCAATTGGATTTTTGTTAGGAGATTTTGAAAATTATGCAAAAACTAGAGGTTTGTTTTTGAAAAATCCGTTAGAGTATATGCCAGGATATCATATATATAATTTGATGATTTTAAAAATACGATTTCTGATGTTTCAAAAATAATGACAAATATATATATAGACATGATATAAAAATAAAATGCATAATAGTTCAGATAATTATTGTGAAAAATAATATATATTTTAATAAGGAGCTAGCAAAATGAAAAATATAAAATAGGATATACACAAAAGGAACTTATGATTTATTTCATATAGGACATTTAAATTTATTAAAAACGCAAAAGAACAATGCGAATATTTAATCGTTGGAACAAATACTGATAGATTGAGTTAAAGAGTATAAAACTAAAAATATGTTATATCAGAACGAGGATAGAGCTAAAATAGCAGAATCTATAAAATTTGTAGATGAAATAATTTTAACAGATACACTAGATAAAAAGATATAATGCATAAGATTAAATTTAATGTTATTTTTATAGGATCAGATTGGAAAATAATAAAAGATGGATAGAAACAAAAAGATATGATTGGAATAGATGTAGTTTTTCTTCCACATACTGATGGTATTTCTAGCACAGATATAAGAGCAAAAATAAATAATACTATATATAAATTACTAGGAGATTAGTGATAAAATAACCATTAAATATAATATCAAGTCTAATTTTACAATTAAGTTCAATGATTAGCGGATTTATTATACCTAAATTAATATTGGAGAACTTTGGATCAGATGTAAATGGACCAATATCTTCTATAACACAATTTTTTAAAGCTACATTACATTATTAGAAGGTGGAGTGTCAGGAGTTAGTACATGACGGCATTATATAAACCTTTAGTTGAAACTTAAAAATAAGTTCAATTATGAGGTACTTCTAAGAATTTCTTTTTAAAATAGCAATAATATTTTTAATATATAGCGGTATAATATCTATACTATATCCATCATTATTTAATACAGGTTTTGATTTTCAAATACTGCAATGAGTTTGAGCTGGATACTATCAAGTGGAATGTATACAATATATGTATTCTTTAAATTTGAGAAATTTGACTAAACGCTGATATGTATATTGTATCATTCAATTAAACGATAATTATATTTTTAAAATATAATTATTTCAATTATTATGTAAAAATATTTCCAAATATTCATTTTAGTAAAATTAATTTCAAAGCTCACTGCTTATTATTCAGCCTATTGTGTATAATTATTATATAAAGCGTAATTATTATATAAATAAAGAAAGATATAAACAAATTATTAATTAAGAATAGATGGAGTGGTTTTGGTATTAATTTGGCGGCATTTATACATTTTAGCACAGATATTACTATTTTAACAATATTCATAAATTTGGAAATGGTTTCAATATACAGATGTATATTCTTTAGTATCAATGGATTAAAACAAATAGTTCAGGCAGTGACAAGTGAGCATTAATCCAACAATGGTCAAGCTTTACGCAAAAAGGTAATTTTAAAAATGAATTGAATAAGAAATTAGATTTATATGATTTATTGTTATACTTATAGTATTTTTATTATTTACATTAGCAATTATCCTTATTACTCCATTTATAATGATTTATACTAAAAATATTACAAATACAAATTATTATCAACCAATATTAGGAATATTAATGGTAGTTTCAGAGATGCTTTACTACTGAAATTTCCACATATGCATTTGCTCATGCTGCAAATAAATATAAAGAAATTGTTCAGCAGCGTTTATAGAGCATTGATCATAACTATTATTATATCGATAGTATTAATCAAAATTATAGGAATAAATGGTATTGCAGTAGAACAAATATAGCAATGTTATATGATTAGTTTATCATGTTGAATTTTCAAAGAAATTATACATGATAGAAATGTAAAATTTTATTTTAAAATTTTGTTATTTATTATATTATCCCCTACGGGAATATTTTTATGTTATAAAATACCAATCAAGTTAGAATATAGTATCATTAGATGGATAATGTGTGCATTGATTTATAGTTGTATTTTTAATTATTATATATGCAACTGCGTGTAAAATGTAAACAAGAAATATTACAATTGAAAACATATATACTAAGTGAAGAGGTATCAAAACATGATAAAAGAACTTATAAAAAGAATTTTAGGAATATATGATTTTGATAGATTGCAGAAAAAGAAATTAAAATCTATTAAAATATATATAATAATGAGGAAAAATAAATTATTTTAGGAGTATTAGGATATATAATAAAAATTAGAAGAAGATTCAATTGTGATATTTATCCTGGAATAAAATTTGGAAAAATAATTATATTGCCCATCCAAAATAATATTTAATTGGAAAAACTTCTGAAATTGGTAATAATAATAAAATATACCCAAATTGTATAATGGCAGCTAACTTAAAAATGATAAATTTTCTAAAGTGAAAATAATATTGAAGGCACCCTAAAATAATGGATAATTGTATTATTGGAGCAGGAGCAATTTTGTTGGGTCCAATCATTATTGGAAATAATTCAATAATTGAGCTGGAAGTATTGTTACTAAAAATGTTCGGACAATACTATAGTTACTGGAATTAATAAATTTATAGTGCTATTTAAATATAAATATAAAGTTGATAAAGAAAGAATAGGTAAATAATATGAGGTGAAATAAGACCATTTGAACATAAAGTTTGGCTTAAACACCAACAATGCACGGAGACGAAAATTAAATATGTTCAAGAAAGCATGAAACAAATTGGATGAGTGCGGCTTGGAGAAAATATCAATGAAGTTGAAAAGAATTACATGTGAAAAACTCAAAGTAAATATGCAGTTGCACTTTGCAAGTGGAGACAGAGTGCATTACATTTTAGCGGTAAGTTAGCAGGAGTAAAACCAGGAGATAAAGTATTTTGTTCAGATGTAACTTTTGCATGCAACAGAAAACCAATAGTTTATGAACATGGGGTTCCTGTATTTATAGATACAGAATATGAAACATGGAACATGGATCCTGAAGCTTTGGAAAAAGCATTTGAAATATATCCAGAAGTTAAAGTAGTAGTGGTAGCACATTTGTATGGAACACCTGGAAAAATCGATGAAATTAAGGGTATATGTGATAAGCATAATGCAATAATAATAGAAGATGCGCAGAAAGTTTTGGTGCAACATATAAAGGAAAACAAACAGGAACATTTGGAGATTTTAATTGTATTTCTTTCATTAATGGAAACAAGATAATAACAGGATCATCTGGTGGAATGTTATTAACAGATTCTTTAGAAGCGGGTAATAAAGCAAGAAAATGGTCAACTCAATCAAGAGAAGATGCAGCATGGTATCAGCATGAAGAAATTGGTTATAATTATAGGATGAGTAGTCGTAATTGCCGGAATTGCTAAGAGGACACTACCATGTTTAGATGAACATATCGCTCAAAAGAAAGCAATCTATGAAAGATATAAAAGATGGATTTAAAGATTTACCAGTCCAAATGAATCAATGAATTTAACGATTCAAATCAAATTATTGGTTATGTAGGATACGATTATAAATGAGGAAGCTATGTCACAACAAGTAAGAGGAGAACAAGACTTCTATATAAAAAGAAGCAGGAAACAGTCCACACAGAAATCTTAGATACATTAGCATCAATAAATGGAAGGTAGACCAACTTTGAAACCGATGCACGTGCAGCAATATATAGAATGAATCCGTTTATAACAAAGAGCTAGAATGGTAGAGCACAGACAAATGCCTATATTAAAGAACAAGCAGAAGATGTCGGAATGGATATTTTTAATAGAGGATTATGCTTACCATCAGATAACAAGATGACAAAAAGAACAACAAGATATAATTATTGAAGCAAAAGAATTGTTTTATAAAGTATATACAAAGTAAGGAGTATACATGTATAGAAAATATATAAAAAGATTTTTAGATATAATATTATCTCCCACTTGTAATTATAATACGCTTCCAATTTATGCTATTATATCAATTTTAGTATTAATATTTTATGGGGTAGCTGATCCTATTCAAACAGCATAGACCAGGTAAAATGGTAGAGTTTTAATATGTATAAATTTAGAACGATGACAAATAAAAAGATAAAGAGGAAATCTTTTTGCCGGACGAACAAAGAATTAATGCTTTCGAAAATCGTCAAACATCACTTGATGAACTTCCAGAATTATTTTTGTATTTTAATTGGAACAATGAGCTTTTATAGGGCCACGTCCACTTTTAGTAAAATATGCCATATTACACCGAAGAAGAAAGTCATAGACACGATGTAGGGCCAGAGTTAACAGGATGGCACAAAGTAAATGGTAGAAATTTAGTAAATTAGGGAAGAAAGATTCAAATATGATATAGAATATGTATTTCGTTTATCATGGATATAAAGGTTATATTAAAGAAACAATAAAAGAGTGGTATTTAAAAAGCGAAGGAGTTTCATTACTAAAGCAATTGATGATTTAGGATGTTGAGAAAGAAGAAAGATGAATAATAAAAATAGATTGTACAATAATACAGAAATTAAAAGAAAACCTATATATAAAAAGAAGACTTATCACCAATATCTTTTGGTGGAATAAAAGCAAGAAAAATCAATTTATTTCTTTTTATATAATTGAAAAACAATTATAATGCTGTAGTTACATATAGTAGTAGTAGTTCGAATCACTTTCAGAATTGTAGCAAATTTATATGCAAGTAAAAACATTCCATGCTACATAATCAGCCTTTAGAATCATCAGAAGAAACTTTTAACGTTAAAATGATGAAGTTGTTTAGCGCAAAACATCACTACGCTCAAACAAACATTGTCAAAGAAATGATTGAACAACAATTGTCATATTTAAAAATAAAGGATATAATCCATACTTTATACCAGGTGGTGGACATGGAAATCTAGGAACACAAGCCTATATTGATTAGTTATAATGAAATATATATGAAAAGAAAAATAAATTTTGATTATATTTTCTTTGCATCAGGTACTGGTACAACACATTCTGGACTTGTATGTGGAAATTATTTGAATAGTGATTCTAAGAAAATAGTAGGAATAAGTATTGCAAGAAAAATCCAAGAGGAAAACAAGTTGTATTAGAAAGTATTTGCTGAATATTTGGATTATAACAAGGTTAAATATAGAAGAAATTGAAAAACAACAATCTTAGATGATTCATATATTGGTGAGGGTATGGAACATATAATAGAAATAGACAATACAATTAGTGTTAATTGAATATGGAATACCTTTAGACTCAACATATCGAGGAAAAGCATTCTATGGAATGCAAAATACATAGAAGAGAAGAATAATAAAGATAAAAATATTATTTATTCATACAGGTGGCACACCATTATAATAACTTAGAGAGAGGATGTAAAAATGAATATTTTTAATAACAAGTGCAGGAACAAGAAATAAAGTAGTGCAATACTGTAAAAGAGAGTTTAAAGAACTAGGAAAGTAGTTGCAACAGATATGAGTGATTTAGCACAGCAATATATGAAGCAGATAAATTTTATATAGTACCAAGAATTACAGACCCAACATATATAGATTCATTATTGGATATATGCAAAAGAAAATATCGATTGCTTACTTGCATTAATAGATCCAGAATTAAGCTTAATTTCAGAAAACAGAGAAAATTTGTGGAAATTGGAGTAACGCCAATTATTTCAGATTATAATCAAGTAGAATTAGCTTTTGATAAATCAAATGTATAAATATTTAAGTACTAATAGATATAAACATGCAAAATCATATATGATAAAAAATGAGTTTTATAAAGATTTAGAAAAAGGAAATATAGATTTTCCTCATTTGTCAGAAACCATCATAAAGGAAGTGCAAGTATAAATATAAATAAAGTGAACTCAATTGAAGAGAATTGAAACACTATTTGATGTGTCAATGATTATTAATTCAGAATTTTTAGATGGACAAGAAATAGGCGCAGATGTATATATAGATCCAATATCGAAACAAAGTAGTATCAATATTTTACAAAAGATAAAAATGAGAGCTGGTGAAACAGATAAAGCAAGATCATTTAAAGATGATAAACTTTTTGAATTAATAAAAGAATTAGTTGAAAAATCGGATATAAATATATGATGAATATGGATATATTTAGGTAGGAGATGAGCTATTATATATCAAGAGATTAATCCAAGATTTGGTGGTGGATATCCACATGCATATGAATCAGAGTAAATTTTTCCAAAATTAATTATTAATTCAATAAAGGAATAGAAAATAAAAAGTAAAATCGGTAATTATGAAGAGATATTTATATGATGAAATATAATGAAGTAAAAATTATAAAATTAGGGTAAAAAGTGAGCAAAATGAAATTTGATGATGATTGATAATTTTGTCGATTTACTTAGGGAAACAAGAAACTGTAGATTCGTATATTTATTAAATGAGTTATCATATCATAAATTGAAACCAGTTAAAATGAAGTGAACCCAAAATGTTAGACAAAAATATATGGTTTTAACAAGAAGGGTTCATTTTTATATAAATATTCAAATGAATTAAAAATTAAAGTTATTAAATATTATCTTGAAGAACATCATAGTTATCCAGAATGTTGTAAAAAGTTTAATATTACAAGTAATAAATCAATTTTGATGTGGATAAAAATACGAATTACATGGCGTGACAAAGAATATTTTAAAAAGATTAAAAAGCGGTTTATAGGTTTAAAATAGATATGTCACGAAAGAATAAAAAGATATAAAAATATTAATAAAAGGAATGCCGTTATGATAAAATTGGTTTTTAATAAAAACAATATCATAAAAGATGTATTCATATGAATAGTATAACACAAGAATAAAAAGTATAAGCAATCAATAGTTAAATATATTTAATAAATGGAGTTACAGCAGCATCAATAGTATATAAAAACACAGAGAGTGTGAAGTATATGTTTGACAAGCCTGGACAAGGTGAGATAGTAAGTTTGATTGTTATAAAAATATGATAAAACAAAATATGAAAATAGACTTTAAGACTAAAAGTCTATTTTCTAAAACAAAAAGAGAAGCAAAATATATATATAAGAAGTTTTGATAACATGATAACTTATTTTAAAAAGTAATAATATAATGAATGAACTAGGAAAAATCAATATTTAATAATTACTAAGAAAATATATAGATATTCTGAAAAATGGAAGCGGAAAGTAGAATATACAAACTTTTACAAATAATATCCAAAAATAAATTTTATAGTGTGAAATCATTAAAATATTAAATAATTTTACTTCGCACTATGTAATGAAAGAAAATATCGTTATTGAAACTGAACAATATGCTAGATTTATTTGTAGAAGTATTGAAAGAAAATTTACCAAAAATATAATATTCGACTTATAGATAAATCAAAAAGATATAAATTTACCAATATTTAGTTGACATATACATAATAATATACTATAATGTAATTATACAATACCAAAAAAATAAAACAAATTTATACAAAATAATTACAATAATCGCAAAAGGAGTATATATTGAATATCAAAGAGAAAAGTATTAGAATATATTGACAATATGCGACAACAACGAACAATATTTATGAATGATATAAAAAATACGTAATCATAAATATGGATAAAGATATTGAGATAAAACAAATTAATAATATCAATGTAATAATTTATAGATTACTTTAAAGATAATAAACTAAAAACAAAAATATAGAGGTATATTATAAACCAACTAAAACATTATTCGGAGAGACTACAATAAGTAATAAAAATTTAATAGAGAAAAGTTCTTAAAAAGATAAAGATGGCAATGAAATGGATATAGTAGGCGCCAAACTTTATAATATGATTGGACTTACAACACAAGTACCAAATATAACTGATATTGTTACGAACAGTGTAAATATCATCAAAATATTTTATAATAATCTAAGAGTAAATATATTAAAGCCTAAAATAGCAATAAATAATGAAAATTATTTATATTTTACAATTATTAGATATTATTGAAAATAAAGATAATATTAATATAGAAGCAGATAATTTTGATGTAGAATCATATTTAATATAATGGATAACTAGCAATTTAGAGTTTGAAAAAATTAATCAAATATGCGAGAAAGTTACAAAGAATAGCAATAGAAAAGTTAATAGAAATTGCTAGATAAAGAGTAATTTTATTTAAAATGAAATGAAAAATTTAAAATAACAATCATGTCGCTTAATGATAAAAAATATCGGTCAAAAGCGACATTTTATATATAAAATTATCAGTATAAAGCGACATTTTATATGAAATTATCAGTA
>BNJU01002205.1_pt1 | contig 17124 bp, 16 predicted proteins | sample 8539281 | NCBI WGS metagenome assembly BNJU01 (sample SAMD00202456, study PRJDB9452) | human saliva metagenome | isolation source: human saliva | place: Japan
AGGACATTCTGCCAATAGCGGTGTCGTTATCCCTTTGAACGATGGTTTGCTGTCATTGATAGGAGAAGCTCCCGAAGACTTAGATACTTTCCATTTTTTTAATTTGCCCACATACGAGAGTTGTTGCAAATCGGTAAAACAGTGGGTAAAGCGTGCAGGTATCAATAAGCATATCAGTTGGCATTGTGCCCGCCATAGCTTTGCTGTGAACATTCTGAATAATGGTGCCAATATCAAGACCGTTGCAAGTCTTTTAGGACATAGCGGATTGAAGCATACCGAGAAATATACTCGTGCAGTGGATAAGTTGAAGTCGGAAGCAATTAATAGTTTGCCAGAATTGAAATTATAAAATAGCATAAATATTATGGAATGGAATGACCCACAAATAATTCTTAGTACAGTAGTTGCCATTGCAACAGTTTTTTATACAGGCGTAAATGTTATGATGTGGTATGAGAGTCGAAAAACCAGAAAACAAGAAACAACTCCAAATATAATAGCCTTTTTGCAAAGCACTGCAAACAAAGAGGTACTTGCACTTCATATTAAGAATATTGGAAAAGGATGTGCGAAGAATGTAAAAGCAAAAATAGTGAAAGATTATCATATCTTTGAAAAAGGAAGAAACATTATCTTATTTCAAAATGTTTAGTGAAGGTGTAAATATATATCCACCAAATTATGAGCTACATTTCTATTTAGATTTTTTTGGAATACGATAAGGAAGGAGTGTTGTGATGGGTATGTCGAACTGGAATTGGAATACTCTGATATGGAAGGAAAAAAATATACAGAAATAATGTCTTTAAGCTTCCTTTTATGCAGATTGCAAGTAATTATTCTACTCCACCTGATAATACAGAAGAACTAGTGCCATATTATTTGAAAGAAATTAATAAGACTCTAAAAAGCTATTAGAACCAAGTAATTACTTTAATTTTTCTAAATAGGAGACTTCCTTTTGATTCTAATGAGTAGGAAAATAAATTATATAACATTTTTCTAATTGTTTCATTGTCTTAGAAAAACTTATGAACGATAGAAATACACACGCTTTCGTATATTTATATGCCAAATTATTCTTATCTTTGCATTAACTTCCGATAATATACACTTATAAGAACCATAGAAAATATGAACCCAGAAGAAAAGGCACGAGTTATCATAGACAGAATGTTTGAAGAAGCAGGCTGGAAAGTCGTTGATAGAGATAAGTATGCTCCAAACATAACGGCTGTGGCTATCAGGGAAGGATTGATGGTTGGCAATAGGGAAGCTGATTATTTATTGTTTCTCAATGGAAAAGCAGTAGGAGTATTGGAAGCTAAGCGCATTGAAACAGATATAAATTCTGATATTGTGCAAGAACAAGCTCGCTTATATACACGAAGTTGTCCTAAGTGGTGTCAAGCATGGTTTCCTAATATACCTTTACCCCTTGCCTATGTTGCTAATAGTAGGGACTTGATGTTTTATGATACTCGAAAGAGTGATTCTGAATTTGAGTATTGTAAGAAAATTCATACTCCCAAAGAAGTTAAAAAGTTATTAGGCTTGGAGGGTGATTATGTTGGCTTGCCCACATTGAACCCTAAAGGATTGCGCGCGTGCCAATATGAGGCAATCACCCAATTGGAGCAATCGTTTCGTAATGGTGAAAATCGTGCTTTGATGGTTTAGCAACGGGTGCTGGGAAGACTTATACTGCTTGTTTGGCAGCCTATCGCATGTTAGCTTTCACGCCAATGAAGCGCATCTTGTTTTTGGTGGATAGGAATAATTTGGGTAAGCAGGCTGAAACGGAATTTGGTACATTCCGTTTGACAGAGAATGGCGATCCATTCAATACTATTTTTACGGTTAATCGCTTGAAGTCTTCAAGCGTACCAACGGATAGCAATGTGGTAATATCCACTATCCAACGATTATTCTCCTTGTTAAAGGGTGACGAAATTACCGATAATGATGAGGACGATGAAGAAATAGAAGATAAGGAAATAATGCTCCCTGAGAATCCTAACCTTCCTTCAGATTTCTTTGATATGATAATTATTGATGAGTGCCACCGTTCTATTTATGGTAATTGGCAGAAAGTCCTCAATTATTTCTCAAAAGCAAAGTTGATAGGATTAACAGCAACACCTGTTCCTGAGACGAAGGCTTTCTTCAATGGCAATATCATCGTAAACTATACGCTGGAGAAGTCTATCGTTGATGGCGTAAATGTTGATTGTCGTGTTTATCGTATCAAAACGCAGACAACAGAGAACGGCGGTGCTATTCTCGAAGGTGATAAAGTAAAAAGAGAAACATGCTATACGGGGCAAGTTCAGACTATTAACAACCAAGAAACGAAAAATTATACTCGTGAGGAACTTAATCGTAGTATTATTAACCCTGCACAGATTAAGCTGATATTGGAGACTTATCGCGATGCCATATATACCGAGATGTTTACCGACCCGCAGCGAGAAGCTAATTTAGATTATTTGCCCAAGACACTTATATTTGCACTCAATGAAAATCATGCAACTAATATCGTGCAAATAGCAAAAGAAGTGTTTGGATACAATGATAACCGTTTCGTACAAAATCACCTATTCGGCAGATGATAGCAACGAGCTGATACGACAGTTCCGCAATGATAAGGATTTCCGTATCGCCGTAACTTGCACATTGGTGGCAACAGGTACTGACATTAAACCCCTTGAAGTGGTAATGTTTATGCGTGATGTGGCATCAGAACCTTTATACATTCAGATGAAAGGACGAGGTGTGCGTACCATAGGCGATGAGCAACTACGAAATGTAACGCCCAACGCTTACAGTAAGGATTGTTTCTTTTTAGTAGATGCCGTAGGTGTTACAGAGCATGAAAAGTCTATTACTTCTCCCTCAGACAGTGCAACCACCAAACTAATCTCCTTGAAAGAACTTTTGGAGAAAATAACGCATGGTAATGTAAATGATAACAATTTGAGATTATTAGCAAGTCGCTTATCTCGTATCAGTCATAAATGTGAAGAAACAGACCGTGAAAAATTTCTTGGTTTGGCTCATCAAAGCATGATGGATATTGCATCCAACATCTTTGATGCGCTCGAGCAAGGATCCTTACCGGAATATGTCAATGTGAATGAGCCAAATACGACTCGCAAGGCTTTGGTGCACAACATTGCGAATGAGCCAGATGCACGTGAGTTTTTATTGATACTCAATGCAGGATTTATTGAAACATTGATGCCGGGCGAGGACACGCTAATATCAAAGGGATTCTCACAAGAAGAAGCCCAAACCACCACTTCGGCTTTTGAAGCCTATTGTGAGGAACATAAAGACGAAATAGAAGCATTGCGCATCATCTACAACAACCAAGGAGAGCCACTCACATACACCATACTGAAGGACTTGGAGAACAAATTGAAGTTTGCAAGTAGTAAGTTCAACACTTCATTACTTTGGAACTCCTATGCCATCATCAATCCCCAAATGGTAAAACATAGTTCTACAAAAGAGGAAAAAGAAGCCCTTACAAACATCATCCAGTTAGTGCGTTATGCTTTCACCAGATAGAAAGACTCGAGAGTTTATACCCATCTGCCAGCCAAAGATTTAACCTTTGGTGTGGACAAAATCAACGCCCCCTCACACAAGAGCAGATTGGAGTGATGCAACAAGTATTTAGCTACATTGCATCGAATGGTTATTGTACAATTACAGAGATTAAAGACAATGATAAGACACAAGCGGCGCAACTTATCCGTGCCTTTGGTGGGAAAAATATAGCAAACGAAGCTTTGTCTTCATTATCACAATTTATCATTTACAGAAAAACAGCTTAACAAATGGCAACAAACATATCAACAGAGCAAACACTTACCAAAAAGGTTTGGAATTTAGCGACTACGCTATCAGGACAGGGTATTGGCTACACCGACTATGTTACTCAACTTACCTATCTTCTCTTTCTCAAAATGGATGCGGAGAACGAGGAACTGTTTGAGGAGGCATCCTCTATTCCCGAAGGCTATCGTTGGCGTAATCTGATAGAACTTGATGGCTTAGACTTAATTGAGCAATATGAGAAGACACTGAAAACTCTTAGCGAGCAAGACAATTTGATAGGTACAATCTTTACTAAGGCACAAAATAAGATTGATAAGCCTGTTTATCTTAAGAAGGTGATCTCGATGATAGACGAAGAGCAGTGGCTTGTCATGGATGGCGATGTAAAAGGTGCTATCTATGAAGGAATCTTGGAGAAGAATGGTCAAGATAAGAAAAGTGGTGCAGGGCAGTATTTCACGCCTCGTCCTCTTATCCAGGCAATGGTAGATTGTATCAAACCCAAGATTGGCGAAACCGTTTGCGATCCGGCATGTGGCACAGGAGGTTTCTTGTTGGCTGCATACGACTGCATGAAACAGCAATCACAAGATAAGGACAAACGTGAATTCTTAAATAATAAGGCACTTCATGGCGTTGATAACACTCCATTAGTTGTAACTTTGGCTTCGATGAACTTATATTTACATGGCATTGGCACTGACCGTAGCCCTATAGCTTGTGAAGATAGTTTGGAAAAAGAGCCTGACACTTTGGTAGATGTAATTCTTGCCAATCCTCCTTTTGGAACTCGTCCCGCTGGTTCGGTGGACATCAATCGCCCCGATTTCTATGTAGAGACTAAAAACAATCAGCTCAACTTTTTACAGCACATGATGTTGATGCTGAAAACAGGTGGTCGGGCAGCAGTGGTACTTCCTGACAATGTGCTATTTGAGGGTGGTGCAGGTGAAACAATCCGCAAGAAGCTATTGAGCGACTTCAACTTGCACACCATTTTACGCTTACCCACAGGTATTTTCTATGCACAAGGCGTTAAAGCCAACGTGTTGTTTTTCACGAAAGGGCAACCAACAAAGGATATTTGGTTCTATGATTATCGCACAGATGTGAAGCACACATTGGCAACTAATAAGTTGCAGCGTCATCATCTTGATGATTTCGTAGCTTGCTATACAGCTAATCCTCGTGTCGAAACCTATAACGAAGATACTGCTCGTGATGGTCGATGGCGCAAATATACGGTAGAGGACATTATGACTCGAGACAAAACAAGTCTTGATATTACATGGATTAAGGCTGGTGGAGAGGAAAAACAATTTACGTTAGACGAATTAATGACAAATATCACAACTCAAGCCGGCAACATCAGTAAGGCAGTAGCTGAATTGCAGAAGTTAATGAGAGGAATTAAAGAGTAAACGGAATGGATAGCAATATTATATTAAGTCAAGAGCAGCAGTTTGATGAGGTAATCAACATCATTTTGCAGCATCAGAGCCGTGCTTTAAGAGCGGTGAACGAAGAAACGCTGCTTATGGCTTGGAATGTGGGTGGTTATGTTTCCCATAAATTAAAATCGGAAGAATGGGGTAGCAAAGTTGTTACTCAACTTTCTGAATATATCCGTACCAAACAACCAAAGCTGAAAGGGTATAGCAGAAGTAGCATATACAATATGGTACTATTCTATGAGGAATACTCCTCTGAAAGATTTTTATCCACGGCATCACAATACTTATCTAAAGAATTTGTCCAGCCAAAAACTGCACAAATTAATAATCCCTCCCTATCACAGACAAACCAAGGTACAACTGTTTTTCCTATGCAAATTGTCCAGCCAAGAATTGGACAATTTCCCAAACTACTCACACTAACGACCTTAACGAATCATATAGAGATATTATGTCGTTGTAAAAGTAGTGAAGAACGGTTGTTCTATATTCTGTATGCTCACAAAGAGCATTTGGTAAAAAGAGAGCTTCAGCGCAGCATTACCAACCAGACCTACACAACATTGTTAGGCGATAAAAAGAATATATCGAAAGGCTTATTACAGACTTATCCAAATGCTCCTGTAGTGTTTAAGGACACCTTGTTCGTTGATTTCCTCGGATTACCTCAAAAACATAGTGAAACAAAGCTCAAGAAAGGGCTGATAGAACACATGAAGCAATTTATTCTTGAGTTGGGTAAAGATTTTATCTTTATGGATCAAGAGTATAATCTCAATGTGGGCGCATCAACTTTCAAAGCAGACTTATTGTTCTTCCACCGTGGGCTACAAGCACTTGTTGCGGTAGAACTAAAAAAGACAAAGTTTCATCCTCGTGATCTCGGACAGTTGGAGTTTTATCTTGAAGCCCTTGATCGTGATGTAAAGCGTAGCAACGAAAATCCTTCTATTGGTATTCTGTTATGTCCTGATGCTGATAAAATGGTGGTAGAATATGCCATGAGTCGCAGTATGAGCCCGACTTTGATAACAGAATATAAGCGTATTCTTATTCCGCAAGAGCGTATGCAAGAGCAGCTCAATGAATATTGTAATCTGTTCTTGGAAGAACAAAACGGCACAAATGATTAATTGGTAGATAATGGACACAAAGAAGTTAAGACAAAAGATATTAGACCTTGCCATTCACGGCAAGCTTGTACCACAAGACCCTAATGATGAGCCTGCATCTGTTTTTCTTGAGCGCATCCGTGCTGAAAAAGAACGCTTGATCTCAGAAGGAAAGATAAAACGCAGTCGAAAGACCGTGAAAACTTCCGATACGCTCCATTATGAGCAGGATGTGCCGTTTGAAGTGCCACAGGGGGTGGGTATGGTGTAAACTTGATGACCTTGCTTTTTATAAGAAAGGGCCATTTGGAAGTAGCTTAACAAAGTCTATGTTTGTCCTCAAAGGGGATAATACTTACAAAGTCTATGAACAGAAGAATGCTATACAAAAAAATGAAAAGTTAGGAACTTACTACATTTCCAAAGAGAAATATCAAGAACTGATAGCTTTTGCCATTCAGCCTTTTGATATTATCGTAAGCTGTGCTGGAACTATTGGTGAAACTTTTGTTCTACCCCAAGAACCAATAGAAGGAATAATAAATCAAGCTTTAATGCTTGTCCGTTTATACAATAGAGATATAGAAAAATTCTATTTACTCTACTTTGATTATATCCTAAAAGAAGAAGCATACAAAGAAAGTAAAGGAACTGCTATCAAAAATATTCCGCCTTTTGATGTGCTAAAGAATTTCTACATACCCCTTCCTCCCTTTTCTGAACAGCAACGCATTGTGGCTGAGATAGAGCGTTGGTTTGCTTTGATAGATACCATTGAACAAGGTAAAGTAGAACTACAGACCGCCATCAAGCAGACGAAAAGTAAAATCCTTGACCTCGCTATCCATGGCAAACTCGTGCCACAAGACCCGAGCGATGAGCCTGCGATAGAACTGGTCAGACGCATCAATCCCAAGGCACAAATCACTTGTAATAACGAGCATAGTGAGAAGTTGCCTAAAGGATGGTATTTATCAACCCTTGGCGATTGTTTTAAATGGGGAAGTGGCGGTACTCCCGAAAGTACTGTTAAAGCATACTACGAAGGAAATATTCCATGGCTGGTTATTGGTGATCTGAATGATTCCATAGTTACATTTGCTTCAAAACATATTTCTCAGTTAGGCATATATAATAGTTCTGCAAAAGTATTGACAAAAGGAACATTGCTAATGGCTATGTATGGTTCTATTGGTAAATTGGGTATTGCAGGTATGGAGTTAGCCACCAATCAAGCGATAGCATATGCCAAACCAAATGAAATTAATACATACTACCTTTTCTATTATCTTTTAGCTAATCGAGATAATTTCTATATGCTTGGAAAAGGAGGAACTCAGAAGAATATTAGTCAAACGCTAATAAAATCTTATCCCTTTCTGTTACCTCCACTTGCCGAACAAAAAGCGCATTGTGCTAAAAGATAGAGGAACTATTTTTCTATTATTGATACTGTTCAACAGACTTTTGCAAGCATAGCCTTGTCGGGCTATGCTTGCAAAGCAATTACCAGTTCACTACTTTATCCACTATCTTCTGCTGCTCACTGGCAGTTCTTCGCAAATAGATGCGAGTGGTCTCTATGCTCTCGTGTCCCATGAGGTCGGCTAATAGCGCAAGATCGTTGAAACGGTCAAGGAAATTCTTTTGCAAAGCGGTGGCGGAAAGAATGTGGATAAACCACATCACGATTGATACCATACTTTTCTGCAAAATGTTTCAGCTGTTGGGCAATACCACGTGTTGTGATTCGATTGCCAAAGCGATTGAGAAATATATATCCCGAACTTAATCCCCTCTCTTTAATCCACTTGTTTGCTTCTGTCCGTAAATTCTTAGGAATATACAAACGCCTTATCTTGCCACCTTTACTATAAAGATCGAGATACCCTATTTGTACATGCTCTGCTTTAATTTGCAACAATTCACTGACACGTGCGCCCGTTGCTGCCATAAACCATATTGTGAAGTACCACTCATCAAAGCCATCAGCCTTTAGCTTGGTCTTCAAGAACTTGTAGTCGGCATCACTTATCACATTTTCTAAGAAGTTCTTTTGCTGTACCTTTACAAACTTCACTTTCAGTTTCTCTTGCTTTGAGTACTCCAAGTATTTGTTAATAGCCTGCAAACGTAGGTTAACCGTTTGGGGCTTAAAATTCTCTACAAGAAATCCTTTGTATGCTAAAAGGTTCTTTTTATTCACTTCCTTGTAATGTTCAAAGAAGTAGTTCACTGTCCACACATACGATGTGATGGTGTTTGGTGCCAAGTTGGTCTTGGCAAGATGTTTCTGAAATGTTGTTACCATATTACATTGATTTATAATGAATAAAGTAACAATATAATAAAGTATATCGAGCATTATGCGCAGTTGCCAAAAGGATGGGCTATATGTTCACTTGAGGATATTATAGAATATGAGCAGCCAACAGACTATATTGTTAGCTCTACGAACTATGATGATAGTTATTTAACTCCAGTTCTAACAGCTGGCAAATCATTTATAATAGGCTATACAGATGAAGAAGAGGGTATATATTCTAAATTACCTTGTATTATCTTCGATGATTTTACGACTGCCTCAAAATTAGTAACTTTTCCTTTTAAGGTTAAATCTTCTGCAATGAAGATTTTGCAGGTAAACCAAAAACATATCAATCAAATATGTTGCTGCATTTATGAGCATCACACAACTAATTGGTGATACTCATAAACGTTATTGATTTCAGAATACTCTAAACTACCAATTCCTATCCCTCCGAAGGAAGAACAGAAGCGTATTGTTACAGCAATCGATAATTTATTTAATGTGTTAGATGCAATCATGGAGAACTTATAAATTCTCCTTGATTGCATCAAGTATATTGAATGTCGATTTAATCGCTTCTACTATTCTTATCTGCTCATTATATGGTGGCAAAGGGACGGCAATAGCCTTGAATAACTTTTTTTATTCAAGTGAGGTATTGCAGACCCCACTTTATTCTCTCTTAATGTCTTTCGATGCAGGTTTATTACATTGAGGATATATTTCTCATTGACATTTTGGTCTAAGTCCAACAGCTTAAATGTACTTCCTTGATAGCCATCTATCGGGGTTCTAAACACTTCACCAGAATTCTCACCATCTACTAAAAACATATAGGAATTTGCTGGTACAAACTTACCATTATGTATAATATTTCCTTCTGAAATTCCTCTCAAATATTTTACATCCAAGTTTATCAAAGAGGTATTATCCCGCTTTATTCCATCTTTTAATTTACAAATATCTTGCATTGATATTACACTCCATCCTCTTGGCAACTGCGCATAATGCTCGTTATCACAAGTGATTTGTGCCTTGGGATTGATGCGCTTGAGCAGTTCTGATGCAGGCTCATCGCTCGGGTCTTGTGGCACGAGTTTGCCATGAATAGCGAGGTCAAGGATTTTGTTCTTGGTTTGTTTGATAGTATTTTGTAAGTTCTCCTTACCTTGTTCTATCGTATCTATCAAAGAGAACCAACGCTCAATCTCTGCCACAATACGTTGTTGCTCTGCAAGAGGAGGTAGAGGAATGGGGATTCGATTGAGATTATCCTGAGATAATTTGGGTTGTGCGGAGCCTGAAATATACATTTCTAAATTCATAGAATTTATTACAATAGCTACAAAATCTAATACTTTCTTTGGATAAGAATCTAAAATATGAGCATGGTTATTAACCCAAAACTTTCCTTCTGCAAAGAATGCATTATTCTTTGCACGGGATAATAAATTAGCTCCATCTTCGCCGACTAATAGCAATCGCTCATTAAAGATATAATTATCAACCTTATCTATTATTCCGGCAGCGCCATAATAGTCATATTTTTTGTGTTGTTGCTTACTTCTAATTGCAGATGCGACAGGTATTCGCTCATTATCACGATTTATTGTACAACTCTCCAGTGTTGTCCATACCCACCCCTGTGGCACTTCAAACGGCATATCCTGCTCATAATGGAGCATATAAGAAGAATTAAGCTATTACATGTTTTAATGGTATGTAATAAGAGAGAAAGATATGAGTTTGACAATAAAAGGGGGAAATACTCACAAACAGTCAAGAGGTTAAAAGGTTCTTTGTCCAACCAGCTATCAATAAAAATGCAACTGTAAATGTAGAAAATGCAACTGTAAATGTAGAAAATGCAACTGTAAGTCCCAATGATACTATTGATAAAATATATCCTTCCACCTTGATGATTTTTATTTTTGAAAATCATAGTTCCAAAAGTTATGTCAGAACAAGAAATGTCTGTGAAAGAGAATACAGATAAGGTAGCTGATACCCTCTCGAAGGTACATAAAAAGGTTACTGATGAGCAAGCAAAGGTATCTGATAGGGTTACTGATAAGCGAGAGATGATAGTAGAAAAAGCAGTGGCTAAAACATTAGAAAATGGTGATAAATTAACGCAAAATCGTATTACCATTTTGCTGCTAATGACAGAAAATCCCTATATAACCAAGATGGAACTTGCTTCTGCTGTTGGTATTAGTGCTACTTCTATTATGCGTAATATCGAATATATGCGTAATAAGTACCTTCGCCGTGTTGGACCAGATAATGGTGGCTTCTGGGAAATCATAGAATAATATGGCATTATAGCAAACCCAACCAAGTTTCCCGTTTGGTTGGGTTTGTTCCGTATAGAGTTACTTCAATTTTCTTTGCATCAGACTATCTGCCTTCTGCTTCAATTCCATATCGTAACCATCGGCTTTTTCCTTGATTAACTCGATTACCTTTTCATTGCGATGAATGTCAAACACATCGTTGAGCCATAGGATTTCCTTAGGGCTACAACCTCGCCATACTCTGATGATACGAAATTTCAAGGCATCATCTTTGTATTGCTGTTTGCTTTGCCACAAGAAATAATTGCCGACCAAAGAAACAAACATATGGCAGTTGTCACAACCATATAAGTAAAGACTTTCGATGACTTGATATCAAAGCTGTGCCTATGAATGTGTTCCTGCGGTTGTGGATGCACTTTATTCTCCTGCCATTCGTGCAACATGGTCAAGACACTTGCCACCAATTTGTCCATAGATTTAGCCTCCTCGTCCTTGATGCGCACTTGCACACCAATATACTTGTTAATCACTTCTTTTGTTCGCTGTTCATACTGATTGAGCAATTCCTGTTCCTGCTGGTCGTCACGTTGTACAGGTGTGGAGGGAACAGGAGGAGAGACCGAACAGTTCTCCTTTTCTTTCAACTCTTTTAGTTCCCTGTAAATTGTCTCCAGCTTGTTTTTGATTTCCTCGAAGAGAACAAATGTATTATTATCTACCATAATTATAAATGTATCTTACGTTTTTTCTTTTTCTTCTTTTTGTTGAGTGTGTTGTAAACTTCCGCAGGGACAGTGCCATGAGGCTGGAACAATCCTAATCCTCCCTCTATAAGGTCGTTGGCTATTTCGCTCGTAACATCTGCAACATTAGAGATAAGATTTATCGTTCCTTGCATCTGCTGTTCGTGCTCTCTGTCATTCTGTTGCAGGGCAAAGTCTATCTTGGAATAACTGAAACTCCTGTCCACTTTAGAACCATTGAAATGATAACCGTTCTTTTCAAAGACGATACCCTGCACTTCCTGTGAGTTGCCTTTGTACTTAAAGCGGACATCTATATCTTGTTTTTCCAAATGAGCAAGGAGGGCTTTCCAATCTCTGCATCGAGCTATTTCGGTTTTCAACGCCTGATAGATTTCATACTTGGTCTTGTCAGGTTCTTTCAGTCGGTGTTCTTTGACATTCTCCTTGCCACCAGCAAAGTACAAGCTATATTTAGCGGTTAGTTCCTTGCAAATCTTCTCACTTCTGAATCTGTCGTTACGATCAGAAATGGTCTTACCTTTATTGTCTATCCGATTGAAAGCGATATGCACATGAGGGTGTTCCTTATCGAAATGACGACCGATGATATACTGTGTATCTTTTATACCTATCTTCTCCATGTATTCACGAGCGATCTGCGCCATCCATTCATTACTGAGCTTGGAAGAATCCTGTGCCGAGAAACTCAGGGAGATATGCCCCACAACCTTGCTTACTCTTGGGTTCAGTTTCGTTTGGTCAATAAAGCTCTGAACAATATGGTTGATACTATCTGTTCTCACTCCAGAACTATCAATGAGTTCCGTTCCTTTCTTCGGGTCAAGGATGTAATTGATTACACCCTTGAAGCCCAAACCTTTCATAATCTTGGCTATCATCTTCGTATCAAGTTTAGGATTTCGTCAATCTTGATAATAATGTTTATGGAAAGGAGCAACGGCATGAAACCCTTCCGCATTGGCGCGATGCGCCAACTGATTGAGATTGTTTGCCATTCCACACAGCTTGCGAATGAAGTCTGCTTGCTCTACGGTCAGTCGTTCAATGACATTTCCTTTATCAAGAACTTTCCTTACAAACTCACTCATGGATATTCCTGCGCTTTTGGCTTTGCTTTTGAGCGTATAGTAATCCTGCGTATTCAGTTTCACCGTGATACGGTATTTTTTCTTTTCGGCTGCGCCTTTGGTTGGGCGACCGCCTTTGTTGTATTCTGATTTAGTCATATTTGTTTCTTTAATTTGATGGAGACCGACGGGATAATCCTCTGCACCGACTGTCAGGAGGTGGAGCAAGTGGTTTTGGTATGTCCAAAACATAAACTTGCTCCCCGAAAACAGATTATGCCAAACTATTCCTGTAATCATAGCTTAATCCTTTTGATTTTCTTTATTTCTGCTTTCTCTGAATGCTTGGATTCTGCACACAGATACTCGTTCAGGTCCTTGAAACCATTGTATAAAGTTGATGCGTCCGTAATAGATTTTCCCAATTCCTTTGATAATTGAAGGTAGGCATTTCTTCCTGCTTCGTCATTGTCCAAGAAGCATTGAACGCTATCATAGCGTGATAATCTCTTTGCAATCTTATGAATATTCGTTACAGAATTGAGTACCAAATAATCTTGTAGGCTTAATCCTGTCTGCTGCGGATTCTTCAATTTCCTTAATGTCATAAAAGACAAAAAGTCCATGAAGCCCTCGAAAACAAAACATACTTTCTTCGGCTCTTCTGCATAGAAATGGCTGATGTCTTTTGGTGCAATGCAGCCTTTGAAGAACGGATTGCGTATTTCGTAGCCACCTGCGATATTGGGAAAGCCAATGCCAAAGTAATGCTTGCCCCTTGTATCAAAGTGCAGCTCCTTACACACAGTTCTTGCCGTTTCAACGTCAATACACCTTTCTTCAAGATATTTGATAAGGGCTGGATGAGTGATAGGAAGCACCTGAAGATGCTCAAAGGAGTTCTGCGGTGTGATTGGCTTGACTGTGGGCAGACTGCCTGACACGCTGCTTGGTGCGTTACGCTCTATCTGATGGATGAGATACGACACGTCCGAAGAGTTGTAGAGCAACTCTGCAAGGGCGATGATATTGCCACCTCTGCCAATACCGAAGTCATACCATTGATTGATTTCTGTATTTACCTTGAACGATGCATGTTTCTCCGTTCTTAATGGAGAAAGGTACATGAAGTTGACACCATACTGTTTTACAGGTTTACAGCCCATTGATGCAAGAAAGTCCTGCAATTTAATTTGTTTGATTTTCTTTATATTCATGATTGTAGGAAGTTAAAGTGATGAAAAAAATGATGAATTGATGAATTTGATTTTATCTATATGGTTATCAGATGGTTTTGCACTCATCGCACCCTCATCGTACTACTCAACAAAATGGAGTTGCTGCCGAAAAAGAAAACACAATCCTTTTCTTTTTTCATCAGCAGAATATCCACGATGAGCAAAAGATGAGAAAGTAAACGGTTTATATTGAATACTTTATATAGTTTATTCATCATTTCATCAAAATAATGGATATAAAATTGTTTAGAGACTCTTAAGCTGCTTCTTAGTAATAGTATAGAACCTGCCAGTTCTTCGGATAGGAGAGTAATACTGCGGAGCGTTGTAACTGAGTTGGTAGGTGGTGTAGGTCAGCGTATTGGACACAGGTGTGAGCTTCCAGATGTCCTGCACAATCCTCCTTATCTGCCCTTTGTCATACTTGCATTGCGTATTACTCAAAAGTGGCATCATGTCATTGATGCAGAAAGAGACTTCCTCAACGTTATTCATTTCCATGATGTCAAGACACAGCTCGGACATTTCAAGTTCCAACTTGTTTCGGTTACTGCGGATGATGCGCTGTAAGGCTGATGTAAAGGTCAGCTTGGGTGCAAACCACATACGGCTTTCCTTATGGGTGGACAGCGTTCGGTGCTGCAGGAAATAGAGAAAGGCAGGAATCTCGGCTTTCAGCTTTTGCAGAAAGTCGGTATCATCACTTTTAAGACGTTCTATCTTCCTTACCCAATATCGGGTTTCTCCCACGTCTATGATGACAGGGAGCAACTCGTTATTGGAGCACAGCACGAACTTGGCAAAGAAGGAGATTTCGTCTCGGTCTTTGCCCTTAGCTTCCACCTTATAGGAAAGCGTTGTGCTGAGATTTTTCAGTCGTTCACTGTCTTCCCTGCGATTGAGCAATACCTCGTCCACCACAATAAGCAGTTTACCTGCCCAATCGGCATTGAATTGACTTCGGAAGTCTTCGTTGGTATTGAACGTAACATTGTTCTGAAAGACCGCTTTAAGGAAATTGAGGAATGTACTCTTACCTGTATTGCGCTCTTCTGACACCATCAAAAGAATGGGGAGTTTCTGCACTGGTTGGAGATAGAGCAACTGCAAGTAGTCCATGCCCAACTCGTATTGTTCCCCGAAGATATGCCTTATCAGGGATTCGATGTGTAGGAACTCTCCTTCTTTTGGCTGGTGCCCTATCGGTTCATAGAGATTAAGAAACTTATCGACCACAGGTTGATAGTTCACATGGTTGGGAACAGTGCAAAAGCCGTCATACTTTGGGACTGTGGCAATGAAATCTTTGCCATAGTCCTGTCGTAGCGTCTCATTGTTCCATACAATACGCTTTTTGACGAAACCACCATTGATGCGTGGTTGGTTCACAATTTTATATAAGGTTGTGCCAACACGGATAAATTCTTCCTGTGCCATAAGCTATTTCTGCATTAAGGGTTTGTTGCCCATGATATACCTTTGAGCCTCTTGATTTATCTGTGCAGTGGTCTTAATAGGATTCTGCCGTAGCCACGCTTCAAGTTCTGCCTTCTCAAAATAAAGCATTTTACCTTGTGGCTTGTAATGAGGTATCAGATTTCCCGATGTGAGTTTGTAGAGATAACTCTTTGAGAGGTTTAAGAACCTGCTGGCTTCTTCAAAACTCAGCACGTTCTTATTCATGAATACCATTTGTTCGAGTTCTTCAACTCGAGTTTCTAATGTCTTGTTCATATTGAAAACATTTTGAATTAAACAATATGAAGGTGCACCTTCGCTAATTATTTGTTAACGAGGGCAAAATTAGAAACGATAAAAGTAAATGACGTTGAGCAATGTTTGAGGTATCAACCTATGCTCAACCTTTTTTCAGTTGTTTGATGTAGTTATCAATGGTTTCCCATCCTTTCGGTTGCTTCATATTGATTTGATCTGTTGCAGTGGAAAGGTCAGTTCGTGTTAATGGTGTGTCTTTGGTTTTTCCCAATATGAGTTTACTGCGTGCAATGGTAGACTGCCATTCATTAGTAACGTATCCCCGAAGATTAAGACTTTGCATGAGATACGCAAGTAGTCGGTTATTGTTTGATTTTAGTACTCCTTTCAGATTGCAATCAAATAAATTTTTAGTAATCTTTGGTGAAACACTGGTCGTAAAAAGTTTAACTTCATTGATGCAATCAGTTAGTATTTCAATCTGTTCTTCCGAAAAATCAGATTTGAATGGATTGATTTCATTGCCAACAATCACAGGTTTTTCTTTTGTCTGGCTTGGCTCGATGTTATCATAAACAATTGTAGAATGGCGTTGAAAAGACTTCTTGATTTCGCTTAGTTCTATTTTTTCAATCTCACATTTTAGATAATGTGAATAGCGTTCATAGAGAATAGCATCAATGAGGGATGAAAACATTGGAAGGTCTTCATCGTACAAAGTGTGATTCTCAAAATACTTACTATAATCAAAAGTAGACAAATCAAAGTTAGAATACTTTCCCATTTGCTCTTTGTTCAGTGATTCATAGAAAGTGCTATCCCATAAAAAATTATTTTCGTTATAAGATTCCTCTACGCACGAAAGGGCAGAATACTTCATATATATAGAAGATAGTTTATCGGTAATTTGCAAAAACTCTTCCTGCAACATCCCTTTAAGAATCATTGTGCCGATACATTCTTTTCTTTTTCATAATATTTCCAATGAGAACATTGAAAGTTTGCATAACGCAGTGGTTCACGAAACTTTGTATCTTGGTTAGTTGGGTTTCAAGTCTATCATCTTCCATATTATTCTTTAATATAAGGTAAGTACATCTGCAAAGGTAGCATATCCGCAGCAAATAATAGCAATAATTGGAAGGAAACAGAATAAAAAGAAAACGATTTTCGTTAATTAAACTTAAATAAACCATACCAAATACAATCAAAGTACACGCTTTCTATAGTATTGTTGTAAAGTACACTTTTTAGTACATATTAAAAATAAAAAAATCCCTTTGTAAATCAAATACTTACAAAGGGTTTTG
>BNJU01000897.1_pt1 | contig 17105 bp, 18 predicted proteins | sample 8539281 | NCBI WGS metagenome assembly BNJU01 (sample SAMD00202456, study PRJDB9452) | human saliva metagenome | isolation source: human saliva | place: Japan
CGCGAACGCCCTCTTCCTAAGACTCGTGAGGAATTTGAAACACGCGCTACCTTACTCCAACTCTTAAGAGACTTAGAAACTTTCATCCAGGTCAAGGTTGATTTTTTACCAACAATTCCATGAGGAAACAGAATAGATGAATACAAAAAAATATAACGACAATCAAATACAGCTCTTTGTCAACTGTATTGAGTTGATGAAGAGTTACAAGCTGGAGAGGACAAAAATGGTTCTCTCCTTTTTTTGTTGTTCAAAGCGATAAGGCTATTCGTAACTTTGAATGGTTGCATTGAGAAGAAAGTTTCCGTGCGTTCATATTCTTATCTTAATGTTTTTAAGAACAAATAATTGAAAATTACATTTCTTTATGGTAGAATGAGGGGTATTCAGTAATACGTAGTGATATATTTTTTTCAATAATATAAATAAGATATTTTTTTCATAAACATATACACAACGGTAACGTATTATAGAAAAACAATTTTTTTAAAAAAATTGTTTTGCAGATTTTTATCTGAAAGATCCTTCAAAACTACAATATAAAATAGGAGTACTACACATGGCAAATATGCCTACTAAACACAAATCGTTTCGTGTAGGATTGAACTTTTTAGGAGTAGCTACAATTCTGTGCACTAGTTTTTTAGCTTCATCTGGTACAGTAAATGCTGATTCTAGCGTAAGTAATGAATCAACAAACAAACCTCTACCAATCACTCCTCCCAACATCGATCCTAACACTTATAACTTGACATGGTTCGATGAATTCAATGGTACAACACTTGACCAATCAAAATGGGCCTATGCCTATTCTAGCTTTGATACACAAGCTGTTACTCAGATGCACAACACCGATAACCCTGAAACGTTTCTGTGTCCGATGGAGTTCTGCATCTAACAGCGCTTTACTCACCAACACGACAAAAGTGGAATTCAGCAACTAAAAAATGGGATACCATTCCGCGGACAAATACTAGAAAAGACAAGGATGGAAATATCATTACTTATCCCGCACCGTTTACATCTGGAGCCATTAATACTTTTGATGACAAAGGTAATGTAAAAGCATCTTTTAAAGGTGATTTCTATGCTGAAGCTCGTATCAAATTACCAATGAGTGAATCATCATGGTCCTCTTTCTGGTTAACTGGTACGAATCGCAAGCAATGGCCTGGTAATGGTGAAATCGACGTCTTTGAATCAAAAGGATATGATCCAAGCGTTCTACAAGCCAATACCCATACACCTAAATCAGAGGGAGCTAGAAATAGCAAACAAACCCAAAAGCAAATTTCTAATAATGGAGATACACAGTCTGACTTCCACACATACGGAGTCTTAAAGACTAAGGATAGTGTCAACTTCTATTATGATGGAGAGCTTAAGGAAACTGTTCTAATGAAGGACATTAAGGACCCAAATCCATTAGCTGATCCTGAAAATGGTATGACTTTACGTCTAAGTCATATGGTTGGTGGTTCATTCCTAAAAGACGGAACACCTGGTGGCCGTGACTACACTGATGCTACTCAACATATCGACAGTTACCGTGATGGTTCTCGTTCAGATATGCTTGTAGATTATGTACGCGTATGGCAACCAATTTCCACGGAAGAAACAACAACTACAACTACTTCTACAACTGAAGAGCCTACGACTACTTCAACCACAACAACTACTGAAGAGCCTACGACTACTTCAACCACAACAACTACTGAAGAGCCTACAACTACTTCAACCACAACAACTACTGAAGAGCCTACGACTACTTCAACTACAACAACTACTGAAGAGCCTACGACTACTTCAACCACAACAACGACCGAAGAGCCTACGACTACTTCAACCACAACAACCGAAGAGCCTACTACGACTACTTCTACAACTACAACTGAAGAACCATCTACGACTACTTCTACAACTACAACAGAAGAACCATCTACGACTACTTCAACTACTACAACCGAAGAGCTTACGACTACTTCAACTACAACAACCGAAGAGCCTACGACTACTTCAACCACAACAACCGAAGAGCTTACGACTACTTCAACTACAACAACTGAAGGAACACCAGATAATCAAGGAACACCAGAAAATCCTGGAACACCAGAAAATCCTGGAACACCAGAAAACCCTGGAACGCCAGAAAATCCTGCAACGCCAGAAAATCCTGCAACGCCAGAAAATCAAGGTAGCAAAGATGATTGGAATTCCCCTACAACTCAAGAAGCACTTCAAAATAGTAAGGAAGAAAGCCTAGCCCAATCATCAGGAAACGGTGGAGGTCACAAATCACTTCTTCCAAGTACTGGTGAAGTTGTAGCAACTGGCCTTGTATTCTCAGGAGTACTTACATTAGTAGGTGCAGTCTCTTTGAAACGTAAATCATCTCGTAAATAAACAATAAATACTAGATAAAATGACTCTTTGTCAACTGTAGTAGGTTGATAAGACGTTACAAAAAGGAGAGAACCAAAATGGTTCTCTCCTTTTTGATGTTCAAAGCGATGAGGATTCTAGTTTTGAAGTTTTCAAAGTTCCGGAAGCCAAAAGCATTGCGCTTGATGACCTTAATGAGGTTATTAGTAGCCTCTAGTTTTGCATTTGAGTATGGCAGTTCCAGTGCGTTTATGATCTTGTCCTTATCTTTCAAAAAGGTCTTAAAAACAGTTTGAAAAATAGAATTTACACAAGAAATCGCTTCTTCAATAAGATCAAAGAAATGGTTAGCTTGTTTCTCTTGAAAATGAAAGTGTAATAGTTGATAGAGGTCTTAGTGCTGTCTAAGTTCTTGAGAGTATGAAAGCAGCTTTTCTAGAACCTCTTTATTGGTCAAGTGTGAGCGAAAAGTAGGGCGATAAAAACGTTTATCGCTGAGTTTACGACTATCCTGTTGAATGAGTTTCCAGTAACGTTTCAATACCTTATATTCGTGCGATTTCCGATCAAACTGATTCATGATTTGGATGCGAAGACGGTTCATAGCACGACTTAGATGTTGTACAATGTGAAAACGATCCAGAACGATTTTAGCGTTTGGGAGTGAAACAGTCTGGGGGACTGTTTCAGCCTGAGCCTTGAAATTCGAAAGCGAAGTTTTCTGGCAATATCGTAGTAGGTGCTAAACATATCCATGGTAATGACTTTCACTCGACTTCTCACCTGTCTAGAATAGCGAAGGAAATGATTGCGAATAATTACTTGAGTCCTCCCATCCAGAATAGCTACGATCTTTCTGGAATTAAAATCCTGTGCAATGAAGCTCATCGACCCTTTCTTGAAGCTGTATTCATCTCAAGACATGTGAGTTAGAAGGAAAGATATTTCTGTCTTGAATTTGAATTCTTTCAATTTACGAATGACTGTTGAAGTAGAGACAGACAGACTTTCTGCGATAGTCGTCATAGGGACTTTCTCGATTAATTTTTGAGTAATTTTCTGGTTGACGATCGATGAGATTTGGTGGTTCTTTTTGACTAATAACGTTTCTGCGACAGCCATTTTTCCGCAGACCTTACAACGAAAACGACGCTTTCTCAATCGAATGAGAGTCTTATATCCTGCACACTCTAGGTAGGGAATTTTAGATTCTTTTTGAAAGTCATATTTAGCCATTTGTCCTTGACAGTTGTGACATTTAGGGGAAGGATAATCGAGCTTAGCGGTGACTTCTTTATGCGTTCCAGCATCAAGATAATCCAATATTTTGATGTTCTTGTCTTTAATTCCGAGTAAGTTTGTGATAAAATTTAATTGTTCCATAAGATTCTTTCTAATGAGGGTTTGGTCACTTTTTCATTATAGGTCTTATGGGACTTTTTTCATAACAAAATAGGCTCCATAATTCCTATGGTGGTTTTTACCCACTACAGAAATTATAGAGCCAAATTATAAAAGTAAGGACTTTTTCTTTTTGCTATTCTTTTTATAACCCTTAATTAAATTACATAGAAATGATCTTGCCCGTCATTAATGTAATACACCACTTCTTTTTTTCTGTATATATGATATAATTTTATTAGAAAAAAATCAAATTATTTAACAATTATTATTAACTAATAATTGAAAATAACTTTAATTATGATAAAATGAGTAGCGGGGATAGTTTTTAATTTATATTGAGTAGTATATATTTATTTAATATAAACCTTCACTTAAATGAATTTATCATTTAAAAATTTGAAAATAGGAGGATAATTATGAAAAAAATATTCCTATTCCTAGTAAGTACAAAAAAACTTAGGACAGGACTAATCATTTTAGGTGCCAGCACTATTTTAAGTAGCAACTTTTTACTTCAATAAATACAGCCTACGCTGAGTCTGGTAAAGATAGTGAATCACCTAAGTATACATTGCCTGAAGGAGTACCTACTAATTACAACGTACTCTGGCATGATGAATTTGACCAGAATGAATTGGACCAAACAAAATGGGGTTATCTGTATTCGTCTTTCGATACTAGGGCTAAAACTCAAATGCATTTTACTGATAAACCAGAAAATGTTTCAGTATCTGATGGTGTCTTGCATCTTACAGCTCGCTACTCACCAACGCGCGAAAAATGGAATTCAGAAACAAACCAAATGGAAACAGTCCCTCGAACAAACACGAGAAAAGATAAAGATGGTAAGGTTATAGAAGAATATCCTGCTCCATTCACATCTGGCGCAATCCAAACCGTGGATTCTAAGGGCAATGTTAAGGTAGCGTTTAAGGGTGATTATTATGCTGAAGCTCGTGTCAAATTGCCTATGAGTGAGTCTTCCTGGTCAGCATTCTGGATGTTTGGTACAAAGTATCCAGATTGGCCTGCTAGTGGTGAAATTGATATCCTAGAATCTAAAGGATATGATCCGAATTACTTACAAGCTAATGTTCATTCACCGTTTAAAGTTAATGCTGATTATAGTCAACAGAACGCAAAGCGTATCCCTAATAATGGTGACACACAAACTGATTTTCATACATATGGCGTCCTAAAACAAAGTAATAAAATGACTTTTATTTATGACGGTAAGCCATTTCACACGGTTGATTATAATAAACTGAATGTGAAAACTCCTTTTGTAGACCCAGATAACACTATGGCCCTTCGATTTACTCATATTGTTGGAGGATCGTTTCTTAAAGATGGAAATAATAGTCCACGCAACTTCACCGATGCTACTAAACATATTGATAGTTATCTAGACGGTTCGCGTTCTGATATGCTTGTAGATTACGTACGTGTTTGGCAGCCTGAAGAAACAACAACTGAAGAGCCTACTACAACTACTTCTACAACTACAACAGAAGAGCCAACTACGACTACTTCTACAACTACAACTGAAGAACCTAAGACTACTTCAACTACAACAACAGAAGAGCCTACAACTACTTCTACAACTACAACAACTAAAGAGCCAACTACGACTACTTCTACAACTACAACTGAAGAGCCTACAACTACTTCTACAACAACAACTGAAGAACCTAAGACTACTTCTACAACTACAACAACGACTGAAGAGCCTACAACTACTTCAACTACAACAACGACTGAAGAGCCTACAACTACTTCTACAACTACAACTACAACAACAACTGAAGAGCCTACAACTACTTCTACAACTACAACTACTGAAGAGCCTACAACTACTTCTACAACTACAACTACTGAAGAGCCTACGACTACTTCTACAACTACAACTGAAGAGCCTACTACGACTACTTCTACAACTACAACTGAAGAACCTAAGACTACTTCAACAACAACTACAACAACAGAAGAGCCTACTACGACTACTTCTACAACTACAACAACTGAAGAGCCTACTACGACTACTTCTACAACAACAACTGAAGAGCCTACAACTACTTTGACTACAACTACAACTGAAGAAACACCAGATAATCCTGGATCACCAGATAATCCTGGAACGCCAGATAACCCTGGAACACCAGATAATCCTGGAACTCCAGATAACCCTGGAACTCCAGATAATCCTGGAACGCCTGATAACCCTGGAACACCAGATAACCCTGGAACACCAGATAATCAAGGAACACCAGATAATCCTGGAACACCAGATAATCAAGGAACACCAGATAATCCTGGAACACCAGATAATCCTGGAACGCCTGATAACCCTGGAACTCCAGATAATCAAGGAACACCAGATAATCAAGGAACACCAGATAATCAAGGAACACCAGATAATCAAGGAACACCAGATAATCAAGGTAGCAAAGATGATTGGAAATCCCCTACAACCCAAGAAGCACTTCAAAATAGTAAGGAAGAGAGCCTAGCCCAATCATCAGGAAACGGTGGAGGTCACAAATCACTTCTTCCAAGTACTGGTGAAGTTGTAGCAACTGGCCTTGTATTCTCAGGAGTACTTGCGTTATTAGGTGCAGTCTCTTTGAAACGTAAATCATCTCGTAAATAAACAATAAATACTAGATAAAATGACTCTTTGTCAACCGTAGTAGGTTGATAAAACGTTACAAAAAGGAGAGAACCAAAATGGTTCTCTCCTTTTTGATGTTCAAAGCGATAAGAATTCTAATTTTAAAATTTTTAGGCTTCTTGCTAGCCCTTAGCGGTGGCCTCCTCCTCTTGAAAAAAAGAAAGAAGCTGAGTAAGCTCCAGGCTTTAGACTTGGATGCTACGAAAAGAACCTTCGCATCTGCGAAGGTTCTTCTTATTCCACCAATTCCAACACAACAGTTTGATAAGGAGCCAATTCGAGCACTTGCTCTCCTTCTTGGAATAATCCTGCTATATTATTTAAAACGACCGTTTCAATCGGAGTTGGCAACTCCAGGGTGGCCTCACGATTTTGGAAATTGCTAATCACCAAGAGACGCTTGTCCCCACGGCGTTCGAAAGCAATGATGTTTTCACGGTCCCGATAAGCCGGGATCATATCTCCAAACCGAATGGTATTTCCGTATAGGGGATGGCGGTACAAGGCGGTCAGCTGCCGATAATAATTCAAGATGGAATTGGGATCCTTTTCCTGATCTTCCACATTGATGGCAACATCTGGTTTTGGACTGATCAACCAGGCTGGCCCATCGCTAAAGCCCAGACCTGGCTCTCTTGACCACTGCATGGGTGTCCGTGCATTATCCCGGCTGTATTTGGCGATAACTGCTAAGGCTTCTTCCTCGCTCAAACCAGCTTCTTTAGCCACATGGTAGCCATTGATAGTCGCGATATCATCAAAATCCTCCACCGATTCAAAGACTTGGTTTTCCATTCCAATTTCTTGTCCTTGATAGATAAAAGGAATTCCCTTGCGCAAGATTTGAATGGTTCCCAGAGCTTTTTTACTGGTATCGTTTACTGGACCTTCCGCGATATAGTGGGACACACCACGAGGTTCGTCATGATTCTCGATAATGGTAGAGAGGATCCCAATGCTATCCGCGCGCTCATGCGCTTGGAAAATACTTTCCTTGAATTCATCTGCTGTTGGAAGACTGTGGTCAAACCAGCCTTTTCCTTCTTGCCCCAGCATGGTTTGTTTGAAGTCAAAGATCGAGGAGAAGACACCATCTTTTCCAATGAAGAAGTGCAACTCTTCGTCGGTTTCATTGAAAACTTCCCCTACTGTGAAAGCATTGTACTTGGCAAAAGTACGCTCCTTTAACTCTTGCAAGAAAGGTTCAATCGGTTGGGCATTGACCAACGATTCTGGTACTGGAACCAGGCCATTGTCACGATCAGACGGAAGTGAACGCCATTCTAGATCTTTTTAATGTTGATAATGGCATCGATCCGGAAGCCCGCAATTCCCTTGTCCAACCACCAGTTGATCATGGTGTAAATTTCTTCGCGCAAGACAGGATTTTGCCAATTAAGGTCTGGCTGATCCTTGTGGAAAGAATGGAGATAGTATTTGTTGGTGCCAGGAACGGGTTCCCAGACACTGCCTCCAAAGTAACTTTCCCAGTTGTTGGGTTCCTTGTCACTTTCGATGAAATAAAAGTAATCTGCATAAGGACCATCTGGATCCGCTAGAGCTTTTTGGAACCACTCGTGATGACTGGAGCAGTGGTTGACCACCAAGTCCATGATGATGGAAATGCCCCGTTTCTTGCCTTCAGCGATCAGCTCCTCCATATCTTCCATGGTTCCAAAAATAGGATCAATGGCATAATAGTCGGAAATATCATAACCCTGGTCAATAAACGGACTCTTGTAAATAGGCGATAACCAGAGAATGTCAATTCCTAATTTTTGAAGGTAATCGAGTTTCTCCGTGATTCCTTTCAAATCCCCAACGCCATCACCATTGCTATCTTTAAAGCTTTTTGGGTAGATCTGATAAGCGACCTTCCCCTTCCACCAGTCTTTTTCCATGTTTTGTCTCCTTAAAATGAAAGAGACTGAGACATATCGTCTCAGTCTCTACAGTGTCAGTACGTATTAGTATACTGTTTTTTCAGTTTCTTTGTCGAAGAAGTGAGCTTTGTTCAAGTCAAATCCAAGTTCGATGGTTTCACCAGTTCCAAGGTAGTCACGCGCATCTACTTTAGCGATGAATTCGTTGTCACCAACTTGGCAGTACAAGTGAGATTCAGAACCAAGCAATTCAGATACAGAGATGGTTGCTTTTACTACTGATTCTGGGAATGTTTCAAGGAAAGCAGATTCTGTATTCACGTCTTCTGGACGGATACCAAAGATGATTTCTTTTCCTTCATATCCTTTTTCACGAAGCACTTTCAAAGTACCTTCTGGAACTTTCAAGTTAAGGTCTTTAGCCACGATGTGATCACCATCTAATTTCACATTGATGAAGTTCATTGCAGGGCTTCCGATGAATCCAGCTACGAATTTGTTTACTGGGTTTTTGTACACTTCTTGAGGAGTTCCGACTTGTTCCACACGTCCGATTGTACCAGTACCTGCAGGGTTCTTAGTAGCAGACATGATAACGATACGATCAGCCAATGTCATCGCTTCTGTTTGGTCGTGGGTTACATAGATGGTTGTAGCACCGATACGACGGTGGATTTTCGCGATTTCAGCACGCATCGATACACGAAGTTTCGCATCCAAGTTTGACAAAGGTTCGTCCATCAAGAATACTTTTGCATCACGGACGATGGCACGTCCCATGGCCACACGTTGACGTTGACCACCAGAAAGGTCAGCTGGTTTACGATCCAAGAATTCTTTCAAGCCAAGGATTTCAGCTGCTTCTTGTACACGTTTGTCGATATCTTCCTTGCTATATTTACGCAATTTCAAACCAAAGGCCATGTTATCGTACACAGTCATGTGTGGGTAAAGAGCGTAGTTTTGGAATACCATGGCAATATCACGGTCTTTAGGTGCTACGTTGTTTACAACAGTACCATCGATGGAACATTCACCTTCTGTGATATCTTCAAGACCAGCGATCATACGAAGAGTTGTTGATTTACCACATCCTGAAGGACCTACGAAAACGATAAACTCTTTGTCTTTGATGTCCAAGTTGAAGTCTTCAACTGAATAGTGTTCGCTGTTTGGATATTTTTTGTAAATATGATTAAGATTCAATTCTACCATGATGGTACTCCTTTGATTTTTATAGTTCTATTGTAAATGAAAACGTTTTACAAATCTATGGCAAGTCTCACAAAAAAGAAAAAGAGTTTTGTGCAAGTTGCACAAAACTCTGGATTGATTCCGTTTAAATCACATCTTGTAAGACCAAATGATAGCACAGGGCTAGATCTGTCAGATTTTTCAACTGAAGCCCCGTCAACTCCTCCCACTTGTCAATCTTGTATTGGAGCGAATTGCGGTGGAGATAGAGTTGCTGGGCGGCCTTGGTTACGACTGCTCCATTTTCCCAAAGAGCAACAATGATATCTTGCAATTGATCTTGACTTTCAATCAACTGATGCAAGCTTGCTTTGATTGGGGTGAGATCCAGATCTGCCTGCTCGATTCCCCACAGATAGAGTTGAGAAAAGCGATAGACACCTTGATGGCCTTCTCGAATCCAAGCTCGAAAGACAGCCTGTTCTGCTCGGATGACAGGAGACACTTTCCCGTCTTTAGACTCGGTCCATACTTGCCCGACCAGAATAGATAAACGAATATTGAAGTCATACTCCATGGCAGAGACGGTATCTTTTAAGATATCGGCCACAGGTAAAGACTGGTCTTGGTCCAGAATGAGCACATAATCTTGTCCGCTCAGTTGCAAGGTTGCTCGGAAGTTGGGTAAGAGTGTCTGCATCATCTCTAGCCAAGAAGCCGTCCCTTCCGCTGTTGAATGCGAGATGTGGCAATAGACGAGCTGCATTTTTTTGATGACTTGAGGGGCTTCTCCCTTTCCATCGATCAGGTACTGGTACCAAGGATTAGGGGCAACCTCTTCTTCATCGCCCAACCAGGAAATCAATTGTTTTTCTCGCTCGGTTAGCTCTTCTTCCTTCAGCAACAACCATTGATGAGCCTGAAGGGGAATGGCTACATAACCAGCTGGTGGATTGGCTTGATCCGTCACCTCTGCATGAGGAAACCACTCTCTGATATTTTTCACTGCTTTCTTCCTTCTTCTACTTGCTGGATGCACCAGTCAATCAGCTCTTCTAGACGAGAGAGCTCCCCCGTCATATGGAGATAGCCCATGACAGCCTCAAAGCCCGTCGACATCCGATAGGTCACGACATCCGCATTTTTGGCCTTGGTATGGCTATTGGTATTGCGACCGCGCTTGTAGATCTCCAACTCTTTTTCCGTCAGAATTTCTTGCTCCAGCATGCTTTCAATCAAGCTGGCCTGAGCTCTAGCAGAGACATAGCGGGTGGCAGCCTGATGAAGCTTATTGGGCTTGGTCATCCCTTGAAAAATCAGGTGTCTGCGAATATACATGGAATAGACCGCATCTCCCTCAAAGGCAAGGGCAATCCCATTGATTAGATTGACATCAATCACGTGTCCACCTTACACCTTCTTTTGTATCCAAGAGCTTGATTCCTTGTGCAGCCAATTCATCGCGAATGGCATCTGCTCGCGCAAAATCTTTCTTAGCCCGCGCTTCCTGACGTTCAGCGATCAAGGCTTCAATATCCGCATCCAAGACTTCTTCGACAAAGACCACTCCAAAGACTTCTAACATCTTGGTCAAAGCATCTTTAACGTCTTGATTGTAGTGACCTGAATTGATCCATTTAGCCAATTCAAAGACGACAGTGATGCCGTTTGCCGCATTGATATCTTCATCCATAGCCACGATAAACTTGTCCACAAAGCCTTGCAAGTCTGCTGGATCCACTTCTCCTGTGAACGGTTGCTCATAGGTATTTTTCAAATACTTGAGGTTGGTCTCCGCATCGCGCACTGCTTTTTCTGTGAAGTTAATGGGCTTGCGGTAGTGCTGGGTTGCAAAGAAGAAGCGAAGCACTTGGCCGTCGATAGTCTTCAATGCATCATGCACGGTGATAAAGTTGCCTAAAGACTTGGACATCTTGACATTATCAATATTGACAAAGCCATTGTGCATCCAGTAGTTGGCAAAAGTTTTGCCTGTTTTAGCTTCAGACTGGGCAATTTCATTAGTATGGTGTGGAAACTCAAGATCGGCTCCACCACCGTGGATATCAATAGTATCGCCTAAAATCCCCGTTGACATGACCGAACATTCAATGTGCCAGCCAGGACGACCAGGTCCCCAAGGGCTGTCCCAGGAAATCTCTCCTGGTTTGGCAGCCTTCCAGAGGGCAAAATCCACCGGATTTTCCTTGCGAGCTGTTTCCTCATCTGTCCGACCTGAAGCTCCTAGCTCCAAGTCTTCCAAGGTTTTATTGGCTAATTTTGCATAGTTGTGGGATTTTTCCACACGGAAATAAACATCCCCTTGGCTCTCATAGGCATAGCCTTTTTCGATCAAGTCAGCGACAAAACGAATGATGTCATCCATAAACTCAACCACTCGAGGGTGGCGGGTTGCAGGTTTCACTCCAAGAGCCGTCACATCCTCACGGAAGGCCGCAATGTACTTGTCTGCCACTTCCTGAGGTGTGATGCCTTCTTCTTTGGCACGGTTAATGATCTTATCATCCACATCTGTAAAGTTGGAAATGTAGGCAACTTCGTAGCCACGATACTCAAAGTAGCGACGAATCGTGTCAAAGGCTACCGTTGAACGGGCATTCCCAACGTGGATATAGTTGTAAACTGTTGGCCCACAAACATACATGCGGACCTTCCCTTCCTCGATGGGGATAAATTCTCGCAAATCACGAGACATGGTATCATAAATTTTTAACACGCTTCATTTCCTTTCTGTTTTTTACTCTTTTGGCTTCAAATAAACCACCTGAGTCTGTTTGACAAAGCCAATCTTTTCATACAAGCGTTTGGCACCAACATTGCTATCTTCCACTGCAATCTGAAATTCCTTATCATTTTGCTCCATGAGTTGGTTGACGACTGATTTTGCCAGATAGCTTCCGTAACCTTGCCCACGATAGACTTCAGCAATCGCAAGTCCATAAAGGTAATTGCATTTTCCAGATACATCCACCGTACAAACGCCAATCACTTGACCTTCTTTGAGTAATATGTAAAGCAGACTATCAGGATCCTTCAAGGCCTCCGAAATGTATCTGTGGCTCACTTCTGGTGCTTCCACTTCATCTGAAAGGTTTGGTGGTGGAGCTGGGCAATGGCTTCAAGATAAGAAGGTTCTGCCAAGAGCACATCGACATCCGAACGGGAATCTAATGCATAAGCGGTTCGATCACGTCCTAACCAGATTTCTGTCTCTTCATCCTCGTCCAGTCCCCAATTGCTGGCAAAATCAGGATGATTCTCTAAAAAAATACGCTCTGTCTGAAAAGTCACAGACTCAATTGGATAAGAGGCCGTTTCTTTCTCAAAACTTCTATACAAAGCCCGCGCAATGCCTTGACGACGATGATTAGGGTGGACCAGGATCGCCACATCCACATCTTGATCATCCGCATAGACGGTTAATAGGCCAGCAAGTTCACCTTTTTCATAGTAAAGGAAAAAGGCAGGCATATCGGGGTCAAAATTGAGCATATTGGAGAGATAAGGATCCCGAAAAGTTCCGTCATAGTTCCGACAGATGGCAATAAGGGCCTTTGCTTCCAGTAGTTGGTGATCATTCAATGTATTGGTTGATTGAATCACGTAGCGATCTCCTTACAAGCTCGAAGACCGATGGCTAGCTTCCTTAGCATGCTCCAGCTTGTTCATGTAGTATTCCCGTTTTTCTTCTTCTTGATGAATAACCGGTTCGTCTTTTCGACCGTGCACCCGCACGATCTTGGCAGGAACACCGACAACGGTCACATCACTTGGTACATCTGAGACGACGACAGCTCCCGCTCCGACTTTGGCCTTGGCTCCGATTTCCACCGGGCCGATGACTTGAGCATGGGCGGAAACCAAGGCTCCCTCACGTACCGTCGGATGGCGTTTGCCGACATCCTTTCCTGTTCCCCCAAGGGTCACCCCATGGTAGAGCATAACGCCTTTTTCAACAATGGCTGTTTCCCCGATAACAAGGCCCGCTCCATGGTCGATAAAGACACCAGAAGCAATAGTCGCACCTGGATGGATCTCGATCTGGGTCCAAAAACGCCAGAATTGGCTGTGCATCCGAGCTAGAAGCTTAAAACCATGGTTCCACAAAAAGTGGGAAACACGGTGAGCTGCCAGTGCTTTGACGCCCGGATAGGTCAAAAGGACCTCCAGCGAGGTACGCGCTGCTGGGTCATTTTCTTTTACAATATTGATGGTTTCACGCCACCATCCCATACCGTGCTCCTCCTTTTCTAATGATTATTCTGAATCTTTTTGTGTAATGATAAAGTCTTTTTTAGGTTTGTGGTCTTTGTTGTGGTGACGAGGACGATCGCCATGACGAGGACCCTTTTCACCTTTTTCTTCTGAATGTTCAGGTTTTGGCGGACGTGGCAATAGTGCCTTCATAGAAGCATCGACACGACCTTTTTCGTCAATCTTGATAATCTTGACATCCACTTCATCGCCAATCGCTACCAAGTCTTCGACACGGTTGGTACGAGTCCAAGCCATTTCAGAGATGTGAACGAGGGCATCTGTCTTGTCAAAGAGGTTGACAAAGGCTCCAAATTTCTCGATCCGAACCACTTTGGCATGGTAGACTTCATCCACTTTGGCTTCACGTACCAAACCAGCAATGATTTCCTTAGCACGGTTAATCGCATCTTGGTCGCTCGAGTAGATAGATACGTTCCCTTCTTCGTCGATATCAATCTTAACGCCTGTTTCAGCGATAATCTTATCGATGGTTTCTCCACCCTTACCGATGACAATCTTAATCTTGTCCACATCAATCTTGATGGTATCAATTTTTGGAGCAGTTGGAGCCAATTCTGGACGAACTTCTGGAATCGTTGCTTCAATCACGTCAAGGATTTCAAAACGAGCTTTCTTGGCTTGGGCAAGCGCTTCTGTCAAGATTTCTGCAGTAATCCCTTGGATCTTGATATCCATTTGAAGGGCTGTAATCCCATCACGAGTTCCAGCAACCTTGAAGTCCATGTCTCCAAAGTGGTCTTCCAAACCTTGGATATCTGTCAATACGGTGTAGTTGTTTCCATCTGAAATGAGACCCATGGCAATACCAGCTACTGGGGCCTTGATTGGCACACCACCCGCCATAAGGGCAAGCGTTCCCGCACAGATAGATGCTTGAGATGAAGAACCATTTGATTCCAAGACTTCTGCTACCAAACGGATGGCGTATGGGAATTCTTCCAAGCTTGGCAATACTTGAGCAAGGGCACGCTCACCGAGAGCACCGTGACCAATTTCACGACGACCTGGTGCACCATAACGACCTGTTTCACCAACCGAGTATTGTGGGAAGTTATAGTGGTGCATAAAGCGTTTCTTGTACTCAGGATCCAAACCATCGATGATTTGGGTTTCACCCATTGGTGCCAAGGTCAAGACAGAAAGGGCTTGCGTTTGTCCACGCGTAAAGAGACCTGAACCGTGCACACGAGGAAGATAATCGACTTGTGCATCCAAAGGACGGATTTCATCGACCTTACGACCATCCGGACGAACCTTGTCTTCTGTGATCAAACGGCGCACTTCTGCGTGTTCCATTTGTTCCAAGATTTCAGCCACGTCCCGCATGATGCGATCAAACTCTTCGTGGTCTGCATATTTTTCTTCGTAAACTGCTGTGACTTGGTCTTTGACTGCTTGAGTCGCAGCTTCACGAGCCAATTTTTCTTCAACTTGAACTGCTTTTTGAAGGTCGCTGTTGTAAGCTGCGATGATTTCAGCCTGCAAGTCAGCATCTACATGAAGCAATTCAACTTCTGCTTTTTCTTTCCCAACTGCCGCAACGATTTCTTCTTGGAAGGCAATCAATTCTTTCACGGCTTCGTGCCCTTTGAGAAGAGCTTCCAACATGATTTCTTCTGACAATTCTTTGGCACCAGACTCTACCATGTTGATAGCATGCTTGGTACCAGCTACTGTCAATTCAAGAAGCGAGCGCTCTGCTTGTTCTTGCGTTGGGTTGATGATAATTTCTCCATCAACATATCCTACTTGTACCCCAGCGATTGGTCCGTCAAACGGAATATCTGAGATAGAAAGAGCCAATGATGAACCAAACATGGCTGCCATTGGGGCAGATGCATTTTCATCGTAAGAAAGGACTGTGTTGATGACTTGCACTTCGTTACGGAAACCTTCCGCAAACATTGGACGGATCGGACGGTCAATCAAACGCGCTGTCAACGTCGCATCTGTAGAAGGACGACCTTCCCGTTTCATAAAGCCACCAGGAAATTTCCCAGCCGCATACATTTTTTCTTCGTAGTTGACTTGAAGTGGGAAGAAATCCCCAGTTGCCATTTTCTTAGACATGACAGCTGCCGTCAAGACAGTTGACTCACCATAACGCACGACAACAGCGCCATTTGCTTGCTTGGCAACCTGACCAGTCTCTACGATTAACTCACGACCCGCAAAAGTCGTTTGAAACACTTGTTTTGTCATTTTAATCCCCTTTGGATTGATAAAATTATACGACTTGCCTACAAAAATCAGGATACAAAGGGCGTGAAGAATCCCGTATAAAAATAGGAGATTGACGCAGTGTGCCACGCACACCAGGAAATCTATCTTTTTCACTAGGGATTTAGCCCGTGTTCAACTATCAAGATACTAAGGCCGCAAAAAGCAAAGTAAAAATAGGAAACTGGCGAAGTCTTCGATGAAGACAAGACAGTTTATCTTTTTTACACAGCTTTTCGGCCGGGTTCAATTACTCAAGATACTAAGGTTACCCAACTCAACGAGATAGGAATTTCAAGAGCCTTTCTATATGTTATATCCTCATCTTTGTATCCAAGCACGTATACCTTTTATTTTAACATATTCAAGCCCAAAAGAAAAAGGCTTTGAGGGCCTTTTTCTGTGAATCTTCAGCAAGTTCTATATAAAAATTTTAGAGCTAGATATAGCTTCTGATTATTTTTACGATTTCACGAATTCAGTACTGTCGACATAAAAGCGTGTTTTGTGGGTTCCACCCTTGTAGTTCTTGTTGTTGCGTTTCAAGATAAAGCGTCTGTATGGATCAGAAGTTCCTTGAATAGTCGTTGTCACTTCAACCGAATCTTTATTGATCACCCATTCATCCGGTGAAGTAATTTCCATCGGCAGCATCGCTCCACCACGACCACCAGGTACAATTTCGTAGAAAGCCTTGTCTTTTGTCGAATAGATCCAGCCGTCCTTCTTTTCGTTTGTCAGTTGGATCAGCTGGACTTGTGACAGACTACGGATAGAGTCCGATGTCTCTTCAGCATTCAATTTATCAATGACATCTTGCAAATTATAAGTTCCTGGCGTGTAGGTATTGTAGTAATCAATGAACATGTCTTGTGGGTAACCATCAACTGCACCGTGATCATTGTTCAACTCTAGCAAGCGAGTCGGTTGCACCTGAAGTGAATAGGTCAAAGACGCACTGTTTTCAATAATCGAATAGATATCCGCTTGGTCTGCTTTTGACAAGGTCCCAATGGCTTCTTTATCATGTTCATCTGACTTAGCTTCTTCTG
>BNJU01004824.1_pt1 | contig 17100 bp, 19 predicted proteins | sample 8539281 | NCBI WGS metagenome assembly BNJU01 (sample SAMD00202456, study PRJDB9452) | human saliva metagenome | isolation source: human saliva | place: Japan
CAATTGTTATAGATTACTATAACAATTGCTTGTTTTTTGTATTGGATAGTTGTAATATAAAAGTAACATAAAAAGTAACATAAAAAATTTTTGTAAAAAGTGGTATAGGTAGTTTAACTAATTTATAATGGGTTGTTGATATTTAAATAGATAAGTTTAAGATAAGGGGTGAAAATATGGCTAATCGTTTTTCCGGTAAGTAGTGAGATTTTAAATTGGTTACCCAAATATAGTGGAAAAAGGATATGAGGCGTTTTATGCGCTATTCTAAATATAATGAATGGATTGCAGGGACTTTGAGTCCAACATTTAATCAAATAATAGACTTAGCCACATTTTCAAACGTACCTTTAGGTTATATGTATTTGCAAACTCCACCTAATATAGCTGAAAAAGAAATTGCTGATTTTAGGCGAGTAAATGGTGTAGAAGATAGCACAGCTTATAGCCCTGAATTGAGAGATACGATTTATGATATGCAAATTCGTCAAGATTGGTTGAGCGAGTATCGTAAGCTAAATTTAGCTATGGATGAAATATCTTACATAGGAGCATTTTCTCAAGATATGGATGTTAAGCATTTAGTTGAAAAAGCGTATTCTTTATTAGGTATAGAAAAAGGATGGCAAATTCGAGAGGCTGATCCATTCGCATTTATACGGAGTTGTCTTGAAGCTATTGGGATTACGGTTTTTGTTAATGGTGTTGTTGGTTCTAATAATAAACGTAAGTTATTAGTTGGGGAGTTTAGAGGCTTTACATTACTTGATTCTTATGCGCCTATTATTTTTATAAATGGCAGAGATTCGAATAATGGGAAACTATTTACGCTGATTCATGAGTTTTGCCATATTCTGTTGGGGAAAGAGGGAGTTAGTGATAGTAGTTCTGAACCCTACTGTAATATGTTTGCTGGTGAATTTCTTGTACCAGAGGCTTTATTTCACTCTAGGTGGAGTGAATCTCCACAAGAGTATGAACAAATTGCGAAATACTTTAAGGTTAGTCAGTATGTTATATATCGGGTAGCATTAACACATGGTTATATCACTCAACGACAATATGAGTTTTTAGTAGAAGAATTCGAGCAATATTTGGAGAATATACCTGAGCGTACACCTCGAGGTGGAGGTAATTTTTATGCGACCGCTCATACTCGTTTGGGAGAGGCTTTTAGTCGTACTGTTGTTCAAGCTGCTAGAGCAGGAACTTTGGCTTATAGAGAGGCTTATGAATTACTAGGATTACGTGGGAATACTTTTTCTAAATATATAAATGAATATGGCTTTTAGGAGAATAAATCTATGTATGTACTTGATAGTAATACTTTTATTGATGCTAAGAACCGTTATTATGGATTTGATATAGTCCCATCATTTTGGAATAAATTAATAGAGAATAGTCCAGAACATATTCTAACTATTAAGCCGATTGAAGCTGAAATTATGGCTGGACATGATGAGTTATCATCATGGTTTGAGGATAATTACACTGCTCATGCATACGCATCGAATTCTGCTGAAATTCAACAGGTTTTTGCTAGGATTTCTAATTATGTTACAGAGAATACTCAATACAAAAACTCGGAGAAGGCTCATTTTTTATCTAAGGCCGATCCTTGGATTATTGCATACGCATATGTAAATAATTGTGTGGTTGTAACACATGAGATATTAGCCCCTGGATCTAAAAAAGTCAAAATCCCTGATATTTGCAACTTTTTACATGTGCAATATATAAATGTATTTGAGATGCTTAGGGAGTTACATATTCAAATATAGAAAATAGGAGCCTCTTTTGAGGAGACTCCTATTTTTTATTTTTATATCTAATGTAAAGGATTTATTATATACTTGCTTGAATGCAAAGTTTGCAACAGATAAGGCAGGGACTGCCGATTTTTTTACTTCTGTAGGGATATTATCATTTTGTTCTCGATTAAGATAGTCCCCATTCAATGCCCAATAAGTTGTAGTCCCACCAACCTTTGTGATACCAGAGTTATTAAATAGCTTTTTCGGCTAATTTTTTTCCTAGCTGCAGTTTCGAAATATTCGTTATCTTTGGAAGGTTTTTTTCATAAAGCACTTCTATAGCAGCTTTTACGAATAAGATTTTTCTATACTGTTGTTCCAGTCATAATTATAATAGGTTGTAACCTCGGCAATTGTATTGTATTGATAAGCTATATAATAAGAGGTAGTTTCAATTGTGTAGTATGGAGGATTATATTGAATAACCTTAGTTTGGCTTGGTTCGTAATATATTGACATGTTTTTGTTTTTGTTGGAATAGGTATATATAATTCTGGATGAAATTTTAAAACATTTAATGAGATTGCATTACTTGTAAATGGTAGAAATATAATAGCTAATAGTAGCAATATAGTAATTTTTTTCATTTGTATCCCCTCCTAGTAAGAATGATTTGTTTTTATTATTTTAACATAATAATTAAAGTATTTTTTTGTGATTTTTTTATTGGAATTGGACTGTTTGAAGTTACCTTTTTAAACTGTTATAATTAAAAAGATACCAATTAATCTATCTTCTTATATAGAATGGAGATTTATGAAACAAACAAATACTAGAGCGATGGTAGAGACTGCATTTGTATCGGCCATCGTTGTTATGTTAACCATAGTAGGTTCTACAGTTCCTATCCTCAGTTTACTCGCAACCTTGGTTGCACCTGCTGGGATTGCACTCATTGGTATCCGGTGGGGCAGCCGATATAGCTGTGCCGCATCAGCAGTGGCATTCGTTCTTGTTTCCCTTTTAGTAGGTCCATTAATGGCAATGGCTACTATCTTGGCATATTCCTTGCCAAGTATTTTCCTCGGTGAAGCTTTTAGATCAAATTGGTCCTTTGGTAAGCTCATCGTTATACCTGCCATTGCACTTACGTTAACGAGCCTTATAGGAATTTTAGTGTCTGCTGGACTTACATCTTTTGATTTATCTCAAGTTAATCATATGATTGATGTAGACCTTAAGAATGCTATTATTGAATCTGTAAAAACAGCAACCTATGACACAAGAGCAAATGAACGAGTATATCAATCGTTTAGATTTGGCGTTTGACCAAGCAAAACGTATGCTCTTAGCTTACTGGTTTGCAGCCAATGTAGTCGTAACCTATATTTCAGCGAAGCTTGTATCTTATATTGGTCGTCGTACAAATAGTGTTATGCGTACGTTGCCAACAATGGATACGTGGCGATGCCGATTTGGGAGCGCTGGTACATTAGCAATAGGTATTATCCTTGCTTATGGTGAGGTCAGTATCTGGGCTATACCAATGGTATTCTTTCAGATATAGGCCTGAATATTGCCTTTGTTTGGTGGCATGATATGTGGTCTAAATGGCATTACATGCTTACTATCCATCATGAAGTCTTATAACTTGGCAGGCATCTTTCAAGTTTGCTATCATAGGATTCCTGTATGTGATGAGTCCTATGGCACTCGTTATATACGGTATTTTTAGATATGTTTTTTTAGATATGCGAGCACGTTTCCAAAAAAACGTAGCTTGTAATAGAAAGGAGGCCGTTATGAAATCCTTTCAACGGAAATGGGAAGGTTTAGAAATTACCATTATTACCGTTATCGTATTATTGTTATTATTGTTGGCCCTATCTAAACTGGGCCATTGCAATTTCTAGCTTTAATTATCGTAGTAGCGGCGTATTTGGTTAACTATAACACCATTCATAACCGGCGTCGTTTAGCAAGGAACAGTTTGGGGCGATGATGAAAAAAACGTCACACAAGCTTCGAACTTTGCCTTTACAAAACTTGCCAATGGGGATTGCTCTTGTTAATAAACAAGGTACCCTCGTATGGAATAATAGTGTCTTTGCAGACTGGGTTAAGGTAGACTGGAATAAACTTCAAAAAATGTCTGCTCTTATGCCTGGCTTCCGTATCGATAAAATCTGGGGCAAATCTGGATTTATGACGGAACAGTATGGAGATAAGTATTTCCAAATTATTTACAAATTCATTGATCCTCGTGATACACGACCAGATATCAATAGCGAAGATGAATTGGCCGAACATGCAGTGATGGCTCTGTACTTTAAGGACATTACGGCTCTCGAAAAGGCGCGTATTAAAGCTGAAGAAGATCAACCTGTGTGGGGCATGATTCAAATCGATAATCTCGAAGAATTGACAAAAGGTCTTAGTGATCGCGAGTATACTAGCGTTTGGACCGATATTAATAACATTATTACGGATGAAATTGATAGACAAGAAGGTTTTATTCGTAACTTCCAAGATGATATGTATACCTTTGCTATTTCTCGTGGTGCACTTCATGCGATGGAGGAAGATGGGTTTAAATCCTTGAGAGAATCCGTAAATTGCCTTCTCCCCGTCAAGTGCCTGCAACGATTTCTATCGGGATTAGCGAGAACGTAGGCTCTGTAAAAGAGGTTTCTAGTCGTGCTCGCGCCGCCTTAGATATCGCATTAGGTCGCGGTGGTGACCAAGTGTGTATTATGGATGGTGAAAGTACCCGCTTCTTCGGCGGTAATACAGCTGGTGTTGAGAAGAATACCCGTGTTCGTGCTCGTGTTGTATCGCAAGCTTTACATGAGCTTATGCTTGATTCCGATAAAATCCTTGTGATGGGTCATAAGCGTGAAGACTATGATGCGTTAGGTGGCATCATCGGTGTTACCTCTATTGCACGTACCTTGGGGAAAGAATTACGCATCGTACTTTCAAAGGAAACGAGCGCCATTGATAAAATGGTGACTGTTCTGAAAGAAAATGAGTTCTGGACAGAACATATCATCACCCCTGAAGCGGCAAAAGCTTGGGTAGATGCTAATACGCTCACTATTGTTTGTGATACACATCGCCAAGAAATGGTAGCAGCTCAAGAGGCTCTTGAAATTTCTGAACGACGCATCGTTATCGATCATCATCGTCGTGCAGCGGACTTCGTAGAAAACCCATTGCTTACATACTTGGAACCAACTGCATCATCTACATCTGAGCTTGTTACAGAGCTTGTACAATACGCAGGTGGTGGCGTAAAACTTTCAAAAGCAGAAGCTACAGGCATTTATGCGGGCATCGTGCTTGATACGAAGAACTTTGTGCAACAAACTGGGGCACGTACCTTTGAAGCGGCCGCATTCTTACGCCGTGCAGGGGGCAGATATTGAACGCGTTAAACAATTATTTATTGAAACCTTCGATTCTGTTCAATTGCGTGCTAAAATGGTATTTGAAGCCAATCGAACTGAAGGAATTGCTATTTCTGTAGCCCCTGAAGGTTTGAAGGATATGATGGCATTAGCTGCACAAAGTGCAGACATGCTCATCAGTAATGAAGATATTGAAGCAGCCTTTGTACTGTATTCATTGAATGACGGCGGTATCGGCGTTAGTGCTCGATCCAAAGGCAAGGTAAATGTACAAGTTGTAATGGAAGCCTTGGGTGGCGGTGGTCACAGAACCGTGGCTGGTGCCCAATTACAAGGTATGACGATAGAGGAAGCGAAGAAGGCTATTTTAGACCATGCTCTTGAAGCCCTTCATTCCGCAGAGAAAGAGGAGGAAGAACAATGAAAGTAGTATTGTTAGAAGACGTTAAAAAGGTTGGTAAAAAAGGCGAAATCGTTGAAGTTAGCGACGCATATGGCCGTAATGTATTGATCAAAAAAGGTCTTGGCCTTGAAGGTACAGCAACTAACGTAAATAATGCGAAACAAAAGCAAGAATCCATCGCTCACAATAAAGCTGTTGCCAATGACGAGGCTAAAATCTTGGCAGCTCAATTGACTAAGGTTGAAGTAACTGTAAAAGTTCGCATGGGCGAAGAAGGTCGTGTATTCGGTTCCGTTACTGCAAAAGATATTTCCGATGCAGCTAAAGCGCAATACAAAGTAGATATCGATAAAAAGAAAATCGAAATCAAAGAACCATTGAAAAACATTAGGCGTACATGATGTACTCGTTCGTGTTCATCCTGAAATTACAAGTACTATCAAGGTTAATGTAGTAGCTGAATAATAGTGTTCACCATGCTCTTTGAGTATGGTGAATTCTTTTATCCATAGTGGTTTTATAAAGGGGATTATCATGGATGTACGCATTCCACCGCATAATTTAGATGCGGAAAAAGCCGTTTTGGGGGCTTTATTAACGAATGGATCCAACTCGGGTGCCGTTGTTGATACGGTAACGAGTATTCTAAAATCTGAAGACTTTTACCGCGATGCGCATCGTATTATTTATGATGCTATCTTAGAAATCGTGCATGCTAACAAGACGGCGGACTTTATCACTGTTGGTGAAGAGCTAGATCGTCGCAAGCGACTCGATGCGGTAGGTGGTCTTGCTTATATTACATCTCTTGCTAATGAATCGGTGTCCTACAATGTGGAGGAACATGCGAAGATCATTAGCGAGAAAGCTCAGTTGCGCCGCCTTATCGATGCAGGGAATAAAATCGTAGGCATGACGTACGCTGGCGAAGATGAACCAACGACTATCCTCAACAAGGCAGAGCAAATGGTATTGGACGTAAGTGGTCAAACTCAATCTGAATCTTCCTTTGCTCCAATTAGTGAGATAGTATTATCTAACTTAGATAGATTGAACGCATTGCAACAGCATGATGGTGCCATTACAGGGGTTCCAACAGGCTTTAAAGATGTGGACCATGTCTTTAATGGCTTACAAAAATCTGACCTTATCCTCGTAGCAGCCCGTCCTGCGATGGGGAAAACAGCTTTCACCTTGAACATCGCCCAAAACGTAACGATGCTATACGACAAGACGGTAGCCTTCTTCTCCCTAGAAATGGGCAAGGAGCAGCTCGTTGGTCGTATTCTGTCCTCCGTGGCAGGTGTGAGCTCTGAAAAACTGCGCCGTGCGAACATGGACCCTGCTGACTGGGAAAAGGTTATCGCTGCAGCGGACCGCATGAGTAAATCCAAGCTCTTTATCGATGATACGCCGGGTCTTACCGTACAAGATATGCGCTCTAAATTGCGCCGTCTTAAGGTGGAACATGGTCTTGATCTTGTTATCGTCGACTATATTCAGTTGATGCAAGGCCGTAACTCCGGCAAGGGCAGCGAGAACCGTCAACAAGAGGTATCTGAAATCTCTCGTAACCTCAAATTGATCGCTCGTGAGTTTAACGTGCCGCTCATCGCCTTGTCTCAGTTGTCTCGTAGTGTTGAAAGCAGACCAGATAAACGGCCTGTACTGTCTGACCTTCGTGAATCTGGTTCCCTCGAACAAGATGCGGATATCGTTATCTTCTTGTATCGCGATAAATATTACGATGAAAACTCTGAAAAAGGGGATAATGCAGAAGTCCTCATTCGTAAACACCGTAATGGTTCCGTCGGTACCGTGGAACTCCAATTCGTTGGGGAATTAACACAATTTAGAGACGTGGAATTCCGAGACATGGGACCGGAACAATAATGAAAACTATCGGTTAGTTCCTTTATATTGATGGGGCCCGACTTTATTTCGACAACTTAGTTACAAAAAAGCACCACCTATCTCGTGGCTCCAAACGACGCGTAAGTCGCCCCTCGATAGGTGGTGCTCTTTTTGTATTATGTTAGCAAAATAAGTCCCATCAATATATAATAGAACTAGATAGTTTTCAGTGTATTGCTGGGAAAGGAGCGCGTGATGGGTAGCGGCTTTGAGTTTTTTGTATTTTACTTCTGTTGTGTGGCTCTTTGCTTAATACTTAGTGGGTTGTATTTAATTATCAAACGATTTGTATTACGTCGCAATGGAACTCCAGTAACGATTGTGTCTATACTTCCACGAGTTATAAAGGAAATACCATTTGTAGCTCGTGGTATGGATAAATATATTTATGGTTATGATATTAAGTATATCTTGAATGGTGAGACTCATACTGCTGAAAGTGTAGAGTTTTATATTCCTTTTGCACCAACCAGTGGACCTATGGTTCAATTTAGTCCGACAGGTGTGCTTGCAAAAAATGGAGAAGTAAGTATAGATAATGTGACGATAACTATTGAGTATGGCGCTGTTTCAATTGTATTAGGAATATGGATATTTTTGGGGATGTTGGATTTTGTTAGATAGAAATAAATAGCTATATTTAATAATGTGTTAAACACATAGGCATCTAACATTAGATTATATATCTAGTGTTAGGTGCTTTTTATTTTCTATAAATTTACCTTTATAATAACAAACATATGTTTGAAAATACTCCGTATTTTTGTTATACTAATCATAGAAATTCTTCTTTTTATATTTCTTGTAGAGTCTAGTTATTTAGCGGTTTGAGGAGGTGTTTGTATGGGTTCAGTTGATACGGATCGAATGTATATGTGCGTTGATTTGAAGAGTTTTTACGCGTCTGTGGAGTGTGCCGATTTGGGGCTAGATCCGTTTACAACGCCTTTGGTGGTGGCCGATGGGTCTCGTGGTAAAGGGGCTATTACATTGGCTATTTCACCGGCCTTAAAAAAGCTAGGTGTTAAGAATCGCAGTCGTCTTTTTGAGATCCCTCCGCACATTGAGTATTTGACGGTGAAGCCTCATATGAAGCGGTATATGCAGGTGTCTGCTGAGATTTACGGGGTTTTGCTCAAGTATGTGGCGCCTGAGGATGTGCATGTGTACTCTATCGACGAGTATTTTATCGATATTACGCCTTACTTACCGCTCTACAAGAAAACGCCCCGTGAGCTGGCGCAGATGCTACTTGATGCGGTGCTAGAGGCGACCAAGATTTATGCTACTGTTGGGATTGGCACGAATTTATTCCTCGCCAAGGTTGCTCTCGATATTCTCGCAAAACATGCGCCTGATTTTTATAGGGTATCTTGATGAAAGCCTCTTTAAAGAGAAAATCTGGTATCATCAGCCCTTGACCGACATTTGGCAGATTGGTAAGGGAATAGCTAACCGCTTACATAAATATGGAGCTTATGATTTGCATGGTATTACCACGGTTCCAGAGGCCAAGTTGTACAAGGAATTTGGTGTTAATGCAGAGCTCATTATCGATCATGCTTGGGGCCGCGAGCCGTGTACGATTGCAGATATCCATGCGTATCGTCCTATTAAGCATTCTATCTCGCATAGCCAGATTTTGTTGCGTAACTATACGTACGAAGAGGCGTACGTGCCTATGCGAGAAATGGTGGAGTCATTGGTACTAGAGCTTTTACAAATCAAAGGGGTTACGAATCATATTCACGTTCATATCGGCTATGCAGATGAAATGGTGCGGTCCACAGGAGGCTCTAAGAAGCTTAAACAATATACAGATTCCCTACAGACGTTGACGGCGGCTGTTATTAAATTATATGAGCAGCATTGCCATAAAAATGAGCTCATCCGTCGTATTGGAATAAGCTTTGAGGATTTAGTAAATCGTTCCGCAATCCCTCAAGAGGAGGATTTATTTAGCGCCCTTACGACAGATACAGAGGAAAAGGAGCGACAAGTACAAGAGGCAATGCTATCCATCAAGGAACAGTTCGGCAAAAACTCTATTCTGCGCGCCTCTAGCTTGCAAGAGGAAGGGACCATGCGCTTTAGAAATACATTAGTAGGCGGGCACAATGGGGAATAAATAGTAGAGAGGTATACATTAATGAAACATCGTATGTCTCGTTTACAACGGGCGAAACAATTTATGCCCTTTGCGGCATTGAAGGGCTTTGAAGTATTACTGGCAGCTGTGGCACGGCCTAAAGAGCATCGTGTAGAGCTATCGGAGGATCAAATAGATGAGTTAAATAAGGTTTTACAGACTATACATGGCGGAGAATGGGTGCGAATTGTTTACTACAATAAACAAAGATATACAGAGCTTATAGGGGCGGTTGATATGATTAGTGCGCAAATGCAAATTATATCTGTCCAAGGCATAGATATTCCCTTTAGATATATCAAGGAATTGAATCTGTATGATATGACAATATAAAGAGTTGTCTTTATATATGGTTTAAGGGCTAGAGTTAAGGTGTGATTCGGTATACAATGATGAAAAGAGTTGTAATTTAATTATATTCTCATATAAAACACCCTATATGATTAGCTGTTATATGACTATATATTCTTTATATTGTTTTATGAGAAAGGCGGTGTCTGTAATGCATGAGGTTATATCATTACTTATCAATCGCTATGATTTTTTCCTCCAGTTGTTATGGGAGCATATAGAAATTTCAGTATTAGCTTCTGTTATTGCTACCATCATCGGTGGATTATTGGGTATGTTTATATACGAATATAAACGACTAGCTGTGCCTGTTATGGTAGTAGTTAATTTCCTATATACGATTCCATCTATATCGATGTTAGGCCTTTTGTTGTATGTATCGGGTGTTGGTAATACGACCGCTATCATTGCATTGGTTATCTATGCCTTATTACCGATGGTACGAAATACATTTACTGGTCTTAACCAAATTGATCAAGCTATGTGTGAAGCGGGAATTGCGTTAGGACTTACGCGGATTCAACGTTTGTGGAATATAGAGATTCCCTTGGCTATGCCGACTATTATGGCTGGTATACGGACTATGCTCGTTATGACCATTGCCTTGACAGGTATTGCATCCTTTATTGGTGCTGGTGGCTTGGGTGTGGCGATTTATAGGGGGATTACAACGAATCAAAGTGCTTTGACAATTGCAGGCAGTCTACTGATTGCCCTATTAGCCATTACCGTTGATGCTCTCTTTTCTCTAGGTGAAAGAGTAACGCGTATTAGCCCTCATATGAAGCGCTATACGATTATATTTGTTTCGATTATGACGATAATTGCAATGGGTATAGGTGGCTGGGCTATGTATTGCCGTCATGTGAAGACCGATGTTATTCATATTGCAACGAAACCCATGACTGAACAGCTTATTTTGGGGAATATTTTAAAAGAATTGATCGAGAAGAAGACTGATTTAACCGTAGAGGTTACAGAAGGTGTCGGTGGTGGTACATCAAATATTCAACCAGCTATGCTTTCTGGCCAATTTGATATATATCCTGAATATACTGGTACAGCTTGGTCTGCTGTGCTAAAACGTACGGATACGTATGATGAAAGTCAATTTAATGAGCTTTCACAGGCCTATAAAGAGAAATATAATTTTGAGTGGGTCGGCATGTACGGTTTTAATAATACCTATGGCATAGGGGTGCGTAATGAAATTGCTCAGAGTTATGGCGTAAAAACGTATTCTGATCTTGCTCGTATAGCACCATCCCTAACATTAGGAGGGGAATATGATTTCTTTGGACGTGAAGATGGCTATGCTGGATTACAACGCGTGTATGGTATGAGTTTTAAAGCTACTAAAGATATGGATATAGGGCTAAAATATACGGCTATTGGTCGTGATGAGGTGGATGCAATGCCGATATTCACGACTGATGGTCAATTAAGTATTGCACCGATTACGGTGTTACAAGATGATAAACATTTATATCCATCTTATATGTCTGGTAATGTGGTGCGTAGCGAAGTATTGATTGCTCATCCTGAACTGCGCCCTGTATTAGAAAGTTTGAATCATACGATTACAGATCAAAGAGATGGCGAAGATGAATTACGCCGTTGAAACGGAACATCAACTGCCAGCTGATGTAGCACATAAATTCCTGGTAGAACGAAATTTGATATAAGGTGGATATAGTTAGAACTAAAGTAAATAAAATTTAATATATGTTAAATATGATTTTGTATTGACATTTAATCTCCTTTGATGTAATATAAACATATGAACAGATATTCATATAAATAAAATATCTGATGAATAATGTTTAGGAACATATATAACAAGATATGAAACAAGATATGACTAATAAGTATTAGAAAAATATTATCTATTAACTTACAATACAGGATAGAAGCTTTCACTATTATCAAAGGAGATATCATGGAAGAAACATTGTTATTGAAGGATTTGAACTGTCCGAACTGCGCAGCAAAAATTGAAGATCGCATCCGTAAAATGGATGTTGTAGAGACTGCAAATTTCACAATTGCTACACATCAATTAAAATTAACCGGCTCTTGGGAAGACCGCGAAGCTCTTAAACGTGACATTCAAGACATTTGTGATGCCATTGAAGAGGGTGTAACAGTAGCCGATTACGAGCGTAAATCTAAGCGGCTATGGATGACCACGGTCATGATCACGATCACGGCAGTGATGCAGTAACAATTGCAGTCATCGTAGCAGGCTTGTTATTCATGGCCTACGAAGGGTTGACTACAGTTGTGCCGTCCATCGGCTTGCCAGAGTCTATCGAAACTCCAATTTACTATATTGCCTATATTCTTCTTGCATTCCCAGTATTGCGTATCGCAGGTCGCAATATCTTAAAAGGCCAAGTGTTCGACGAGAACTTCTTGATGTCTATCGCTACATTAGGCGCTATTGCTATCGATGCATTGCCTGAAGCCGTAGGCGTTATCTTGTTCTACCGTATCGGTGAGTTCTTCGAAGAAAAAGCTACAGATCGTAGTCGTACAGAAATCATGAACGCTGTCGATATGCGTCCTCAAGAGGTGCGCGTTGTTGATACATGCGGCGGTGGTGAAATCGTAGTTATGGCTCCTGAAAAGGTTGAGGTAGGCTCGACTATCGAGGTTCGCCCTGGCGATTTGATTCCGTTAGACGGCACAGTGCTTGAAGGTGAAACTCGCGTAAATACAGCTCCTGTAACAGGTGAGCCTGTACCGGTTCGCGCTGTACCTGGCACTCAACTCATGTCTGGTTGCATCAATGAATCTGGTCGCATTACGATGCGTGTTGATAAGGTTCTTGAGGAATCCATGGTTACTAAAATCCTTGATGCTGTTGAAAATGCAGCATCTTCTAAACCTAAAATCGACCGCTTCATTACGCGTTTTGCTCGCGTATACACACCAATCGTTGTATTCCTTGCTCTTGCTGTTGCCATTATTCCATCCCTTATTACAGGTGAATGGAATAAATGGATCTACACAGCCTTAACATTCCTCGTTATTTCTTGCCCATGTGCATTGGTGCTTAGCGTGCCACTTGCATTCTTCTCCGGTATCGGCAATGCGTCTAAACACGGTATCTTATTAAAAGGTGGTCGAGTTATCGAGGCGTTGGCTAATGTGAAAGCAGTAGCTCTTGATAAAACTGGTACTATCACATCTGGTGAGTTCAAAGTTCACAGCGTAGAAACTGTAGGCTCTCATGTAAGTTCCAGTCAATTGTTATCCATGGCGGCAGCTATCGAAGCCGTTTCTACACATCCAATCGCAACAAGCATCGTGTCTGAAGCAAAAGATCAAGGCCTTACAGTGGAACCTTCTGATTTCGTTCAAGAGTTAGCTGGTGAAGGTATGGTAGGCATGACTGATGGTCAACAAGTACTTATTGGTAACCGTCGCCTTATGGAACGCTATAATGTGCAAGGCTATCCAACAGAGGCTGCTGAATATGGCACAGAAGTTCTTGTGGCAGAAGGTAATACATACTTAGGTCGTATTATCATCGCCGATGAAGCTCGTCCTGATTCTGCTGAAGCGATTGCTGATCTTAATGGTCAAGACATTAAAACTGTTATGCTTACAGGTGATGCTGAAGCAAGTGCAAATTACATCGCTAAAGAAACTGGTGTAAGTGCTGTTCGCGCTCAATTATTGCCTCAAGATAAATTGTCCGTAGTACAAGATATTCGCTCTGAATATGGTCCAACTATGTTCGTAGGGGACGGTATCAACGATGCTCCAGTACTTGCTGGTGCTGATGTTGGTGGCGCCATGGGTAGCGGTGCTGATGCGGCTATCGAAGCGGCAGACGTTGTATTCATGCGTCCATCCTTGACTGCTATTGCACATATCCTTGACTTGTCCAAAGCGACGTTGCGCGTAGCATGGCAAAACGTAGTATTCGCTATTGCTGTAAAAATCCTTATCATGGCGCTTGGCCTCATGGGCTATGCATCCATGTGGTGGGCAGTATTTGGTGATACTGGCGTATCCATCCTTTGTATCTTGAACTCTGTTCGTATCTTGCGCCGCAATTAGGTAAAAGCAGAGTTTATAGCTCTGTAGAGGAACGAAATAAATTACATTATCTGATCTGAATAATCAGGGTTGATATAAATAACCTCTAGGTTAGTAACTGACTAACTTAGAGGTTATTTTATTGCGTGGATTAAACATTTACGATACTTTTACTATATATCTGTACATCATAAATAGACATAAAAGTGTATATGTATGTTCTAGATACACAAAACTTTCACAATTGAATTGAATAATAGCTATAAAATAGTATATAATTTATTAGATGATTACTATAAGTTCGTTGGAAGGAGGGATAGCATGATTACGGTGTATAAACATATAGAAGAAGAGTTAGTTTCCGATAGCACTGTATCAGATGCCACAAAAGGTTCTTGGGTAAATTTGGTGAACCCAGACCCCGATGAGTTATCCCTTATCAATATTTGACGGAAATCCCAACGGACGTTTTAAAGACCGCTCTCGATATGGAAGAACGTTCTCACGTGGAGTTAGAGGATAACTACATCTTTATCGTTATCAATATTCCGGTTATCCGCGGTAACGATATGTATGATACAGTACCGCTTGGTATTTTCTTGACGCCAGACTTCTTCATTACTATCTGCTTAGAAGAGTCTGAAGTATTGTATCCATTCATTTCTAATCAGATTTCTACGTTCTACACATACAAAAAGACGCGTTTCTTGTTCCAAATCTTGTATCGCACAGCAACTATGTTCTTGCGCTACTTGCAACAAATCAACCGCCGTACTGACGATATTGAAGTCCAATTGCGTCATACTACAAAGAATAAAGACTTCTTCCAATTATTGGAATTACAGAAATCCATGACATACTTTACATCTGCATTGCGCACGAATGGTACCGTTATGGAACGTCTATTGCGCTTGCGTGGTCATAGTTCCTATAAACATCTTCTCAAGATGTACGAAGAGGATGAGGACTTACTAGAGGACGTTATTATCGAGAATAAACAGGCCATCGAGATGGTTGAAATGTACTCCAATATATTGATGAACATGATGAACGCCTTCACATCTATTATTTCTAATAACCTTAACTTGGTTATGAAAATGTTGGCGACCCTTACTATTGCTATGGCGGTGCCAACAATCGTATTTAGCTTGTGGGGAACAAACGTGCCATTGCCATTCCAAGAGGATCCAGAGGGATTCTATGAGGTTATAGGTGTTGCATTAGTATTCTCTATTATTGCCATTATAGGTATGTGGAAAAAAGATTTATTCTAATTTATGATAATTAGTGAATACTTAATTCAATAGTAAATAGTTGAAATATTAATTTAATGACAAATACACATGAAAAAAAGCTGGCTTTTGAGCCAGCTTTTTTCTTGCTTAACTATTACGTTATTGCTTATTATTGGGCGAATCTGATATAATAATACCATTATGGAGAGGTGTCCGAGTGGTTTAAGGAGCTGGTCTTGAAAACCAGTGACTCCGCAAGGGGCCGTGGGTTCGAATCCCACCCTCTCCGCCACATTAGAAAGCCCTTTAGGGTTATGCCTAGAGGGCTTTTTTATGTATGATGATAGAGTAACTAGTATAAAAAAATTTAGTAAATAAAAAAAGTAGGATTATTGCTGCTGTACATAAAGGTACAGGTAGTCAGACCAATAATCCTACTTTTATTTTAAGATAGGTGATATAAATTTATTTGTCAAGAATGTAGATTAAAAGCTAGGTATATATTATGTGCAATTATAGCAGATTGGTAATTGAGCAGCTGTGATGGGGATTTTAACAATCTTTGAAGTTTGTAAAAATACCCTGTATTTATAGTATGATAGCTCTATATGTTATTTTTCTGTAGAAAGGAGCTCGTATGAATCGACTTAGTTTCTCACGAACTCAGATTTTAATTCTTGTCAGCGTGTGGCTAACATTTTTGATTAGTTTTGTTATGCGGTTATCTTGGGCATCCTTGATGCCTATCGTTAATGAGGCCTTGAGTTTTACTCCTCAAATGGGTACGGCCTATTTATCCGCCTTTTATATGGGCTATGCCATCATGGTTCTACCAGGTGGTATCTTAGCGGATCGCATTGGTTATCGTTACACCATTTTGGTAAGCTTACTTGCCATGGCAGTTATTACGGCATTGATGAGTACTATAGATAATTACACCTATGGCTGGGTATTACGATTCTTATTAGGTATTGTATCTGGTCCGGTACAAGCATCTTGTTTAAGTGCTATTGGGGATTACTTTGGGCCTAATCAACGTGGTGCGGCCGTGGGTATCTTTATGTCCTGTACATCCCTTGGATTGACCACTGTAAACCTTTATGCACCATATGTGGCAACTAATTATGGTTGGCAAAATGCATTTCTTTTAACAGCGGTATTACCAATCCTTGTTTTTATTCTTAGCTACTTTACGGTTCGTAAGCCAAGTGCTGAGATTTTAGCTCAACGAGAAGCAGAGGTAAGTGCTGCATCTGCTCATATAGGGGAAAAGACTTCCTTAAAGGAAAACTTGTTACATGTTTTGAAGAATCGCAACATTTGTTGTCTTGCTTTTGCAGGCTTCTTTGCTACCGGTGCTACCTGGGCCGTGGCGCAATGGTCAAACTTGTACATGGTTAAACAGCTCGGCGTTAATGCCATCTATGCAGGTCATGTAATGTCTGCCTTTGGTTTAGCGGCGCTTATTGCGAAACCGACTATCGGTATTTTGTCTGATATCTTACCGATTAAGAAGAACCATTTGGTGGCGCTTGTTATGTTCTTATTTGCACCAGCATTGATCCTCTTTGCGAGCACCACAAATCCAGATATGCTCTTTATAACAGGTCCAATTCTTGGTATTGGTGCTTTCATGCATAGTGCTTTAACAAATGCTCTCGTAATTCAATCTGCAGCACCTCATTTACGCGGTACAACTGCAGGCTTTGTAAACTTGTTTAATCAGATCGGCGTTATGTTGGCACCTATGATTTTAGGTAGCATGTTAACAGCTACAGGCAGTTATCAATCTGCATTGATGACCCTTGCCATTGCACCAGTTATCGGTGCTATT
>BNJU01001201.1_pt1 | contig 17073 bp, 19 predicted proteins | sample 8539281 | NCBI WGS metagenome assembly BNJU01 (sample SAMD00202456, study PRJDB9452) | human saliva metagenome | isolation source: human saliva | place: Japan
GACAACAAGTCCGTACCATGTAGTTCAAACACAGCTGACTCTGGAATATACCATTGCTGTCTGTAATTTTAACGAGTATTGTCCCGTTGAAGATTATAGACGCTTACTGTCTATCTGCAACGGAGATGATGTTCTGTACTTCCCGATATTTTATACCAGAAAGTATGCGTATGGGGGAGCTGTGCGAAATAATGAAACACCTCCTTTTCCATGAGCAGTCAATTCTCCATCACTGTCACCGCGACAGCTGATAAAATGTGTCTCTTCAACCTCTACTGCTAAAAAGAGGCCGGTGCACAGAAAATTGTTATCTGCTAATTGCATGGCAGCCACAGGGAACCTGTTTGTCTTCATTCTAACAGGGGCAAATCTCGTGTCTTCAACTTCTCTGCTGTATATTCGCCACGAGGAGGAATATTACGAGGAGTATAGATGTGTGTGGCTACCATCCGAATGCAGATCTGTTGGTGTAAAGACTTGACCATCGCTTTTTCCGCACTAAAATGTACTCTGTATGTCCGGAAGCGGAAGGTGTACCGCCCGGACAGCTATTTTGAACAGCCCATCATCGGAGATTGATGAGGCCAAAGGACCAGTTTTGCTCTTTCTGTAATACTAACAGCCTCATTTGAAAGCTCTGTAAATATCTTGGTGGATAAGTTCTTCTCCTGATGATGTCTTGGCAACTCTGCATTTGCTGTCCTGCACACGCAAAAGTATAATTGCCAGCTGATATACCGTTTGAAACTTACATTGCCCGTATTGAATGTTTGTGTCTGCTATGAACCGCCAGCATCTGTAAGATGTGGCGGTGAAATTCCCCTGTTCCACCGAGATGCCGCCAGTACAATAATCTCTCTCATCGTGACCGGAAAACAACTAACATTCTTTTGTGAAAAGAATGAGTGATGGCTGGACGTTCTGCTATTATAGCCATGTAAACTTGCATGTCGAGTATCACCTGTATAAGTGTGTGCGTATAAAGCTCCCGCTTAAAGGATATGGCATACGAGTCGATTATATCCTCCAAGGTGAAAACTTCTTGTTACTATCTAGGTTACATTACCAGCATTTTCGAGTAGGCTGACCATTTGTGAAACAACTCAAAACTTCTCCCGAAAGCAAAGGGCGATCTAATGTCATCTTAATTGTGCATCACTTGACTGGTGGCATCTTTTCGAGAGTTCAACTTCATGTGAGATAAAACAGTAGGAGATGATAAAAGCAACCTGTAAACTATGTCTTCACTGGACTTTACCGGATTGAACCTCCGAAATAAAACAGATCTGTCGTGAGCTGCAGAAGCTGCTGGAATGCACTTTCACTCATCAAATCTGTTCCACTAATTTTTAGAGAACCATTGGGTGAGAAATTAACTAGCAGGAAGGAACGATAATCGAAGTTTGGGCACCATCATAGAATATTGCCATTGTATGCAGAATGTGGAGAAAACAAACATGTTGTGATAGGGACCTTTTTCCTTGCTATGAGCAGCAAGGTAGGCTGTGCCAGCGATAGAAAAGTAATTCAGGATGGGCGATGAAACTTATGAGTTGTGTAGCCTGAGCCTTTATGTGTAGAGCCCCCAATATAGATTTTGACAAAAGAAAACTCTGTCTGATTAGATGAACTTTTATCAATTGGCATCGTGATAATCCTCGTTGGAAATTCACGCAGCTGTTCTCTTCTTGGTAAAATTTCGCTTATCCACAGATGATTAATAGGACCATCAGAAGCAGGTAGTGTTCTGTCCTGTGAACTCTCAAATAACTATCTCTCAGTTGATAGAATTCAAAGTGTGGCATTGTTCTAAATATAGTATTACAGAGTGGTATAGTAAAAGTGTATTATAACTAACGGAGTCCATCTCTGTTAAGGAAAAATTCACATCATGTCAACGAGGACTCTCTCTGTGCCATGCATTCTGAACAGATGAATAGCAAGAGGACGTTTTAGAACCTTTTCTTGTCATATTTTAATTCCTACATGTTATAGGGTGTATCCTTTAGCTTTAACAACTAAGATATGTTCATTCTCTTTTCTCCTATGAATTTCTTTATCTACAAATTCTCCTGACTGGTGAATTCTCTCTATAAAGGTGTGTCTTGGGATCGTCTACAACTTATGTAATGCTGCGGACATCAAAGTGCTTATAGTGTATATCCATTTGATCGCAATACCTGTACGCAAGGCTTCCAAGTCAGATTGTAGACAGCTCATTATCCATCCCTTGCATCTTAGATTTCCAATATTGTAGGATTGGATGAGTGAGAACGTAACTGATTAGAGGTATAAGCAATCACCTGATAGAGATAACTCACTGATGAGTATTTATAATCTTCATCATACTTATGGGACTCTCAACGCCGAGCAACAAGACGAGTTCTGTCCTCCACGTCAGTACGTACCACAATACATCCGGCAAGATAGGGTTTTCATCTTGGGTCCATTCAATAACATTCCTCCCGTCTTCGCTTCCATCCGACAATTACAGGTGTCGTTGGGGAATAACATTGGCTTAACAACCTCTATCGTCTCACTCAGGTCAGACTGGTTATATCGTTCATCAGGGCTGTTAAAGCATAATAAACTTTATTATTTAGGTTGTCAAGGGTTTATACTGTCCGTATAGGCTGTTTCACGGATGGCTAAATCCGTATGAATCAGTTCCTCTCCTTTGTTTGTCCGACATATAGCCGATAACCATAAATATCAGCAGATCAGAGTGGGCTTCCATGACAAATACGGCACCGAGACTGTCTGTTGTGCAGATAAACCTTTGGTATTCCCCGGCGGCACACTGTCCACGGGCTGGATAGAAATACCGGTAAAGAACAGGTAGAAGCACCTGCTTGGCTTCTGCCTCGATTTGTATAATAGATATGCCTTCAATATTCGTTATATGATAATTCCCGCTGCTGGATTGAGGTTGCCGATAGAATGGTATAATCCTTGTCGTCGATAGACGAACATTAGCCTTTTGATTAACTCCTGTGATGCATCAAACTGCTAAGACATGTGTCTGCTCCACCATTCCTGTCAAATGAGGAACTTGTTATCATAGGTATGGACCTTCAAAAGCAAAGATTAGCAATCCGGGAAACAATATCACTGTACGCTCCTTACGCCGAGGCGTTACGCCAACAACCTATAATATATGATCTTCCCTTCAGAGATTACTGTCCAAAATAGGTAATCGGAGCATAGGATTCTTATCCATCATCTGCAATGCGTGTAACAGGTAGGTCTGAAATTGGCTTGAAAATCTACCATCCTCGCTCTTTTCAATAAAATAAGAGGAATAAAGATAGGATAGCGTATTATAATCCCACGATAAAAAGCCCCAGCTTCGCTAAACAGGCGAGACAATCCTATGGGACGAATTGGTTTAGCTGTATCACCGACAATGGTGAAAAACAGACCACTTGCCCTGATTTGACACTTTTTCTTAGGCACAAAGAGGAGTAATACGGTACAAGTACCGTTCACCATTTTTATATCCTTATCCTCCCATCCCCAGCCGATTTCCTTAGCATTGGGAAACAGAGATCCGCAGCATAAAGGAAAATAAATAGCGTTGCTGCCGCATTTCATCAAAAGGAAATGGCCTTAGATATGAGGATTATTACCCAAACTGACTTCAAAGTCTTCCCCAAAAGACAGCCTGTGCAATGACTGCTCCCATCGGATATTGTGCTAGCAATCCCGTTTTAATGTATCTGTCGCTTCCGGTTTCAACTTTTCCGAAAGGACTTTCAACTCAGGTTTATCCAATACGACACCGGAAGTGATACTGCAAACGCTCAAACGAACACCATATTGATTAAGCAAGGTCCCAACTTTTTCGCATCACTTGGAATCAACGCAAAAAGAGGACACGGTCAGAATGTGTTCTGCACGGGCTCTGATATTGGATGTCGATTTCTGTTGTGCCATTCCAATAAGGGCGTACAGTCAGAGAACGAACAGAAAAAGAGTCTTCTTAATATAACGCATATTTGTTGTTCAAATTAAGTTGGTTGGTATAGATGAAGTCCACACTGCCTGTTACCGTTCCATCGGCAATACGTAACTGATAGTTGTTTGATGCAGCCTCAAAACAGGCAAAGAGCCCATGACAAAACGATTTAGTAAACCTGTGGGGCAGACAACATCCCTACTGTTATGATTGTATTCTGAAAGTTCTCGATAGTCATTGTATGATACCAAAAGAAGCATCAAATGTAAAAGGAGAGTGATATAAAGATAAGTTCACCGATTCTGAATGTAAAACAAGAAAAGATAGTTAAAGCTGGTGAGAAAGCTCTATAGGAGGACATGATTGGCTGTTCTTCCTCTCGGAGATAGATATTTCCATAAGGGTATCCTTCATAAACAAGTGGCAAGACTGCACCTCTGAAATATTCTTCCTTGAGGTCGGAGCAGAAGAGTGAGCAAAAGGTTTGTATTAGTCTTCTCCACCGATGACTTCAACTTCGTCGAAGGCTTCCTTACCTTAGTACATTAGCCCCAAAGCAACAATTAACACCATGCATCTATGGCAAGGTTATCACGGACCTTGACACTCCATCTTCTCTCTGAAAAGTGGCATACTGACTGGTTGTAAAAGCCATATTCCGGAATCGATTGTTCCATCTCATTGGAAATCTTTTGCTCTCGCTTTTCGCCACCAATTTGTCCAGAGAAATCATCATTGTCTTTTATTTCCTTAATTCAGAAAGATATTGTCGTTTGCCCATATCCTTCTGTGCTGCGGAATACGACAAAATCTAATATATATTCTGTCTGCCTTCTCAATTCCGGCAGGGTAAACTCTAAAACGATTCTCTGCTTCGTTATATTTGAAATCTGCTCTTCCCGCAGTTTCATTCTGTTTTTGTTACAAAACTAAACGTGATCAAAACCTTTTTCAAATAAGTGTTTTTGTCCAAACTATGGTTGCACATAGCCTTTGGGTATTCTTTGGGAAGGAAGTATCTCTAACCCTATCACAGGATAGGCATAGACAATATTCACCATAGGAATGTCACTCATGGCACCTACCTGTCGTAAAATAGTTTATCTTTTTCTTCAAAGGCTGGTTTTCCTGAGGTCCAGTACCGGCTTCCAAACACCATTCTTCCATTCTTCAATAATACGGACTTCTGCCGTCAAATCTGTATTAGGAGGAAGGAATTTCTTTAGACTGAAACGAACATCCATCTTATCTTTTTCCCCAAAAGAGCTTACCCGGTATGACATGTTCCTTTTTATCTTTGACTATAGATTCCTTGAGATTGATACGTATGAGGTCGTTTTCTCCAACATCAGTGGTCGCTTCAAACTCTTTCCTATTGCAATGTTGAAAGTTGCCTGAGAACGGAGAATACCTGACTTCATTCTCTTTATCATGCAGGAGCCAAATCATTTATCATTGGTTCTTCTATCGGAGAACTCCCAGTATTACAACATCGCATTCCTCACCGATGGAAAGGTTTGAAAACGCGCTACCCTATAATCAATCCGAGCACATTGAGATTCACTCCTAAATAGCCCTTAAAGAAGGTTGGATCAAGTCCTGCCTGCAAAAGACGCTACCACCCTTGATTACCGGTACGCGGATGCGGATAAGCCATAACTTTTCTTTACGCCCAATTCTCCTTGTAAAAATAGGCATGGGTTTGCCCCCATGGCATACCAACCGTCATACCGATAGTACCGGAACGGCCTCGACATTGTGCCTGCGCATGGTCTGTGAGCATCACATCAAAAGCCCAAACCTGCATTGAAATTGGCATACATTATCAAGAACTGAATATCACCGGTCTTGACGGATGGTTCTGATCGAATGCAAATCCTTCCCCGATGGCAGCGCATTTGAGATTCCGCCAAGACTCAACCTGTTTGGGTCTTGCTAATATATCGGCTACAGACCAATGCGACATATCCGGAATACGGCTTCCTGCCATAAAAATAAGAGCCTGTCTTTTATGGCAGAATAACTCCTACTGCCAACTGTGCTTAAGCCTGTTGGACGGGGTACCTAAATAAATACCATTCTTTGGGGTCTATGTCAGAACTCCCCAACCAGCCTGACCATTCTCCCACCACCACGAATGAATTCTGGGAGTATTGAGATAAACTTCAGAACTGGCATGCGAGTACATGGTTTTGAAATCCATCGGATACATAATGTCCCTGATAGTCCCATATCTTAATTGCTCTGGAATGATTTAATGGCCTTGGTTAACTGTACCCGAGTCATTTTGCTAAACTGTTCCGATAACAGCTGGGAACGTTTGCTGTTGTTTTCGAGCTTGTCACTGACAGAGGTATTACCTCCGCCTCCCCTCCCCTGTTAGAAATTCCCCACAACCATAGATCCTGCAGATGCAATCCACCTGCCTTTGAAAATATCATTTTCAAAAAGCAACTTCGCCATATAGGCGACCTTACTGATTTCAATAACGGTGAAAAACCTTGGATCCAAAAAGCCATAGAGGCATCAGGATATAGTTTGAACTGGTAAAAGGCGCCCACCTTCCGGACTTCTACCTTCAACGCACCTGATGTTCAGCACCGCCTATTCCGTTGAGGTCAGTGCTCCGATAATTGATATGCCTGGATGGAAGTTGCCATTCCATCAGCATACCAATAGCGAAATCATCTTTTCGTCCGAAAAGCAAGCTCGAGCAGTAATGGAAATATCATGCTTTGACTTTATACTCGTATCTTTTCTGCCTTGCCATCAAAGAAAACCCAAGAGTTTACATCACCGGCGAGACCCGTACCGTAAATCGCATCACCTCTATAGCGAATTGAGATGCCCGTTCCAGCGTTATAACACCTGCGATAACAGAATTTACAGCAATGGAACCTACCTCTAATTTATCAAACACCCAAGTTTGATTTTCATATTTTACAGGAGAGTTTAATTCCGTTGCTCCGGAGAATAGAGTTCTTTCCGAGATTAATTCCTGCCCCTATTGTTAATCTTACATGCTGTGTATCAGAGTGATTAAGTGCAAGTTTGTTTTATAGATAAAGGAAGAGTGTCCCAATTTTGCCTCTCCTTCATAACCCGAAGTATTCAGCGGAAATGTAAGGAGCAACCGTTGTGAGTCTAAGACCGCGAAACTAATCTTATCAAATTTTGTTTGTGATGTGGAGTCGCTGTTTCCCTCTTTTCCAAGTCATATATCCATGAAGTGACTACGGGATAAAACGATTTTCTACTAAGCGTAAAAAGTGACACTGCGAATTCTTTTCGAGATGAGCCTTTGCCTTAAAAATGGAGAAATCAAGTAGCTTCTTCATTTTTAACCCGCATCGTATATTCATTATTAGGTTGCAGGTATCCTTCATATCCCAAGGTAGTATTTTTGCTTGAACGGTAAAGCCTAGTCGCCCCGTCAGATTCTGCGGCGACAAGTTCACGCAACCGCAAGGTTCAGTCCAAAATGGTCAGCAGAAAACCGCCAGCCGTCAGCACTGCCCTTATCAAGCGAGAGAATACTGTCGGCAGAGAAAAGCGTTCATACCATAATCATCGATGTAACAATCCCTTAGCCGAGAAAACTGGCTCGTGAAAAATGCCGGTAATGTTACAGAGACATTTTCTGCATATATCCCTCTCCATAACTACCTGTTCATCGGGAAGATAATTTTGCTGGTATTCCTGTGGAAAACGTATCGTTTTGGCGTTCCGCTTACTACTGAAATCTAAAATGACGTTATTCAATGAGAATACGTGAGTCTTTCAGTCGCTGATTTCAAAACTTGGTAGGTCTAAAAGACACAGAAGGTCATTCCAACTTTCTATAACAGTATTAAAAATGACCTACGACTTGATTTGATAAATTCCTATCCTTATTTATATTATTTGTAGCTGGTTTTATAAGTACTGCCATTTGCAGTACCTGTCCCCAGCCTGACTATGAGGAGGTTGGAAAGTGGACTTCCCGCGTCAATGGCTAAATTATGGAAACCATCACAGCCAATAGTCATGTGGGGTGTCACTTTGAGAAATACCCTTTCCTTACTTGAGTCCATTACCCATAAAGGACAATCTTTGTTTTTCCACCATTGAAAGGTATCTCGACATCGTGCAGGGCAAAAGCTTTAATTCTCCTGCCGAGACCACCTGTATGTGTTCCTATTCCTTCTGCCCCCAAAGAAAAGTACCGTACGCCCGCCATTTGTTCCTTGTGGACAGCCGCCTTTGCGTAAACGCCAAACTCTATAGAAAAGAAGTCTGTGAGCAAAACGACTGATGGCTATCGTTATCTCGCCACCACCAATCGTTCGTTTTCAAACCAAGAGGAAGGTTTATGAGCTTCTGCATCGTTATAATTCAAAATCCTCCACATAAGCATTACTCGCAGCAATGCGGCAAACATATCATTGAGTTCGCTAATCTGTTGTACAGTACTTTTAGTCTGACATAAGATACATGTATGCTCAATAGTAGGATGCAAAGTAGAAAAACGATTCGCCTATATTTGCTAATATTGAGTTTTAAGTCCCGTAATGGCGAGTTATTTTTCCATGTGACAAATTCAAAAGATGTAGAATCGTTCTTATTTATAGAAGTTTCGTTGAGATAAGGGTTCTCGGATATCTATACTAAGTAGTGCAGCAATCTCTCGAAAGCACTCCCAAAAGGCTGTGCCTTGTTGGAATGTCATTTTGATATGGCATTTTCGAGACTTTCCTATTTCTTCAACAAACCCACTTGCCGGTCAGCTGCTTTTCAGCCAGAGACAGCTTTAATTCTATTTATTACCTCCATAATTTGATTTTTATAACTCTACAAGGTTATTAACTTTCGTTTGCAAAAGTAGTTGATTTTTAGCGACGCAGCAAACATTTTCTTCTTATTTTTATATACCCATCTTTTTCCTATTGTTCTTGACTATTCCCGCTAATTCCTACTCTTAAATCTTTAATAGTGTTACTATAACTAGCTGCTTGATAACAGTATTCATCATTAAAATTATCAAAGCAATGGGATCAAATAACAATGACAATGTGTGTGCTGGTCTTGGAAGACCGCACGGAGGTAACGAGACGAAAGGAAGCGGGAAAACTCTCCGTAATTTACGGTACTGACGACAGGAAACCTTAAAACAACAGAGGCTGTCGCTGCCAACCAAGCGGCATTCTTGAAGTTCAACAACGAGGATGGACTCAGAAAAACTTCATGACCAACTTTCACTCAAACAGTTCAACAATCCGACTCATTTTGGGCTGTACAAGGTCTTGTCTAACAATGTGGAACAAGGGCGTGGACAACCTGCGTACCCTGCTCCCAAAAGCCGTGAGAAGCCGCGAAAGCAATCAACAACTGGCTGAGATGGGCGTTCCCCTTTGAGGACTATCTTCCCCAGCAGAAGAATGCTACTGCTATCGACCTGGAGAAGGTTGATTGGAAGATGCTCGATAATCTCGGACTTACCCGTGAGCGATTGGAACAAGTGGAGAATTGGAAAAAGATGCTCAATTGGCAGAAGAGCAATCTCTTGACGTTGCCGTTCCCAGTGGCGACACAACCATCTACACCGAAGCTCGCCTTGCTTTTCGCACCCGGACGATAACGGCAATATCGGTTTGGCAATTCATCGCTTTAGAAAAGAACCACAGCTTGACTTTCCTCTATGGAGTTTACAAGTTCTCTCCGAAGAAAAAGGAGCAACTCCTTGCTGCGGGTAATCTTAGCAAGACCATTGAGGTAACACCTAGAACGGAGAACCGTTTGCCGCCTATGTCTCCATTGATCCGCAAACGAATGAAATCATAGCTCTGCGTGCCGACCGTGTGAACATCCCTAAGGAGATTAAGGGCGTAACGCTCTCTGATGCCCAGTACAAAGAACTCGATGGAAGGCAAAGCCGTGAAGGTGGAAGCATGACTGCCAAGAGCGAGCAAGTCTTTCAACGCCACCCTGCAGGTCAATGCCGAGAAGAAAGGCATTGAGTTCATCTTTGACAATAACCGTGGATTTAAGGAACGCCAGCAGCAGACACAGCAGCAAGGCGTACCCCATAAGCTCTGCGGGCTGGAACTATCAGAAAAACAGCGTGAAGCCTTGGATAGCGGTCGTACACTATATCTAAAAAGATATGGTGGATAAACAGGGACAACCTTTCACGCATGCGTTCGCATGGACAGGAACAGAACCGCCCACGTTTTTACCAAGTGGGAATCTGACGAAAAGCGAGAAACTGGCAAAGAAAGGTCGTAGCTGTGGCGGAAGAACACCAAAACGCAGGTAGCCGTGAACAACTCACGGCAAGACGAATGAAGCCACCAAGGATGTGAAGAGCCTCTCAAAACAGGACGGGCACAACCTACTGCCGAGCAGAGGCAAAAGAAGGACGAAAACAAAGCAGAAGTCCCGTGGACGTAGATGTAACCCTAATTCTATTATCAACTATGACAACATGATTATCGCCGAGAAAGCCCTCGGTTGCGGAGGATATTGCGCATCATGGAGACGCATGGCAAGCTCAGGACGGATGCCAGGTAACGGCTATCTTGTTACTTGGGCGATGGGACATCTCATCACCTCGCCATGCGAAGCATACGGCTATGTGACTACAAAGCCGAACCTACCCATCGTCCCAATCCTTTTCAACTTGTCGTGCGCCAAGTGCGCGAGACAAAATTTGTATCAGATCCTTCTGCATTGAAGCAACTCAAAGTGATACGCTCCTGCTGACAAGGCAGACCGTATCGTTGCCACAGATGCGGGGCGTGAAAGTGAACTCATCTTCCGCTATATCTATCAATACGCCAGTTTAAAAAGCCTTTCGAACTTTGGATAAGTTCACTCACCGATAAGAGCTGTTATTCGGGGGACTTTCTAATCTCAAACCAGGAAGCCATTACGACAACCTCTATCATTCTGCCAAGGCAAGAAGCGAGCCGACTGGCTCGTGGTATTAATGCCAGCCAGGCCTTTCCATTGCCCGCAGAATTGACTATTCCTTGGGGACGGGTACAGACCCCGATACTTGCTATGGTCTGCCGTCGGTACATAGAACCGTGATTTTCTTCCATGCCCTAATGAAACTGTCTTATAAGAGAAAAGAGGGCGGTAATACTGAAAACCGTTGGCAAAGACTATGAGAGTGAAGCATTGGCACAGACTGGCTACTCATGCAACCCGCGGTCAGAGCCGGCTTAAAAGTTGAATCGGTCACCAAGAAGGTAACGCATACATCATACCACTCTTGCACGACCTGCCTTGCGAAGGAAGCCAACAAACGCACGGCTTTTTGAACAAAGCCCTCAATAGCCCGGCCTCTGAGAAAATCACGACCTATCGCACAGGCAGCCGATACATCGGCGGATATTTTCGAGGAAGTACCCGCCCTGCTGCGCAAGATAGGCAAAGACACTCAAATCCATAACCGCCATTCGGTGGACAACGCAAAAGTAACCGACCACCACGCCCTCATCCCACAGAACGCCAACAGGCTTATCTGCGGACAGGAACAAACATATATAATATAGTGGCATGCTCGCTTTTCCGAAGCGCTTTTCTTCCTGATTCAGGGAAAAGGCGTATGCAGGTGCGGTTTTACGGACGGCACCACTCCACCTTTTACTTGGAAAGCATGTGGGACAGATTTCCTTGGTTGGAAGCCAAATACCAGAAAAAGTAAAAAGTGGAAGCTGAGAAGGAAGAGATGGTAAAAGAACAATTTTGTCTTCATTGCCTAGCCTAACGAGAGGAGAAGGTTTTGCCACTTGTTTCTGCTGAAATAACCGAGCATAAGACTAAACCTAAAACCGCTCTACACAGAACGACATTGCTTTCTGCGATGGAGAACGCCGGAAAAAGGGTCGAAAATGCGGGAAGGTATTGAAAGCGATGGCAGGTGTGTATCGGACACCTGCCGCGCGCCAACATTATCGAAACGCTGATCCTTCGTGATTATCGAAGGGACAAGAAATCCATCATACCTACCGAGAAAAGCAGCTGTCTGTAAATTGTCAAGGACGAAAGAGTTGCCAATGCTGAGATGACAGGCGGTTGGGAACTTGCCCTCTGCCGCTATTGAAACAGGAAAGATGCCATCTGATAAGTTCTCACGAGGCATCAACTCATACGTGGGAACTATTTGCGAGAACTCCTCTCGCTTTCTTCAAACGAAAGTCCTATCCTGTCTACCTCTGTCCAAGTGCAGACACTAGAGTGTCGAGCATCTATGCCAGGTAGCCAAGTGCAGGCATGAAACCTGTGGTTTCACGTATTTCGTGAAGTCTGCGGCATACATCTCTCTGAAGATAATATCAATGACTTGATAAATGCGGTCGTACCTATCATCAAAAGGACTGACCAGCAAGGCAGGCCAGAAATTCAACGCCCGTCTGATTTTGAGGACGATTATACTACCACCTTTGAATTTGAACAAAACAGGAAACGGAAATAGCATACTACTTCATTCCTGATACTAAAGTCTGACGTGACACCAAGCTTTGGTATCAGTGGTTATTCTCATAATAGAAGAAGTTATACCTTATGGCATACAATAAGAAAAGAGTCCTGCAAGCCAACACGGAGGCTATCCGTGTGGTCTTGCGCCTGGACGGGCGATGAAGCCACCGAGCTGAGAAAAGTATCTTACGAAACTATCAGGGCTTCGGTGGCGAAATGTGCTCAACCACACAGATAACCCCCGATGACATACGCTATTGGGACAAGTCTGAGGCAGAATCTCTTCGAGCCGACACATGCTCAAACAGATGATTTACCGTGAAGTAGTAGATGCCAATACCGCCAAGCGGTACTGAAGCATCAAGGCAAGCGTACCTGACCTCCTTCATACCGATACCCATATCGTTTCTGCCATCTCTGATACTCTCACTTCTGTAAATGTACCCATACGTCGATGTTTGGATCCTTCGGCTGTGGGTGCCTTTTGCGAAGACCTTTACAAGGCAAGCTGGAGTTGTAGATGCAATGGAAAGGACCTGCTCACTGCCCGCATCAGCTGAGCCTGCTATGAGTGAGCAATGTGTTCGTTCGCAACGAGCCTTTCTGAAGCTATTAGCAGAACTGGAAGACAAGGACCATTGACCTTATTACATGTAACATTCCTTTTGGAGATTTCATGATCTATGACCGAGAGTATAGCAAAGCAAGGACACTCTTAAACGTGAGTCCACACGTGCCGTCTGATACTACTTCGTGAAAGGTGCGGACTGCATCAAGGAGAGGCGGCTTGCTGCATTCATCACCTCACAGGGCGTGTTGGACAGTCCCGCAATGAAGCCACTACGCCGTTACCTCATGCAAAACAGCCGCCTTATCTCCGCTCTCGACTACCATCAGGGTATGTTTTCAGACAATGCAGGTACGGACGTGGGTGAGTGACCTCATCGTACTACAAAGCAAACTGGTAAAAGAAATCGAGCAGAGCGTGAACGCTGGTTCGTAGACTATTTCTGTTCCCAAGGAAGAAAGGCTCTTCTGTCGTCTTCAAGCATAACTCTCTTTTTTGTAGGAGATTGAAGGACATATCTCATCGCACCATTGCCACAGAGCGCATAATGGGTCACAGACCTTATGGAAGACCTGCATGGGAGTATCCCGGTTCACGGGAGGGATTGAGAAATGGCAGAAAAGTCTCCGAGACACGCTCTCCCTTGAAATGGGACAACGTGTCGACCGTAAGCTATGAGACAGGTATACCGATGACAGGAGAGCAGGCGGGAGGCGGGAAGCAGAGAAACCAGCTTCGCAAGTTGGGTGATTACCATAGAGTCGGGAAGAAAAACAGAAGACAAAGACAGAGAGACAAGGAATAAGCGATGCCTATAACCTCATGCCCGACAGTATCGGAAAGCAGCTGCAGACTTTGCAGCACGGAAAAAGGAACTCATTGGCGATAGGATAGCCTATGCACTATTTCTTCCCTATGAGGAGACATGCCACCTACCTGCGGAGATTATGACCCTAAGACCGCATTGGTTTCGGTGCTGTCACGATGAGTTACGGCTGGGAGCGGCGTATGTCCCTCGACGAGATGGAAGGCGTGAAAAGTAAGAGGACTGGGCATTGAACGCGACCTGTATTTCTCTCCTAAGAAATTGCATGAGATAGCCGAACTGGAAGAAATCGTCAGGGGACAATATACAAAAAGAAAAAGTGGTGGCGAGAAATCAAGGAAGAAGTGGTAACAAAAGGCAGAAGACACTGTTAAGGAGATTGTGAACGGTATTTCTGAAATCAGAAACATCCAACGAGGAATTGAAACTGAAACAGGAATTAATGTCAGGGCAGAGTCATAGAACCGGACGATTTTACCATTACCAAGGTACAGGCAAAAGAAAAATACCATTTCCAATGGAGAGACCACTCCATTGCAACCACTATCATCGAGTCCACACAGCAATCAGTATCAGAACAACCTTCCATGACTACTCGAACCTGCTCCCGAAGGCGTACCCGCTGACGCTTCATCATCAATACGAGCAAGAACCACAGGAAATCCGTACGGATATTGAAGCCCCGAGAAGAGATGAACGGGCAGACACCATGCTTTGACGACGATCATCATCCGGTGGTGGACAATAATATGGAAGACATCGGACAACCCGGAGAACTGCTGTCACTGTTTGCCCCGGAGGAATACAGCCCTTTGGACAGAGAGAGTTACCCGTGTGAACCATGAAATCGAGGATAATTCAGGAACTTCACAGGGCACGCCATCCTATCATCAAAACTGCTCCCCAAAAACCATCGGAGTTCAAAAGTACAAAAGACAGCGATCTCTCATACAGCGTACCCGTAGTAGCAGGAAAAAACTGCTTCCTCTTCACGTGAGCCGTCCCTTTTTCGACTTCATGAGACGAAGCCGAGAGCGCAAAGCCGCAACCGATAGCGGAAGTCAGAAAGGGTTTGACGCTTCCCCACGCCACTTTTCTCTTCACCGGACTCTCACCTGAGAGACGGCTCATTGTCGTGCAGAAAGGGACGAGTGGGGTTTCTTTCTGACTTAAAGCGACATCCCAACCTTTAACCCGATGGACTTGCCGTATGCGCAGCTTTCCCGTCTCAAAGCCTATATCGAGATACGAGAGTGCTATCACCGCCTCTATGACTACAGGGCAGAGAACCATGCAGAAGACAGGGAAGACCGCAGCAGACTCAACCACCTGTATGATGATTATATATCCCGTTGGGGCTACTTTAACGAGAGGCGAACACCGACATCATCAAGATGGATGCTACAGGCGTGGAAATGCTGTTCTTGGAACGCTCTGAGAACAGCGAGATACGTCAAGGCGGACATCTTTGACCATCTCCCGGCATTTTTCTACCTGGAGACTGACCGTTGCCGCAGACCCGATGGAGCACTGGGTGCATCGCTCAACAAAGTACGGCACGGTGGAACTTGACTACATGAGTTCGCTTTTACCTGATATGGAGAAAACGACATTGTTCTTCCTTGGAAGGTCGTATCTATTTCAATCCGAAGAGAATGCCCTACGAGGTGGCGGACAAGTTCATTTCGGGCAATGTAATAGAGAGGCTGAGCATATCGAGTCGTGGCTCTTGGACCATCCCGACCACGAAGAAAGCAAAAAGCAAACCTTGCTGCCTTGCGTGCCACGCCAACACCATTCATTTGCAGACCTTGACTTTAATCTCGGTGAACGCTGGATACCTGCTAAAGTCTATGGTAGGTTTGCCTCGGAGGTTCTTCGGGACGGATATTGGCGTATCCTACCATTTCCAACATGGACGAGTATTCTGTGTATGTGACCATAGATCCAATCTCGGCACCAGTATGCCGTACAGGGTGAGTTCCGCCGTTATGACGGCATCAATCTCCTCAAACACGCACTTCACAATACCATTCACAGCATCAACAAAGAGTAAAGGAAGTGACAGATAAGGTTACGGGAGACCAAGACCATTAGTAAGGGACGGACATGCCATACGAGATGGCAAATGCAAGATTGAGGAAATCAGGCGGGGCTTTGTCGTGGCTCAGGCGCACACGGATACCTTCAAAGCAGCAACTCTCCGAGCAGGTACAACGCCTTTTCACGCTGTTTTGTCGCCCTAGCACTGTGACGGTGACGCACCGGTTCCCGACCTTGACCTCAGAAGGTTTGGGTATTGCCGACACTTTACAAGAGTCAGAAGGATGCCGTGTGGATGCTCCAAAACCAACAGTGGCGGCATCTGTGACCATGAGGTGGGGAGCGGGCAAGACGCTCATCATGTGTACGGCAGCCTGCGAGATGAAACGATTAGGACTGGCAAATAAGCCGATGATTATCGGGCTGGAAGAGCAAACGTCTTCGATATTGCCGATGACTCTTTCGGAAAGCTTATCCTAATGCTGAGTACTCTATCAGGTAAGAACGATTTTTAATAAACAGAACCGCCAACGTATTTTTAACGATATCAAGAACAACGACTGGGACTGTATTATCTTGACGCATGAACAGTTCGGTATGATACCGCAGGCCTTGGAGATACAGGAAGCGATTATGCAAAAGGAACTGGACTCCGTGGAAGAGATCTCGAAGTGTTGCGACAACAAGGAAGGACATCTCCGTGGTATGCTCAAAGGCTTGGAGCAGCAAACAGACATGAAACCAGGTTACAGAACATCACAGGACAGCATCGCCGAGCGTGAGGACGATGCTGTAGAACTTCAAGATGATGGGTGATGACCACCTCTTTGTCGATGAAAGCCAGCAATTCAAGAACCTGATGTTCCAACGCCGATCGTGTGTCGGGTTTGAGCAATCCTGATGGCTCACAGCGTGCTCAAACATGCTCTTTGCCATTCGTGACCATACGAGGAGAGGTCCGGCAAGGATTTGGGGAGCCACTTTCCTTTCAGGAACGACCATTTCCAGTAGTCTGACGGAACTGTATCTGCTCTTCAAATACCTCCGTCCGCAGGCTTTCGGAAAAGCAAGGTATCAACAGCTTTGATGCATGGGCAATAGTCTTTGCCAAGAAATCGACCGACTACGAGTTCTCCATCACGAATGAGCATCATTCAGAAAAAGAGCGGTTTAGGACGTTCATCAAGGTGCGAACTGGCTGCGTTTATGCGG
>BNJU01004996.1_pt1 | contig 17052 bp, 20 predicted proteins | sample 8539281 | NCBI WGS metagenome assembly BNJU01 (sample SAMD00202456, study PRJDB9452) | human saliva metagenome | isolation source: human saliva | place: Japan
TATCTGGAACAACGGCCTGCATTTCAGAGGAGATGCTGCTGGGAGGCGGAACGGCTCTTTTACCAGAGTGACCAAAGCCGCAGTTCAGTCTAATCTCCCATCATGTATCAGCTTAGCCTTTTCTAAGCAGGTAGCTCTCTGCACGGTGGTACGTCTGACCCTGCTCAGTCCAGACCGAGCGAGGAGCTGTCGAGCTATGACAATTTCATTGAAATAAATGAGGATGGAAAGATCATACGCATAATACCAAGTGTCCAAAGACTTACGTCTGGTAGTTTGACGGATGTAAACGCTTGGTTACTGGATTTTTCTCTCAAACTGAGTTTTGTCCAGCCTCGTTTATTTACTTCGATACAGCAGTCGTGGGCCAGTGGTATGGGTCAAAGGTTACGTTGATGCCTCAGCTTGCTTGAAGAACATTCTTGTCTTCATCGGTCTAAAGATGATGGTTGAGTGGGCTTCGCCCTTTGAGGTTCCCAAGTTCTTCATGGCACGCGCAGCATCAGGATTTTCCATAGCTGTGATTGCGCGCAACTCGAAATTTCATTTGAGTGGAGGCGAGGATTGCGACTACTGAGATGATTGATTTTAAGACCTTGAATTGGTTTGACGACTTCAGGCTCGATTAGTTTCACTTCTTTAGCGATGTCAGCTGATTTTTGATGGCGTTGATCAAGGCAGCGCTGTAGGACCAAAGAGTTCAGAGTTTTTACCAGTGACAATATCGCCAGATGGTAACTCGATGGCTAGGGCAGGACCACCAGTTTCTTCTGCCTTTTTGGCGTGCAGCGACAGCAACCTTACGGTCTGCAGGTGTGATACCGAGGTCGTTCATGAGCAGTTCAATTTTCTTTGACAGCAGTTTCTCCGACTTTTTCAGCTTTAAAATCAAGAACAGTTTGATAGTAACGGCGGATGATTTCTTGTTTAGAAGCTTCGATAGCAGCCTTCATTATCTGTAATAGCAAAAGCCAACCATGTTGACACCCATGTCTGTTGGTGAAGCGTATGGAGATTCACCTAGGATGCGTTCCAACATACGTTTGAGCACTGGGAAAGATTTCGATATCACGGTTGTAATTGACAGTGGTCTCCAGAGTTTGAAGATGGAAAGGTCAATCATGTTGACATCATCAAGGTCTGCGGTTGCAGCCTCGTAGGCCAAAAGTTGACTGGGATGATGAAGGGAAGATTCCAAACTGGGAAGGTTTCAAATTTAGCGCAGCCAGACTTGATGCCATTGAGTTTGGTCGTGGTAATATATGGACATACAGGTTGCCAATTTTTCCAGAACCAGGTCCAGGAGCGGTTACGACAATCAAGTTACGACTGGTTTTGATGTAGTCGTTTTTCCCCATACCTTCTGGAGAAATGATGTGATCCATATCCGTCGGATATCCTTTGATTGGATAATGAAGATAAGAATCAATTCCGTTTTTATCTAACTGGTTGCGGAAGGCATCTGCAGCTGGTTGTGCCAGCGTACATGTGATGACAACCGAGCCAACAAAATTCCCAGTTCATTGAATTTGTCAATCAGATGAAGAACTTCTTTGGTCATAAGAAATGCCCAGGTCACCACGCGCTAGAATGCTCGATGTTGCTTGCAGTTAATGGCGATCACAACTTCAACCTGCTCTTTCAATTCTTGCAAGAGCTTGATTTTATTGTCAGGCTCATAACCAGGAAGGACACGAGCAGCGTGGAAATCTTCTAACATTTTGCCGCCAAACTCCAAGTAGAGCTTGCCGTCAAATTGGTTAATGCGCTCCAAAATGTGGTCACGCTGTAGATTCAAATATTGTTCAGAACTAAAAAGCTTTGTTTTCATACCTTCTGACCTCTATTATAATATTGGAAGATAGAAACTATGGAGTCTAAAAAGAAATCAAAAGATTAGGCAAACGCTACTTAAGTTTTAAAAAGCGCTATCATAGACTATAGATTATTAAAAATAATGAGGTAAGAAGATGCAGAAAAATGGTGGCACAATGCCGTAGTCTATCAAGTCTATCCCAAGAGTTTTATGGACAGCAACGGAGATGGAATTGGCGATTTGCCAGGAATTACTAGTAAGTTAGACTATCTAGCTAACTTAGGATTATCAGCGATTTGGCTTTCTCCTGTTTATGACAGTCCGATGGATGATAATGGCTATGATATTGCTGATTATCAAGCGATTGCAGCTATTTTTCGGGACCATGGAGGATATGGACTCAACCATCGCAGAAGCTAAGAAGCGTGATATTCGAATTATCATGGACTTGGTGGTCAATCATACCTCGGATGAACACGCCTGGTTTGTCGAGGCATGTAAAACCTGACAGCCCTGAACGAGACTACTATATCTGGCGAGATGAGTCAACGATCTGGGAGTCTATCTTTAGTGGATCTGCTTAGAATACGACGGAAAAGTCAGGTCATTACTATCTCCACTTTTTCAGCAAGAAAACAGCCCGATCTCAACTGGGAGAATGAAAAACTCTGTAGAAAAATTTATGAGATGATGAACTCTGGATTGATAAAGGTATTTGGTGGTTTCCGCATGGATGTCATTGACATGATTGGGAAAATTCCTGATGAGAAAGTAGTCATATATGGTCTATGCTCCCATCCCTATCTCAAGGAGATGGAAACAGAGCCACCTTTGGTGACAAAGATCTCTTGACAGTAGGAGAGACTCTGGGGAGCAACGCCAGAGATCATGCTAAACTCTACTCGGATCCAAAGGGACAAGAATTGTCTATGGTATTCCAGTTTGAACACATCTGTCTTCAATATCAGGAAGGGCAACTCTAGGTGGCACTATCAAAAAGGAGCTAAATGTAGGGAAGTTAAAGAGATTTTCAACAAAATGGCAGACAGAGTTGAGAGTTGAAGACGGCTGGAATTCTTCTGGAACAAACCATGACCTCCCTCATATCCCTTCTATCTGAGAATGACCAAGAATACCGCGAAAATCCGCCAAAGCCTTTGCAATCTTGCTTTCCATCTCATGAGAGGGACTCCCTTTATATCTACTCAAGGTGAGATTGGGATGACCAACCATCCGTTTGAAACACTGGACTCGAGTAGAAGATATTGAATCCTCAACTATGCGTGAGGCCTTGAAAAGGTGTTCCGATGGAAGAAATCATGGACAGCATCCAGTGTTATCGGACGTGAGCAATGCTCGTACTCTATGCAGTGGGATGAGAGAAAACGCTGGTTTCAACTAGGTCAGCCTTGGTTGGCAGTTAATCCAAACTATCACAGAAAATCAACGTTCAAGAAGCACTAGCAAATCCAGATTCTATTTGTCTATCTATCAAAAACTCGTTCAAATCCGTAAGGAAAAACAGCGTCTGGCTGATTCGCGCTGACTTTTGAATTGCCTGACTACGGCTGATAAGGTCTTTTGCTTATATCCGTAAGGACGGGGAGCCGTCGTTTCCCTTAGTTGTAGCTAACTTGTCCACATGAAGAACAAGACTTTTTCAGTAGAAGGAAGAGTCAAATCTGTCTTGATTGAAAAACACGTACTGCTAAAAGAAAGCGTTGAAAACAGACCTTAGCGCCATGGGATGCTTTCGTGTGGAACTAATGATTAAAAGTGAGTGAACCTCAAGCCTTTGGAGTGCTTGAGGCTCTTTTACTATATATATGCAGAAACGCTTTTCTAAAATATATTGTTGAATTTTCTAAAATCTGGCGAAAAGCCTCTTTGAGTGATAGGGTATAATGGTGAAAACACTCATCTTTAGTGAGTTACTATGAAATCGAAAAGTGGCTCTTAGGAGCAGGTGCTGTCCTTGAGTGCAGCCTTCTTTAACTGCTTGTGGGCAAAGTGAAAGAAGGCGGATCGCTCAAGAAACACTTTTCTTGTCTACGCTATGGATCCATCACCCTGGACTATAGCGTGACGAGCAGCTCAACTTGACGTTATAGCAAACGTTGTCGATGGCTCTTGGAAAATGATATGAGTATGGGAACTTAATTCATCGCTTGCAGAAGACTGGTCCGTTTCAAAGATGGTTTGACTATACCTACAAACTTCGTAAGGGTAAAATAGTATACTTCTGAGGAGAAGAGTACGCCGAAGTCAAGGCTCAGACTTGTTACATGGGTCTTAAACATGCAAACGCTGATGAGGAAATCAGATGGTTCTCTTTGATTCAGGATTCTATCAAAGGATTGGCTGCCCACATCAGTGGTGAAAAGCAATAGCTTTCTCACTGTAGGAGTCAAGGCTGCTGATGATTACACGGTATGAATACGCTCAACAAACCAGAAAGTTTCTGGAACTCTAAAAGTCACAACTGCGACCATGCTTCCAGTGAAATGAGATTTTTGAATTCTAAAGGGAGCACTACGTGCACCCAACCCCATCAAGTATCTTTATAATGGGTCCTTATTTCTTTGGAAAATCATTGACTTCAAAATCAGCCATCGAATATGAAAAGAAATCCAAACTATTGGGACTAAGGACAATGTCTAAGATTGACAATTAAACTAACTTTCTACGATGGATCCGACCAAGAATCTCCGATTCGAAGCTGACACAAGGTGCCTATCAACAGCTCGTCTCTTTCCCAACAAGCTCAAACTTTGAGTCAACTAAAAAGAGTACGCGATAAGATTGTTTGACAGTCCACAAGAAGCGACAAGCTACCATCTCACTGTTAACGTAAAACCGTCAATCTTTATAATAAAACAGCTAAAACAGACGAAACTCAAAAACATCAACGAAAAGAAGCTCTTCTCAACAAGAACTTCCGGTCAGGCGCTGAATCTTGCTCTTGACCGTCATTCTATACTGCCCAGTTGAATGGTGAAGAAGGTGCAGACAAGATTATCGTAACAGCCTAGTGCCTCATGACTACGTTCAAGTGGGCGAAAAAACTCTGGAGAGTTGGCTGCAGGGCAGTTGATTCTCTATGGAGACAGTGGACAGATGTGGCTTACAGATGGCAAGGATACGATTTTACAGTCTGAAAAAGCTAGCGCCTTTTGCTAAAAGCAAAGGAAGAATTGCAAAGCCAGGGTGTGACCTTCCCAACCATTTGATATCTGTTGAACAAACAGATGATGGGTTCAACAAAACCAAACTCACTCAAGTCTATCGAATCATCACTTGGTACTGAAAATGTCATTGTCGATGTCCTTCAAATGACTGATAATGAGAAAATGAGCATCACGTCTCAAGCCAAGGTTCCATCAAAAGACTATGACTTGAACGGAACTGGTTGGGACTAGACTATCAAGACCCAGCTACCTACTCAATATCTTCTTGATGCTAAGAAGGGTTCTGCCCTTTAAACACTTGGGGTATCACTCGTGAAAAGATCCAGAAGTGATGGCTCAGTTTGGACTGGACGAATACAAAAGAAACTTGATGATGCTGCAGCTGAAACCACGACACACACAAAGCGCTACGGAAAAATACGCTAAAGCTCAAAGCTTGGTGTCTGATAGCTCGCTCTTAATTCCAGTTGCTTCTTCAGGTGGTTCTCCAACGGTTAGCCGTACTGCACCATTCACAAAAAGCTATTCTAGGTCGGAATCAAGGAGACCCGATGTGTCAAAGGTTTGGAGTTGCAAAATGATGCCATGACTGCAAAAGAATACGAAGAAGCTCTTCAAGAAAATGGCAACAAGAAAAATCGAAACAAATGCCAAATACAAAAAGAACTTGAAAAACGCCAAGTAATCTATAACAAGAAAAGGAAGTTGCAGAAACTGTGCTTCTGTTTTGAGATTTCACCAGTTGTCATAAAAGCAGTAACTTTACATTTTTGAATAAATTTGATAAAAATATGGTTATGTTATGAAAAAGTGACATAAAGGAGTGAATGATGATCAAATGAGAAATCAGGACAGGTCTTGTTCTGGCTGACAGGGATTTACTCTCGTGCATGTAGGGCAGTCAATACAGATACCAGCACGTATTCATCAACATTTAGTGGAAACTCCAACAACTTTTTAACTATCTTTCTAGATTATTATCAGATAACACTGCTGTTATTACCAATCTCTGTGGATGGTTTGTAGAAAATGACAGCTATGGAACTCTGACACCTGCTTTGCGTGAGGATTGGTCTGTTTCAGCAGATGGTTTGACCTATACCCACAAGCTCTAGAAAAAGATGCCAAGCGGTATACGGCTGATGGTGAGGAATATGTCCAGTCAAAAGCTCAGGACTTTTGTCACTGGATCAAATATGCTGCGGACAAGCAAGGCAGCTATGGATCTGATCAAGGACTAATCAAGGGATGAATGACTATGTGACAGGTGTGACCAATGACTTTGTACTGTTGGTGCCAAAGCCTTGGATGATTACACGATCGAGTACACTTTGACTCGACCAGAAACCTGTATTGAACTCGAAAGACGACCAATAGTATCCTTTCCCGGTCAAACGAAGAGTTCTTGAAATCAAGGATAAAGATTTTGTACCTTGACAGACCAGTAGTCCTCTTTATAATGGTCCTTATTTGTTAAAAGATGACATCAAAATCTTCGATCGAGTATGTGAAAATCACACTATTAGACCATGATAAAGTGACCATTGAAAAATTAGTTAAGCAGCCCTATTTTCGATGGGTCAGATCGGAGATGACTATTCGAAATCTTTGAAAAGTAGTCTTACTCGATTCGGCGGAGTTCTATCCAAACAGTTCAACTATGCCATAGTACAAAGAAAAATATCAAGACAATATTGTTTATAGCTACAAGACAAGACATCTTGGTACTTTAACTTTTAACGTCAACCACTGCAAAACCTATAATCATACCGCTAAAAACAATGGATGAACAAAAGAAATCAGCTCAAAGCAGCTATCTTAAATAAAAATTTCCGTCAGGCTATCACTTTGGTATTGATCGACAGCTTACTCTGCTCAATCTAACAGTGTCGAAGCAGCAGCAAGACCTCCGTAATGACTCTCTAGTTCCTCCAACATTTGTCCAGGTGGAGATAAGACCCGTTTGAGAAGTAACAGCTTCTAAAGCTTGTGAACTACGGACTGAGTGGTCAGCATCAGTTTGGCAGACGCTCAAGATGTACGCCTATCAAGGAAAAGGCCCAAGCAAAACATGTGCAGAGCTAAAAGAATTGGAAGCTCAGGTGACTTCCCAATCCATTTGGATGTTCCTGTTGATCAGACGAATAAAACGCGGTTTCTGGTATGAACTCGGTTAAACAAACCCTTGAAACAGTACTAGGTTCTGACAATATCGTCATTGATGTTCAACGGGCTTCTACGAGATGACTTTGGAAATGTTGCCTTCCTAGCACCAAATCCCAGCAGCTCGTGATTACGACTTGAACTTTGATGGCGTTGCGTGATTGCCAGAGATCCATCAACTTATCTGAGACCCTTCAATGCTGAAACTGGCTTCTATCTCAAGATTTTTGGTCTTGATGCTAAGGAAGACCAAGAACTCATCAGAGTCTAGATAGATACCTATGACAACTTACTAAAAGAAGCAGATGCTGAGAACAAAGGTATGCTAGCGTTATGACAAAATACGCTGGAAGCTCAAGCTTGGATGATTGACAGTCCCTCTAGTCATGTCATGCTATGTCAAATGGTGGTACAGCCTCTGTAACTCAAAAGTAACTCCGTTTTACACGTGCCTACTCCCTAGTAGGTATCAGGGTGACGGAAATAATTACAAGTACATGAAGATTGCAAAAGACCCTGTCACCAAGAAACAATTTGATGAAGCCAGGGCTAAGTGGGAAGAAAGTAAAAAGGCTATCGAAAAGAGCCAAAAGAGTTTGAAAATCATATCAAATAAAAACAGAAATGAGGTTTGCCCCATAGAAAGTCCTTGTTTGTTGATCAAGAGACTTTTCGCTAATATAAGTCATAAATTCAGAAATATAGCTAAGAAAAAGTGAATGAAAACGCTGATATAGCGGAATGGATGGAAATTTCTTTCCATGATTGTGATATAATAATTATAATTATTAACGTGTATAGGGGATTACCATGAGTAGACGTTCAAAGAGAGATCGTTCAGGAAATGTAAGCGAAGTATTAATATAGCTTTATTAGCCATTTGTATTATGAGTGGCTCTTTTGCTGTTCTTAATTTTTAGACATAATATCTAGCCTTTAGGCATCTCAATATCTTAGCTGCATGTTCTAGTTTTTCTATCTGCTATCGTAGCTCTACTTTCTGATAGTGATATAAGAAAGCCGAAAAAGTTTCACGATTTTCTTTTTGGTACTTGCTGTGTTGACTGAGTTCGGTTTTCGCTATTTTGCTCTGCACCACTTGTGGGCTTTGACTAATCACATCAATGCGACATCAAACTACTCAGAGTATTCGATGAGTGTTGTGGTTTTAAAAGATAGTGAAATCAACAACGTTACCCAGTTGGAAAGTAACAGGTCCGACTGAAACGGATAATGACAATATCAAAATTAATAGCGGATATTAAGACGACTCAGAGCTAAAGACTGACTGTTGAACAAAAGTGCATCTACTTAGCAGCCTATAAGAGCTTGATTTCAGGTGATGCGAAAGCGATTGTCTTGAACAGTGTCTTTGGAAATATCATTGAAGCTAGAGTATCAGATTATGCTTCGAAAAGATTAGAAAATCTATACGAAAAACATAACTAAGGATGTTGCGGCACCAAAGGTATCTAAAGTAATCCTTTTAATATTTATATCAGTGGTATTGATACTTACGGACCTATCTAGTTCAGTTTCACGTTCAGACGTCAACATCTTGATGACTGTAAATCGAGATACCAAGAAAATCCTTCTCACCACAACACCTCGAGATTCTTATGTTCCGATCGCTGACGGAGGAAATAATCAAAAAGGATAAATTGACTCACGCAGGGATTTATGGAGTGGACTCATCAATCTCATACCTTGGAAAACCTCTATGGAGTTGATATTAATTACTATGTTCGTTTGAATTTTCACCTCTTTCTTGAAATTGATTGACCTTCTAGGTGGTGTGGATGTTTATAATGACCAAGATTTCACTTCTGCGCATGGGCAGTACTATTTTTCCGTTGAGAATGTCCATCTAGACTCGGAACAAGCCCTTGGTTTTGTCCGCGAACGCTACTCTCTAGCGGATGGAGACCGCGACCGCGGTCGGAACCAGCAAAAAGTCATTGTTGCCATTATTCAGAAGCTAACCTCGACAGAGGCTTTAAAGAATTATGACAACATTATTCAAGGATTGCAAGATTCTCTTCAAACCAATATGCCTTTGAAACCATGATGGACTTGGTTAATACACAGTTGGATAGTGGTGGTCAGTCTAAAGGTTAACTCTCAAGACTTAAAAGGAACTGGTAGAACGGATCTTCCATCCCTACGCTATGCCAGATAGCAACCTCTATATGATGGAAATCGATGAAAGTAGCTTGCTGCAGCCAAGGCAGCTATCAAAGATGTGATGGAGGGAAGTAGCATGATAGACATCCATTCACACATTGTTTTTGATGGATGATGGTCCAAAAGTCGATAGAGGAGAGTAAAAACCTTTTTAAGAGAAGCCTATAGTCAAGAGGGTCAGACCATTGTTTCCACCTCTCATCGTCGGAAAAGGGATGTTTGAGACACCAGAAGAGAAAATAGCAACTAACTTTTTGAAAGTTCGTGAAATGGCCAAGGAGGTGGCAGTGATCTTGTCATCGCCTATGGCGCAGAAATATACTATACGCCAGATGTTGTCGAAAAATTGGAAAAGAAATTGGATTCCAACCCTCAATGATAGTCACTGTGCTTTTGATTGAGTTTTCGTATGAATACACCCTATCGAGATATACATAAAGGACTGAGCGATATTCTCATGTTAGGGATTACACCAGTTGTTGCCCATATTGAGCGTTATGATGCTCTAGAAAATAATGAAAAGCGAGTTCAGGAACTGATTGATATGGGAGTGCTATACCCAGGTCAATAGTTCTCATGTTTTGAAACCAAAAACTCTTTGGAGAAACCTACAAATTCATGAAAAAGAGTCAGTATTTCTTGGAACGTGATCTAGTTCACGTCATCGCTAGTGATATGCACAACTTGGATCGCAGACCACCCTCATATGGAAGAAGCTCTATGATATCATTGCTAAAAAGTATGGTGAAGATAAGGCGAAGGAACTTTTCAAAGATAACCCACGAAAAATAATAATGGATCAATTAATTTAGGAGAAACAATGAAAGAACAAAATATGATGGAAATTGATGTATTTCAATTGCTTAAAATTCTTTGGAAACGGAAAGTTCTAATTGCACTGGTAGCAATCGTAACTGGGGTAGTAGCCTTTGCCTATAGTAGCTTTATCGTGAAACCTGAATATACCAGTACGACACGTATCTATGTAGTTAATCGTAATCAGGAGATAAGCCTGGATTGACAAACCAAGATTTGCAAGCAGGATCTTACTTGGTTAAAAGACTATCGCGAAATTATTCTATCACAAGATGTTTTGGAGAAGGTCGCAACGGATTTGAAACTGGGTCTTCCTTCAAAAGGTTTGGCTAGTAAAATCAAGGTGACCGTACCGGCTGATACGTCGATCGTATCGATCTCGTTACAGATCGTGCACCCTGAAGAAGCAAGTCATGTGCCAACTCATTGAGAGAGGTTGCAGCTCAAAGATTATAAGTGTTACACGGGTTTCGGATGTGACGACACTCGAAGAAAGCTTTCGCCCAGCAACCTCACCATCTTCACCAAACATTCGTCGTAATACCATGATTGGATTTCTCGCCGGAGCGGTTGTGATGATTGTCGCGGTTCTCCTTATTGAACTCCCTAGATACACGTGTTAAAGACGACCAGAAGATGTTGATGACATGTTATGTCACATTATTGGGAGTTGTTCCAAATTTGGATAAATTGAAATAGGAGAGAAAAATGCCAACGTTAGAAATTGCACATTAGATTTGGCAAGAAAAAGCAGAGAGTACTACAATGCGCTTCGTACCAATATACAATTGAGTGGAAATAACTAAAAGTATTTCATTACATCATGTAAAACCAGGGGAAGGGAAGTCAACTACTTCTACCAATATTGCTTGGGCCTTTGCGCGTGCTGGATATAAGACGCTTTTAATTGATGCCGATATTCGTAATTCTGTCATGTCAGGTGTTTTTAAATCACGTGAAAAGATTACAGGATTAACAGAATTCTTATCAGGGACAACAGATTTATCACAAAGGTTTATGTGATACGAATGTTGAAAATTTGTTTGTCATTCAAGCTGGTTCTGTTTCTCCAAATCCAACAGCTTTGTTGCAAAGTGAGAATTTAAGACTATGCTTGACACTTTGCGCAAGTACTTTCGATTACATCATTGTGGACACTGCTCCTATCGGGGTTGTGATCGATGCGGCTATCATCACTCAGAAATGTGATGCTTCGATTTTGGTGACTGCAGCTGGTGAAACAAATCGACGTGATATCCAAAAAGCCAAAGAACAATTGGAACAAACAAGTAAACCATTCTTAGGGATTGTAGTATCAAATTTGAATACTTCGGTTGAAAAATATGGATGCATATGGAGCTTTATGGGACTTATGGGGAAAAATAATAAGATAGCCTAGGAAGATATTATGGAAGAAAAAGGATTGAAGATTACTTTTGGCGGTAATCCAGAGTTTCTTGTCATTGTATTAGCTTATTTACTAGTTTTGTAAGAGAAACAGAGATTGTGAACACCTCTGTTATCATCTTGTTCATTCTGTATTTTGTTGTTTTTATCATTAGTGATTATGGAGCGTGATAAAAGGGGTTATTTATCTGAGTTTATCAGCACTACAAAATATATTGTTTCTTTGCTTAGCCATCAGTATTTCAAACTTCTTTTCTAGAAGATCGTTTTAGTATCTCTAGACGAGGAATGATTTATTTTTGACAATACATTCTATTTTGTTGTATTTGTTGAATCTGTCATTAAACGCTATAGGAAACGTATCTTTCCAAATTTCAAGGGAGTAAAAAGATATTCTTGATAACAGCTACTTCTAGAGTTGAGAAAGTTGTAGATAGACTGATAGAGTCGGAGATATTTTTGGAATTGGTGGCAGTCAGTGTTTTGATCAGCCTAATTTTCAGCATGCATCCGTAACCGTTGTACCTGCTGAGAGCATCTTAGATTTTGCTACCCATGAAGTTGTTGATGAGGTTTTTATCAATCTACCAAGTGAAGAGTATGACATCGAGTTTATTCTCTTTTGAAACAATGGGAATTGATGTGACAGTTAACCTGAATGCTTTTCAATAACTATCTAGGTAGTGATAAAAAGATTCGTGGGAATGGCAGGCTTTGAATGTCATTACATTTTCTACAAAATTTTTATAAGACAAGCTCACGTCATTGCTAAACGTTTCATTGATATCATAGGCTCGATTATCGGACTACTTATTTGTGGATTGGTGAGTATTGTTTTGGTTCCGGTGATTCGAAAAGATGGCGGACCCGCTATTTTTTCTCAAACTCGTATCGGAAAAATGGTCGACATTTCACTTTTTATAAATTTAGATCTATGTGCGTGGATGCTGAGAAAAGAAACAAGAGCTCTTGCACAAAATACCATGCAAGGTGGTATGTTTAAAGTCGATGATGATCCTCGTATAACAACAGATATGGAGCTTTATCCGTAAGACCAGTCTAGATGAACTCCCGCAGTTTTTGGAATGTTTTAATGGGAGATATGAGTTTGGTTGGAACACGTCCCTCAACAGTTGATGAGTATGAAAATATACTCCTGAACAGAAAACGTCGTTTGAGTTTTAAAGCCTGGAATTACTGGCCTATGGCAAGTGAGTGGACGTAGTGAAATCACGGACTTTGATGAAGTTGTTCAAATTAGATGTGCCTATATTGATGATTGGACCATCTGGAAAGATATTGAAAATATTGTTAAAGACCGTCAAAGTGGTATTTATGAGAGAAGGGCGAAGTAATTTCTGCCCTTCAGTCCTGTTAGAGAGAAATGAAAACAGTCAGTTTATATCATTGGTTCAAAGGGGATTCCTGCCAAGTATGGAGGATTTGAAACCTTTGTTGAAAAATTAACCGAATATCAAAAAGACAGCAACATACAATACTATATTGCTTGTATGCGTGAAAATTCAGCTAAATCTGGTATCACGGATGACCAGTTTGACCACAATGGGGCCATTTGCTTCAACATTGATGTGCCTAATATCGGCCCGGCCCGCGCCATTGCTTACGATATCGCAGCGGTCAATAAGGCTATTGAATTGGCTAAGGAAAACAAGGACGAGGCTCCCATTTTTTATATTCTAGCTTGTCGCATCGGGCCCTTTATTTCTGGACTTAAGAAAAAAATTCGTGCGATTGGTGGCTCTTTGCTGGTAAACCCTGATGGCCATGAATGGCTGCGAGCAAAATGGAGCCTGCCAGTTCGTAAGTACTGGAAATTTTCAGAGCAGCTCATGGTCAAACATGCAGATTTACTGGTCTGTGACAGTAAAAACATTGAAAAATATATCCAAGAGGATTATAAGCAGTACCAACCAAAGACCACCTATATTGCCTATGGAACGGATACTATTCCTTCAATCCTGAAAGCAGAAGATGCCAAAGTTCGAGATTGGTATAAGGAAAAAGGAGTCAGCGAAAATGGCTATTATCTAGTAGTGGGACGATTTCGTTCCTGAAAACAACTACGAAGCCATGATTCGTGAATTTATCAAGTCCAAGTCCAAGAAGGACTTTGTCCTCATCACAAATGTGGAGCAGAATAAATTTTACGACCAGTTGTTACAAGATACTGGTTTTGACAAAGATCCTAGGGTTAAATTTGTTGGGACTGTCTATGACCAAGAGTTGCTCAAGTACATTCGTGAGCATGCCTTTGCCTATTTCCATGGGCATGAGGTTGGAGGAACCAACCCTTCTCTACTGGAAGCCCTAGCATCCACAAAACTGAAATTTGTTGCTAGATGTTGGCTTTTAACCGTGAGGTTGGTGAAGACAGGGCCATTTATTGGAAAAAAAGATGAGTTGGCACATGTCATTGAGAAGTAGAAGGATTTGATCAGGCAGCAATAGCTGACTTGGATTTCAAGTCAAGCCAAAGAATCTCTCAGCTTTCACATGGGAAAAGATTGTGTCAGATTATGAAGAAGTGTTTAAAGGATAGGGAATGAAACGGATTTTATACTTGCATGCTGGTGCAGAAATGTATGGAGCAGATAAGGTTTTACTGGAATTGATCAAAAGGATTGGATTCCAAAGAATTTGAAGCTCACGTCATCTTGCCAAATGACGGTGTTTTTAGTCGAGGCTTTTGCGTCAAGTTGGGAGCTAAGGTCAGTGTGTTGGATTATCCGATTTTACGTAGAAAATACTTTTAATCCCTAAAGGCATTGCCGACTATATTCGCTCTTATAATTTCTATGCTAAGCAAATCGCCCTCTATGCTCGAGAACACAGTATAGATATGGTTCACAATAATACAGCGGCTGTTTTGGAGGGCATCTATTTGAAACGCAAGCTCAAGCTGCCTTTGATTTGGCATGTTCATGAGATTATCGTCAAACCCAAAGCTATTTCTGACTTTATCAATATGCTCATGGGACGATATGCAGACAAGATTGTGACGGTGTCCCAAGCGGTCGCTAATCATATCAAGCAGTCTCCCTTTATCAAAGATAGCCAAGTGGAAGTGATTTATAACGGTGTCGATAATGCTGTCTATTATCCAATGGATGCGTCTTCTATTCGTGAAAAATTTGACATTGCGCAAGATGCACTTGTGATTGGCATGATTGGTCGGGTCAATGCTATCAAAGGGCAAAATGATTTCATAGAAGCAGTCGAGCCACTTTTGGAAAAGAATGAGCAAAGCGGTGGCTTTCCTAGCTGGAGGTGTTTTTCCTGGTGAAGAATGGCGCTTAGAAGAACTAGATAAGAGAATAGCTTCTTCATCTGTTGTGTCACAAATTCATCGTATTGATTACTACGATAAGACTTCTGAACTTTATAATATGTTTGATATCTTTGTCTTACCAAGTATAAAACCTGATTCCCTACCTACAGTAGTCCTAGAAGCCATGGCTTGTTCAAAACCAGTTGTTGGTTATAACAATGGGGGAATAGCTGAAATGGTAGTAGATGACAAAAGTGGTTGCTTAGTCAAACCAAATCGTCCTCAAGAACTTTCTAATGCCATTTCTCTCTTACTAGATAGTTCTGAAAAAAGAGAAAAATTTGGGCGAGTAGGATATCAGAGACAAAAAGAGCTGTTTTCTTTGGAGAGTTACATCAAGAACTTCTCGGAATTTTATGATAATTTACAATAAAGGGTATAATGGAAAAATTTAATCATTTTAGACAGTGAGCTACAAAAAGAATGAAGAGCATTATCAATCTCTTCATGGCGAGAGCCGAGTAGTTATACCAACTATGAGAAAGTCCACTTATAAGAAGGTACGTAATTTTCAAAATACATCGGTAGTGCTTTGTATCATTTTTAATGTGGAAAATGTCCTACGATTATGCTCGGAAATTCATAAAATATGATGTCAAGAAAATTATTTGTGTAAATCCTCTTGTAGGTATCTTTTTAGGAATTTTAAATAAAAAGTGTAAGGAAATTACATTAGCAGGATTTTGTTTGAGAATAAGAAAAAATAAAATCTATTATTTACGAAAGCAACTGTAGAGAAAATCTTTTCCAGAATATCAGAAATATCATAGTCTATGGTTCAAAAAGAAATCATTATTATTCGAACTCTTTCCAGAATTTCAGGAGAAATTTAAATTTATTCATTACGGCTTAGATTATGATAATCAAACTAACTTATCAAGGTTCTTTACCAACTAAGTATATCTTTTCAGGTGGGAGGCAGTAACCGGGATTATGAGACACTAGGTTAAGGCAGTGGAGGCTTCAAATCTTTCAATGCCGTGTGTGATTGCAACTCAGCCATGGAGAGTTCCTAGCATGGTTCAAACATCTAAGTTTTATCGATGTAGTAGTAGAAACCTTTGGAGATGTATTAGCTAAGTCTGATTTTCTTGTCCTATCGTTAAAAGATATTGATTTATCCGCTGGTCATATGGTCATGTTGCAAGCAATGTCTTTAGGAGTTCCAATCATAGTAAATGATATTCCTTCTGTTCGAGACTATGTTAATGAATCTCAGTGACTTTCTATCCGTCAGGTGACTTTGAAAAATCTAGCTACAAATTATAGAAAGATTTGATCCTTCAGTTGATGAGGTGCTTCAAAAGGTTGCGAAGGCGAAGAATCTATACTGAACAATATACCTCTATAAAATTGATGGACAGACTGTTAGACTTTTTAAATAGAGAGACTGAATATGGTATTGATTTTGTTGTCGCATGGGTTGATGGAATGATCCGTTTGAGAAAAAGAAAGCACAGTACGATGGAACAATTAATCACCTCTAAGGAAGGCATGAATTTCGGATAAGGCTTATCGAATGGTGAACCTTTAAATACTGGTTTAGAGGGTAGAAAAGTTTGCCCTTGGGTCAATAAGGTCTATCTTTGTGACTGACAATCAAAAGCCAAGGTTGGTTAGAGTTAAATAGCGATACAGTTGGTCTTGGTAGATCATCGCAGATTATCTGCAATGACTACCTACCAGTTTTTCTGCAATCCTATCGAAAGCAATATTCATCGGATTCCAGGTCTTTCCTGAGTGCTTTGTGTTCTTTAACGATGATGTTTATCTCACAGCTCCAGTTGAACCGACAGATTTCTTTTCAGATGATGGTTTTACCAAAGTATGTTAGACTTTAGCTCCTATTACAACGGAGAGATATGACTCTGGCTATTTCCAAATGAATGATATGGGAATTATAACAACACATTTTACTCGTGAGAAATTTTAAAGAATGGCAAATTCTTCTCAATTAAACAAGGTGTTAAAGGTATTGCTAAATCTTTGTGTATAGACACAGCAAATTTATTTGTGGTTTTTGGGAGAATCATTTAACGCATCCACTCTTTAAAGTCAACAATGGAATTGGTATGGGAAAAGGAAAAAGATGTCTAGAAAATATCATGCTAGTCGCTTTAGAAGTCCAT